>MDTE01076261.1_pt1 | contig 22122 bp, 16 predicted proteins | sample 811231 | NCBI WGS metagenome assembly MDTE01 (sample SAMN05326651, study PRJNA326480) | marine metagenome | isolation source: seawater | place: Indian Ocean: Red Sea | collected 2010 | reverse complement strand
GATTCGGCGCGGGGTGTGCGTGCGTGTGCGTGATGATGATTTTGAATGATGACGATGACGATGCGTCTCGAATCTCGACGCGGGTCGGTGCGCGCGGGTTCGTGGGTGTGGGTGGGTGGGTGGGTGTGCGCGGTGCGCGCGAGGCGGTGGACGGGGATCTCGACACTCGACGCTCGACGCTCGACGTTCGACGCTCGAATCGCGAATCTCTGAATCTCGGCACCGGACGGTCGTGGATTCGATTCGATTCGTTCGATTCGTTCGTTCGATTCGCGGTGACTGACGCTCGCGCGATCGGTGGGGACGACGTCTCGCGAACGAGGGGACCACCGGAGGGACCACCGGCGGTGCTCTCGACGACGACGCGTCGATGGACGCGCGTCTCGAACGACGTCGAACGCGCGTCGCCGACGAACGACGTCTTCAGTATTCTTACAACGGCGCCGACCGACCGACGGCGCCGATCGATCGACGATCGAGTGATTCACAACCCCACGCGGTCGGTGTCTCCCATCAGAGGCGTGGGATCTCGTCCCGTGATTTCCCCCGTCGCGCCCTTCCACTCCGCCACCCCGAGCGAGTATCCCCAGTCGCTCTGCGTCTCAATCTCCACGTCCCCTCTCGCGCGCGCCATGCACAACAACGTCATCCCATCCGCGATTTCCTCTTCGCTCAGCGTGAACTCCAAATCCGTGATATCGCTCTGATCCGTCTCGCCGCGCGCGCACCTGGCGACGCACGCGCCGCAGATCCCTCCCCGACACGTAAACGGAATCTCCAACCCGGCGTCGAGTCCGGCGTCCAAGATGTACTGATCGCTCCCGCACGGCACGTCGATTCGAGAATCGTTCGCGCCGAGGAAGGTGACGGTGAACGTCTCCCCGCTCGAGGCGTCGGAGGGGAGTTTTCTCTTGCTCAGGTCGATGGCGTCCCGCGCCATCTTATCCTCGGGTTTTCCGAAAAACGCGCGCGGGGTGCGCGCGCGCGCGGGGCGCGGGGTGGACGTTCGTCTCGAGGTGCGCGCGAACGCGCGCGCGGGAGACGCGGCGGCGAACATGACGACGCTGTGCGCGCGGTGAAGTGACGGGACGGGACGAATGAATGAATGAATGAATGATTCATTCATCGACGCGCGGTGCGCGCGATGCGAGCGCTGATGGCGTCGATGGCGTCGTCGTGGGACGACGTCGTGCGCGCCGCGTCCGAGGCGTCGGGCCAACCGCGAGGAGCGACGCTGTTTCTCTTGGGACTCGCCCTCGCGCCCGCGATCGCGCTGGGTTTTCCAATCTTGGGCGTCGCGCTCGACGTCGCGAGGGTGAGAGACGCGGGCGTGCGAGCGCGCGTGCGAAGCTCGTACGCCTTGGTCGCGGGCTCGGCGCTGAGTCTGGCGTGTTTCGGACGGTCGACGATGGTGTGCGCGCACTTCGGCGTCGCGTCGTATCTCGTCATGGCGGCGGCGAGGCGAAGGTGCGGCGGGATCGTCTTCGCGGGGTCGTTCGCGTACCTGATACGGTATCACATGATGGCGGACACGGCGAACACGTGGAAACGAGGTGAGGTGGACATCAGTGGGTTGCTCATGGTGCTCGTGCTCAAGGTGTCGGCGTGCGCGATGAATTATCAGGACGGGGCGACGACGCCGGCGAGCGAAATGTCCGAGTTTCAAAATCGACGACATTTGAAGAGATTGCCGAGCGTGTTAGATTACGCGAGTTGGTTGATGTTTCCGTGCACGCTGGTGAGCGGGCCGACGATCGAGTTTAGGGATTACGCGAATTGGTTGCGCGACGAGGGCGTGTGGGAGGGGGCGCGGCCGAGCGCGGCGCGCGCGGCGTTGAAAAAGTTACTCGGCGCGATTGCGTGTCTGGGCATGTACCAAGCGATATCGTCCAAGTACACCATAGCGAACACGTACTTGGATCCGGATTTCGACACCAAGTACTCCTTCTTGGAGCGAGTGTGGCATCACCACGTGTACGGTCAAGGAAATCGTCTCAAGTATTACTTCGTGTGGATGATGGCGGATTTCGCCACCACCGTCTCCGGGTTGGGATTCAGCGGGTTCGACGCGCTGGGAAACGCGTGTTGGGACACCGCGGCGAACATTTACCCGTGGGGCGTGGAAAAGTCGGTGACTCTGAATTCGATTCCGTTGAATTGGAACGTCAAGACGGGTCTGTGGTTGCGTCACTACGTGTACGATAGAGTCACCCCCAAGGGTAAGAAGCCGGGCATGACGCAGCTTCTCATCACACAGATCGTCTCGGGCGTGTGGCACGGTTTATACGCCGGCTACTGGCTCTTCTTCGTCACCTCGGCGTTCGCCGTCAACGGCGGTCGTCTCATGTACCGCTGGAAGCAGACGCGCGTCCCCGCCCGTCTCCGCTTCCTCGTCGACGTTCCCCTCTGGATCTTCACCCAGCTCGCCCTCAACTACCTCTGCGCCGCGTTCACGCTCGTGGATTTACGACAGAGCGTCGCCGCGTGGAAATCCGTGTACTTTTACGGCCACGTCGGTTTCCTCGTCACGATTGTCCTCGGCGCGCTCTTGGCGCCGAAATCCAAATCCAAGTCCAAAACCGCGTGACGCCGCGTCTCGACCCGTCGTTTCACGCCTCAGCGCGCTTTTATAATCTCACCGCTTTCGCCCGGAACCTCCATCGTCGACGCGCGCACCCGCGCGTCCCGCGCGTCCCGCGCCCGTCCCGCGTCTCCTTCCCGACCCCGTCGTCCCCAGCCCTCACTTTCCGACGACATGAGCGGCGCGAACGCCTTCCTCTCGCGCGTCGCGCGCCTCAAGCTCAAAGAGTTCCCCGAGTTCGTCTTTACCACGGCGCGCGACTACGATTACCGCGGCCGCGCGGCGACGTTCGCCAAGGAATATAATGAAAAGTACATCTCGAAAGGGTCGATACAGCCGCTGTTTCACTTCATGGGCGGCGTCTTCGGCGTCGCGTACGTCACGGTGTGGCCGACCGAGTACAGACACATGATGGCAGAGCGCCGGGGTGGACATCACTGAGCGCTCGAGGAGGGCGAGGGCGATCGGTGAGGGGCGGAGACTCGACGGGGCGGAGATAGATCGCGCGGGCTCGTGAGACGAGGGACGCGAAACGGGCGCGGCGAACGAGGGACGACCGAGGGCGTCGAGGAGGCTTTGGAAGATTTAAATTTTTAGCTGTAATACGATACGACGCACGACGCGAATCGCGATGCGCGCACGCGGTGACTCAAACGCTCGATTCGCGGCGGCGCCGAGCGCTAGGCGGAGGACGACGCGAAACTCGGATTTCTCCAATCTTTGCTCAAATCGTCAAAGTGATCGTCGAAATCGCACACGTCGAGCGGCTCGGTGGATTCATCGTCGAGCGTTCGACGCACGCGCGCGCGCACGGCGGATTCTCGACCGGTCTCGATCGTCGCGCGCGCGCGTTCGCTCGGCGTCCACTCGCCCTCGGCGTCTCGCTCGACGACTCGAAACGCGCACGTCTCTCCATCTTTCGCCGTCGCCACGCGCTCCAACGACGTCGCATCGATCAACATCCCGAACGCATCGATGTTTTCCTTCCCGAACGCGCGCCTGAGACGCGCGCCGAGCGTGTCCAACGTCCCCGCCACGCACGCCGGCGGCGTCTCGTCGCCGTCGCGCGCGTTGGCGTAGTACGCGCCCACGATCGTCCTCCCCTCCCGCGACGCCCACGTCTCGATCTGTTCGAGCGCGATCTCAAAGTACGGCGTCGTCGTGACGTCTCCGTGAAACATCGGCGCGCAGTCGACGACGTCTCGCGCGCTCGTCGACGCGTCCGCGCTCGATGGGCCGATGAGCGCCCCGCACACCGTTCGCGTCGGGTGCGCGCACGCGTGCGCGCACGCCTTGCTCGCGGCGAGCTCGCGTAGGGTGACGGTACTCATCGTCCTCGGTCACTTTTGAAGAGGACGGGCGATGCGGCGGCGACGGCGCGCGGCGAGCGCGATGGGCGCGCGACTTTGGCGTCAGTGCGAGTCGTCCGCCATGACGCGCGATGGCACCGCGCTCGACGCCTCCATCTCCGCCTCGCGCTCGTACGACGCGGCGAAATTGAAAGAGATCACCGAACTCTTCGTCAACGGCGGATACTACCGCGCGCGATTCGTGGATGTCGGCGATTTCGATCGAATCCTCGGATCGTTGAGCTGGGCGGTGACATCCTGTAAAGCTTCGCTCGATTTCGGAGACGTCGAGCTCGCGCACGACGTCGAGGCGAGTTTGGGGGAGAAGATTAAACTGTGTGAGTCCATCGAGCGCGCGTTGCGAAAGATGGGATGCCCGCACGAACTTCGGGCGCACCAAGTGCAAGGATTGGATTACGACGCCGTTTTTCCAGTGGCGAGGTGGTTGGTGGCGCGGGTCATCGCCACGCGCGCGGAATTCGGCGATCGCGTGCGCGCGTACTCGAGATTTCGATACGGTCGAATCTCTCGCATGGACGCGCTCGAGCGCGGGCGAGACGACGAGGCGAAGGCGTCGGGGGCGCGCGCGCGGCGAGCGCTTCGGGACGAGTACGGCGCGAGACGACGATTTCGACGCGCGGCCGGACGCGAACCGCCGCGAGAGAATCCCGCGCGATGGGCGAAATCGGTGATGATGGAGTATGGCCATAAATTGGCGGGTTTGGAGGCGTTCGCGAGCGCGGCGACGGCGGTGTTGGCGGCGAGTCGGTGGAAGCGAAAGACCAAGGCGAGCAAGGCGGCGGGGACGCTTCGCCCGGGAAAGGGCGCGAGCGCGCGAGGCGAACACATGACCGCGCTCGTGGATAAGGTGAACGCGCTCGTCGTCTCATCGACGGGAGGATCGAGCGCGGTGGAGGACGAGGAGGACGAAGAGACGGGCGAGGCGGCGAACGAATTGAACGCGTTGAGAGATTTAGAATCGCAACTCGCCGTCGACGACGGCGCGGATACGCTCTCCAACGCCGTCGCGCGCGCCATTCTCGGCGCGCGCGGTGGAGAAGAGATCTTAGCAGCCGCGGAGAAATTCGGCGGGGAGATCGCCGTGAGCGGCGCGGTGGGGAAGATGCTCGCGGTGGAGAGAAAAATAGCGGCGATGGAGCGTACGCTCGCGGCGGAGACGGCGACGGCGAACGAGGCGCGCGAACGCGCCGAGAAATCGCGCGATGAACTCAAAATAGCGCTGGACGAACTCAAAAAGGTGACCGAGTACAACGACAAGTGCGCGACGGAGACGACAAAGCTCAGAGACGACCTCACGGATGATGAGGGACGCGCGGCGTTCGATCGCGTGGTGGAGCTCATCAAACGCGTCGCGAGCTCGAAAAAGGACGAAAAAGCGTTCAAGACGGAGTGTAAAAAACGCATGGTCGAGCTCGGGGAAGAGATCGAACGCGGTGGCGAACACACGCTCGACGAGGACGAGCGCACACAGATTGACGACGTCGCCGCGACGCACGCGCGAGAGCGCGCCAAGTTTGAAGACGAGCGCGCGGCGCTCGGCAAACGCTCTCGCGCCGTCGCCCTCCTGAGCCGAAAGCTCGAGGACATCCCCACGCGCGCCGAATTGATCCAATACGAGCGTCGCTTCGACGAACTCTTCGACACCGTGCAGGCGAAACTCAAAGAGACGAGAAAGTACTTTGCCGCCCACAACGTCCTCGCCGACACCAAAAAGTACCTCCTCAAAGAAATCTCCCTCTTAGACTCGGTCCACCGCCAAGTCCGCCCCGCGCTCGAGACGGTGAACGGAAAGGCATCCCTCGTCACCGCCCTCGAGAGCATACGGTCCGGCGTCGAGGCCAACGTGAGACTCGTCGAAGAAAAACTCTCCGTCGAGAGAGACGCCGTCGACGCCGCCGCGCGCGCGCGCGACGACGCCGTTCGCGCCCGTCGCCACCACGTCGCCCTCGTCAAGCAACTTCGCGACGCCGCCGCGAGAGAATCCCAACTCCGCGCGCGACTCACCGAGCGCGCGAGTTAAATCGAACCTCTCTTCCCGTCCCCGCGTCCCCGCGTCCCCGCGTCCCCGCGTCCCCGCGAGTGGATAACCCTTCACTTCCCGCCTCGGATGCCGACGCCCGCGCGCGCGACGCGCGTCCCGCGCGCCCCCGTCCGCGTCCACGCATCCTCGCCGACGACGCGACGAGGCCGAGGACGCGGTGCGCGCGGTGCGCGCGCCACCGGAACGAACGGGAACGATGAATCCATCGAAGCGCTCGAGGCTCGATTGAAAACGAAACGAAACCAACCGACGGGCGTCTCGTCGTCGTCGTCGTCGTCGTCGTCGTCCGACGCGACGACGAATCCGGCGTTCGGGTACCTGGACACCGCGGCGAAGCGCGATCGCGTGCGTCCGGGGGCGAACGGACAGTTGGCGATGTGGGAACGAGACCCCGCGGCGTGGGAAGAGACGCCGGCGGCGGAACGCGCGTGGACGGTGTGGACGGGGGAAAAGGGGTGGATGTATTGGATGAATCAGGCGTCTCTGTACGGTGCGGGGGGGATCGCGTTCGGGTGGGTGTTGTTTAGGTTCATCGGTCCCGCGATCGGGTTGTACACGTTGAATTAATCGACGCCGAACGCGCGGCGCGCGCGTCTCCTACTCTAGTACTATTACACGTACACCGCTTACACCTTACACTGTAATGTACAGACGGTGCCTACTGTGCGCACTTCTAACGCTCGTGATGCGCGGTGGACTCGCTCGCGGTGGGCCAAGGCGTGATGTCTCGATCGGTGAGTTCGCCGACGACGCCGCCGGGCGCGGCGGTGGGTCGACCGAAATCGTCGACGTCGGCGCGCGCGAGCGCGTAGGAACGTCGCTCGTCGCTCGTCGTCGCGAGCACTCTCTGTGGATCCCACAGCAACGCCACGTCGGCTGAACGCGCGAGTTTTGAATTTTTGAAGAGTTTTCCACTCTCGCCGATGACGCGCAGCGCGCGCGCGTACGCCTCGTCGTCGTCGTCGTCGTCGCGCGCGCGCGAACCCGCGGAAAATCGAGCCAAGAGATGCTTAAACTCGGGTCTCGAACGCCACGTTCGAAGGAAATCGCTCACGACGACGGTAAAAACTCCACGCACGCGCGCCTGTTCCACGCATACGCGCAACCTGGCGTCGCACGTGACGACCACCGTCGCCAACGCGCCGGCGTCCGCCGCGTCCCTGGCGCGCGAATAGACATCCGTCATCAAACGTTCATCCGCCGCCTCCGCGACGTCACCCACCTCGACGATCTCCACGCCCACGCGTTCGAGCGCGGCGCGCATGTTCGGTCTCGACAGCGTCTTCCCGTTCGCGTACGCGACGACGCGACACGCGTCGGCGCACGCCTCGCCCACGCGTTCGAGTCGCGCCGCCCACACCGCCTGCGCGGGGAAAACGTCAGTCGTAAACAAAAGAAAAAAAAAGAAAGCGAAAGCGAATACGCGAGCGCGTGAATGTCGTGAATGTCGTGAATGTCGCGACCTCATGAACTCCTCCACCCACGGACGAGGATTGGAGGAGCTTCTGACGGTCGACGTCGCTGTCGCCCGGCCGTTTAACCCGCGGTTCACGTGGTGAAAGAACGGAGAGCTGGTAAGCCGGGCGAATCGCGCGCACCTCCGCGTCGCGAAGAAAAAGGAAAAACAGAGTCGGTGAGAGCGCGGCGATGCCTCCTCGCGGTCGCGTCGAGCGAACGCGCGCACCTCCGCGTCGGTCGGCGGCGTCGCGTTGTCCAAGTCCCAATACACCACGCACTCCCGCCTGCGACCGCGCGACGAGTCTCCCGCGTTCGAACGCGCGCGAACCGATGGGAGACGTTCCTTCGCGCGCGTTCGTCGCGCCGAGACGTCGTCTCGCTCCCTCGCGCGTCTCACAGCGCGCGCGCCCATTCCAGTCGTCTTCCCGGCGGCGGCGCGCCCGTTCGACGCGCACGACGTCATCGCGCGGACGCGCGACGACGCGCGCGCGAAGACGCACAGAAGACGAACCGTTTCTTCGTCTCGCGCGGTGCGCGCGCGACGACGCGCGCGCGAGGAGCGCGTCGCGCTCTCGCGACGTTCCACCAATGAATGAACATTCGAGCCGTCATCCCGCGACGCGTCTCGCGCTCGATGCGGCTCGCGCTGGGCGCCGTTCGCGCCGTCACCGATCGCGCGCCGGGTGGACGCTCGCGTCGCGAGCGGCGACGCGCGCGCCAAGGCGACGAGGAATCGACCCCGCTCGTGTCCCCGTCGTCAGCCGTCCCAACACCATCATCGGGAACGGGAGGATTCTGCGACGGTGACGACGGCGTCGCGACGTGTTCTCGCGCGTGTCGCGCGCGATGGACGTGTGTGTTCCTCACCGCGTTCACCGCTCTCGCGGCGGTGACGTACGTGACGACGACGACGGCTCGGGGAGGGGCGACGTCGACGCTCGCGCCGGGACGTTTCTTCGTGCGAGACGCGCGCGCGACCGGCGATGCGAATTTCTGCGCGTCGACGTCGGAGACGTCGAGCGATGGTCGTCGTGGGGTGACGTGTGCGTCGGTGTGCGACGCGGCGCGCGCGCCCGAGGTGTTTGAAGTGCGAGAGGCGGAGGAAGGGGTCGGCGGGTACGCGACGGTTTCGCGCGTGCGCGCGAACGGCGAGACGACGCGATGCGCCACGGGGTCGAGGGACGGTGGGAAGGCGTCGTCGGTGATCGCGTGCGATGACGACGGTGAGACGGAGGGGAGACCAGAGACGGCGAGGGAGCGGTTCGTCATCGCGAGAGCGAACAACGGACGACGACGTCGACGACGACGACGAGAGGCGGCGACGTATTCGGTGTATAGTCAAGAATTCAAAGGGTATTGCCGAGACGAGAACGGACTCGCGTCGTGTGGGTTCTCGAGATGGTCGACGTTGAACGCGCGGTACGTCTTCGTACCGGTGGATGACGCGAGCGTGGCGGCGTGCGCGCCGCTGAGGAATGGCGAATCGACGTGAGCGAGGCGCGCGTGGCGCGCGTCGTAGCGTTACGAAGCGTTCAAATCATCAAATCGGGGCGACGGGTGATACGGCTACGCGAACCCGTCCGGTTTCTCCCACTGAGATACGCCCGTGAGGGCGTTGTAGTAATAGATGTTTCCCTTCCCGTCGTCGATCGCGCGCCACGGATTGGCGCCGACGGCGGGCGCGGCGGGAACGGGAACCGCCGCCGCGACGGGCGCCGCCGCGTTCTGCTGCGCTCCGAAATCCGGCGTGTACCCCATCTGCGCGTACATCTGCGCGTACATCGCCTGTTGTTGCGCGTACGTCGCCGCGTCGTTCGGCGCGCTGTACGCGACGCCACCGCCGCCGGCGCCGCCTTGCGGTTGTCCCCACGCGCCGCCGCCGAATCCCTGACCGCCTCTCGCGATCTCGTTAAACACCGCCGTGGATCCACCCTCGATGATCTCCTTGACGACGGTCGCGCATGCATCCACGCACGCCTCGTTCCCAGCCATCACCACCTGACACGGCTGTCTCGTCTGATCGATTTGTAAACGCGCCCCCGTGGCCATTTGTATCCCTCGAATCGTCTCCCCGCCGCGTCCGATAATCTTCCCCACCGATTCCTTCGGACACTCCACGTGTCGCGTCACCTGTCCGGGCGTCACCAATAACCCACCGGCCACGCCCGTGCCGAGCAATAAATTCTCCACGAGTTCGGTGGCGACGTCGACGCACCGCGCGGCGCCCGAGATTACGATTTTTCTCGGTTCGCCCTCGTCGACGTTTTGATCGATCGCCACGTGCGCCCCGCTCGACGCCTGCAGGCTCTTGATCGTCTCCCCAGCGCGTCCGATGATTCTCCCCACCATACTCTGCGGACAATCGAGCGTGCGGGTGATGATGGCGTTGGCGGCGTCCTCTTCGGCGCGGCGCGCGGCCTCTTCGGCGCGGCGTCTCTCGAGCTCCTCCCTCGACGGTCCCGCGGCGGCGGCGTTTCTCGCCGCCGTCACCGCGGGGTCCTCACCGATGGGTTCAGGTGATGACGACCGGTGTTTTCGTCGTCTCGAGTGGTCATCCTCGGCGTCTCTCGCGTCGTCCGCGTCTCTCGCGTTCTCGCGCGCCGACGCGTCTTCGGCGGCGTCTCGGGACGCGTCTCGGGACGCGCGGGCGTCCTCCTCGTCGTCTCTCGATCGTTTGCGCCCGTCGACCGAAGACGACTTCAGAACGACGGACGACGGATCCGCGTCGTCCGTCGCGGCGTCGCGAGGCGTCGACGCGCGCGCGTCGTCGGCGTGGGCGTCGTCGCGCGCGATTTCTACATCTTCACCCGAACGCGCTCGACGCGTCTCCTCGCGCGCTCGAGGGGTTTCGGACGCCTTCGCGCGCGCGGTATCGTCGATGCGATCGCGGTCGTTCACTTTATCGCTCGCGCGAGACGTTTCCCGCGTCGACATGGCGTCGGTGACGATGGGCGCGCGACGGGCAGTGAAGGGGAAAATCCATAATCATCGCGCCATCGCTCCATCACGCGACGCCGCGCGCGCGCGACGCGGTGGTATGCGCCGCCGCGACGTCTTCGCCGCGCTCTTCGCCGCGTGCGCGTGTTACGCGGCGTCGAAACGCGCCTCGCACGCGCGATTCGAACCGTTCGTTCGATTCGACGCCATCGATGCGTCATCGGTCATCGCGTCGCCGCGTCCCACAGCGCGCGCGCTTCCGACGCCCGCGTTCGACGGTGAACGAGGATTCGTTTTCTTCGCGCGCGGTGTCAACGCGACGACGATCGCGCGCGCGACGCTCGCGGAGGATGACGGGGACGCGTCGGCGAAGATTTCTCGCCGGCGCCGCCGCCGAAACGGGCGCCGCCGCCGACGACGACGGGTGACGCGCGCGAGGGACGAGGACGACGCCGTTCGCGCGAGGGGCATGCGTGCGCTCGCGGAGACGGCCGTCGGACGCGAGATGGACGGATTCGAGGAGGTGGACGCCGACGACGGCGTTCGCGCGAGCGTCGCCGCGAAATCGAAAAACGCGGCGGCGGCGGGCGACGACCAACGCGCCGTCGTCATCGCGCGCGGCGCGCTCGCCGATGGACGACGCGTCGTCGTCGTCGTGACTCGAGATTTTCGAGTGGTGTGTTTCGACGACGGGTTGCGGGAGTTGTGGAGACGGGAGGACGCGGCGCCGACGGGGACGCGCGCGACGGAGGCGTCCGTCGTCGTCTCGTCGTCGGGCGCGGCGAACGGGGACGTCGGTCTGGTGGTCGTCGGCGCGAGATTAGAGACGGTGGCGACGACGAGGAAGACGAGCGACTCGGCGAACGGTGTCGAGGACGAGGCGCGAGCGGATGATTCTCGAGGGGAGTTTGAGTATCGCGCGTTCGACGCCGCCGCCGGCGAGACGCGATGGTCGGAGACGTACGACGAGGATGGACACCGACGACACGAGACGGGACGGATGAGTCTGAAGAATCTAGACGATGATGAGATAGAGGACGCGGCGGAGCGGTCGTGCGCGGATTTTAGGGAGAGTTTGGTGCGCGACGGATTGCCGCACCAGTGGAGACACGAGAGCGACACGCGGATGCGGTTGGCGCTCTTCGCTCGACACAAGTCTCGCGCGGAGATTCGAGCGCGCGAGAAGAGGTCTCGGCGGGAGAAACGAGTGGCGTCGGTGGCGTCGATTCCGACGAACGGGGCGGCGCGCGCGTTCGGTACGGCGTTCGACGCGCTTCGCGGAATCAAACGCGAACGAAGACGCGACGACGGAGAGAGAGAGAGACGGGAAGAGAAACCTCCCAATGTCGTCGTCTCGCATCACTCGGAGGGAATCGAGGTGTTACACCTGTACTCGGGGGCGAAGGTGTGCGGGATGCGTCTGAAGAGTCCGGGTTTACACGTTGACTTTGACGGCGACGGCGTCGTCGATCGCGTCGAGGCGCACGGTTGGAACGCCCCCGACGTCGGCGTGCCGAGATGTTGGGCCACCGTCACCGCGGGATTGACCGAGGAGCGCCGCACGCTCAGTGCGAGTATATGTAGAGGCGGGAGCGGTCTCGCCGCGCACCGCGCGACGCATCCGGAGGGTCACGACATTCGCGCCGTGAAAGTCGTCCCTCCGATTTCTCTTCGGCGGTTACCGGAGACGTCGAACGAGTTATCGAAACCGCGCCATTCCCTCGGTCGAGACCTCGTGTTCCTGAACAATCGCGGTGAGATGACGTGTTTCAACGCGCGGGACGGCGAACAGAAGCGATGGCAGATTCGCACGACGGCGGATTGGACCGAGGACGACGTCGCGCGTCCGTCGCTCGCCGCCTTCACCGCGCGCGTCGGCGGCCGCGTCGATCTCGCCGTCGCCGTGGGTTCGAGATCGATCGTCTTCGTGAACGCCAAGGGATACCGCGCGTCGCCACCGATCGAGATCACGACGCCACCGACCGCGCCGCTCCTCGCGACGGACGTCGACGGCGACGGTTTAACCGACGTCGTCTTGCGGGCGCAGTTCAGCGTCTACGTGTGGTTACAGCGACCGCGGTCGGGTACCCTACCGTTCACGTTTCTCATCGGCGCGCTCGCGACGACGATGGCGGTCGCCTTCGCGCATCAACTTCGCGCCGACGGGTATCACGGCGTCGTCCCGCGAAGCACCGACGTCGACGCGCTCGCGCGGGACGCTTTCTCCGAAGACGACGACGAAGACGACGAAGACGACGACGACGACCGCGGTCGAGATGAAAACGGTGCGCCCGCGCGCGACGCCACCGCGAGGTTTCACGACGCGCGATGACGCGCGCGGAGTGCGCGGGAACGAACAAAAAAGACGAAGACGCCGCCGACTGACTCTTCGCGCGAATCGAATCGAATTTCATTCATTCATTCATTCATTCATCAATACACATTCAATCGATCGATCGCGTCGCCCGTCCATCGCATCAATCACCCCCCGCTCGAAGGCTACGTTTCATCAACAATCGCTTCTTTTGCTTGGCCCCCAACTTCTTCTTCGGTTTCGGTTCGCCGAACCGTCGCCTCGCGCGCTCAAACAAAATCACATTCACGGCGAGAAATCCGACCACGACCATCGTCACGGTGAGCACGATCGTCACCGCGGTGTTGGATTCACCCATACTCGCGCGCCCGCGTCCTCCGGGACGTTCAAAGCGCGCGAGAACGCGGACGACGCGCGATGAAATGCCGCGATCGCGCGAATTTCATTCGATGCGCATCGATTCATTCATTCGCGCCGTCGTCACAACGCGCGCGCGCGCGCGACTCGTGAACGCCCAGAGGTGGAGAGACGTTCGGTTCGCGTCACCTCGTCGATCGATACGCGCGTTACGCACGCGCGAACGCGAGAGATTGCCCGCGCCCATTACCGTCATCATCATCATCATCGAATCGAATCGAATCGAATCGATCGCGACGCCGACGCTCGTCATGTCGGAGAAACAACACCAAGCGGCGTCGTTCGCGCAACCGCATAATCTGTTGAAACCCGGGGTGAGGTTGGCGGAGGGTCGATTCACCGTCGCCGCGGCGCCCAAACTCGGTCGGGGACAATTCGCCGAGGTGTACGCGGCGTCCGACGCGGAGCGCGGCGGCGCGTTGGTGGCGATCAAGATCGAGAGCGAGCATCGAACGAGCGCGAGGGAGGGGCGAGTGATGCGGGCGATGGCTGGAAAGGCGCATTTCGTGGAATTGCTGAGCGAATCGAGTCACGAGGGGAAACCGTTTTTGGCGATGGAGTTGGTCGGGGAAAATTTAGCGGATCTGCGAGGACGGCGAAGCGGGGGACGGTTCGGGGCGAGGACGACGAGCGCGATCGCGGTGGCGATGTTGGAGGCGTTGGAGAGCGTGCACGAGGCGGGATACGTGCACAGGGACATTAAACCTGGGAACGTGTGCATCGGTAACGGCAAGGACGGGATGAAGCGGTTGTACCTGATCGATTTCGGTTTGGCGCGGAAATATACGGATGACGCGGGGAAACCGTTACCGGAGAGAGAGGACGCGACGTTTCGAGGAACGACGACGTACGCGAGCGTGTACGCGCACGAACACAAGGAACAGAGCGCGAGAGATGATCTGTTCAGCGCGTTGTACGTCCTCGCCGAGGCGCACGAGGGCGTCCTGCCGTGGAAGTCTGGCGAAGAGAAAAAGAGTAAACAAGACGTGGAGCGTCTGAAAAAGGTGTGCGTGAAGGATCCAAAGGTACTGTGTCCGACACAGGGATGTCCTGCCCCCATAGAAAATTTCGCGCGCGCGATATCTACGCTCAAATACGGCGAGACGCCGAATTACGCCGAGTTGAGAGCCCCGTTCGAAGCCGTGATTCGCGACTCTGGAGACGCGCCTTTGGATTGGGAGGCGGCTCCGCAGACGACCTCGGGAAAACGCGCGCCTCCCCCTCCGTCGGGACCCGCGCCCACCGCGACGTACGCGGACGTCGCCGCGAACGGAGACGCGAACATCACCGGGCGCAAACGCGAGCGAGACGAAGACGCTCCGCCCGACGCTCCGCCGGCGAGTCGCAGATTTCCACCGGGTGCGCTCGTTCGCATGGCACGTCAGGAACCGAGCTCGCTGCCCGCAGACATCGCAGACACCGTGCGTCGCGTCGCGTACAGGTTTCACGCCGAGGACGCCCTCGCCGTGGCTTCGGGCTTGGTATCCTTCGTCCTCGAAAACACCCTCGACGCCGTCGACCCGGTCAAGTTTCCGAGACAAGACGTCATGAAGTGCCTGTTGGATCTGCGCGACATTTGTTTCGACGGCGTCGGCGATTTACGTCGTCAACCTCGCGACGGCCCGCGAGACGGCCCGCGAGACGGCGCGCGAGACGGCGCGCGAGACGGCCGAGGCGGCGACCGGTTCGGCGGCGGTCGACACGGAGGCCGCGGCGGTCGACACGGCCGAGGCGGAGGCGGACGAAGAAACAACAAAAACTAACCGAACCAATTAATCAGAACGAGACGACGCTCATCAGAACGAGACGACGCTCACGCATCGCGGCCACTCGACGTCTCGGGCCGATCGAGCTCGGGACGCGTCACATCGAGATGCGCGCGGCCCCGCGCGCGCCTCATCTCACTCGCGCGCGCACCGCGCGCGTCGGACGTCACCGCGCGAGCGTTTCGCGCGGTGCGCGCGTTCCCCGCGCCTCTCTCGACGAACCCTCGACGAACATATGGGACACCAAACCGGCGTGGTGCCAACCGCCCTCCGTCGTCGCCGCGGGGATCTTCGCGGCGTCGGCGCCGATCGGCCTGTTTCATTGGCACGGTTGGTTCGCCGACGCGGCGACGCTCGTCGTCTCCGCGGGCGTCGCGGCGTGGTGGTGGGTGTTCCTGTTCGTCGTGCCGAGGGAGTACGCCGCCGCGGTGGAGCTCGAGCTCGAGAGACGCAGAGCCGCGAGAGAGAGAGACGAGACGACGTAGCCGCGAGAGAGAGAGAGAAAGAGAGAAAGAGAGAGTAGGAGAGCGATGGAGAGAAAGACTTTTCTCTACACACCGCGATAGAGATGTATTGTAGTATTAGTATTACACGCGCGCGCGCGCGTCGACGCGATTCTCTCTCGCGCGCGCTCGAGAGGGTCAGCCGGAAGACAAAATAAACGAAATAAACTCCTCGTAATCCACCTCCCCGTCCCCGGTCGTGTCCGCCATCTTGATCGCGTCCTCGATCTCCTGTTCCGTCAATTTTTCCCCGATCACCTGCATCACGCTCTTCAACTCTTCGGCGCTGATCGTCCCGCTCTGATCCTTGTCGAACACCGTGAACACGTCCCTGAGTTCCTTCTCCGGATCCCCCTCGTTCATCTTCCGCAGCATCATCGTCAAAAACTCAGCGAAATCGATCGCCCCGTCCCCGTCCGCGTCGATCTCTCGCACCGTCGCCTCTAACTGCGCCTTGGTCGGTTTTTGCCCCAACGACTTCATCACCTCCTCCAACTCCTCCACCGTGATCGTTCCCCCACCGTCGACGTCGAAGATGTCGAACGCCTCCTTGAACTCTTGCACCTGCGCCCGCGTGAGGTACGGCCAAGACGACGCGAGCTCGGCGTCGGTGAGGTGCTTGCGCGACATGACGGACGTCTCGGAGATGTCCCCGGGATGCGATGCAATGAATCACAATTGGGCGTCGCGTCCACGCGCGCGGAAGACGACGCGATCGCGCGCGCGAGGACGCGAACGCGACCGAACGCGCGCGGTCCGCGCGTGCGTCTCGCGCGAACGTCGCGCGAGGGCGGTGCGCGGGCGGTGCGCGGCGCGAGATGACGCGGCTCGGCATTCATCGGCGCGGTGGGGTCGAGGGATCGGCGCCGACGCCCGCGACGAGGCCGCGCGATCGCGCGGGTGGGCGCGAGATGAATTTTGTATTCACCGACGACGCCGTGTTCGCGGCGCAGCGCGCGCGAGAGCGACGACGGGACGCGGATGATGACGATGGTGTTGCCGCCCGCGCGGCACATTCGGCGCCGTCGTCGACGCGAGAGGCGTTCGAATCGGAGATGGGCGGTGGGGGGTGGTGCGTGATGCGTCTGTCGCGCGTGCCCGTGGTCGGGAGAGCGGTGCGGCGGTGGAGCGAGGATGAACGGTCGCTGATGATGTTCCCGCCCGAGAGTCGATTCAGAAAGTCGTGCGACGCGTTGGCCAACAATCGCGCGTTTCAGGGGCTCGTCGTCGCGTGCATCGTCGCCGCGAGCGTCGTCGTGGCGGTGGTGAAGCCGAGACGCGACGGTGAGGGGGAGGCGATGTGGATATTGGCGTCGAGTTACGCGGTGACGGCGGTGTTCGGGTTGGAGGCGGCGGCGAAAATCGTGGCGTTGGGGTTCGCCTTCGGACCGGGGGCGTATCTGTCGACGAATTGGCACAGATTTGATTTCACGCTGGTGGTGTTGTCCGTGATATTCGCCCCGATGGGTGGGACGCAGGTGATCACGGTGCGATTGCTGCGGGCGTTTCACTCGTTTCGAGTCTTCGCGAGGTACAGAAACGGTAGGCTGGTGATGAAGACGGTGGCGCGGGCGTTGCCGCTGTTGGGAGACGTGGTGTTGTTTTTACTGTGGTTTTTAATCGTGTTCGCGGTGAGCGGAGTGACGCTGTTCGGTGGTAAGATGACGGGACGGTTGTACTCGACGCCGCCGGCGCAGGCGGGTAACGCGAGCTACGCGTTTCCGACTGGCACGGCGAGCGAGATTTGCGCCGCACTGACGGCGGAATGGAGAGGGAACGCGACCGTGGGTGCGGATGGGACGTATCCAAACGAATACAACAGCACGTGCAATTATAAAAATCTCAATAGAGAGATGGGAACGAACGAGTGGTGCTGCGATTCTGGAATCGAGCCGTACGATGGATTTTTAAACTTTGGCGACTCAGCGCGGAGCTCGTTGGTGGCGCTCAACGGCATGACGATAGATGGGTGGAACGAATTGCTCAATCCCGCGGCGTACGCGGTGGGATACGCGAAAGCGTTCACGTGGTTCATCTTCGTCGTTCTCATCGGAGGATTTTTCATGATGGAATTATTCACATCCGTCATTTGCACCACTCTCACGCAAATCAATTTGCGCGAAGACGAGGCCGCACTTCAAGACATCAACGGCGAAGAGAAAGAGAGCGAAGCGGTGAATTCGAGTGAGCGTGAGTTTAATAGAAATGACTCCGCGGCGAACCACAAGAGTTTGAGCGCGGGTCAAAAGAGATTTCAAAGCTTTCGCGAGGCGTGTTATCGATACGCGGAGGATCCAGTCTTGGACTTCGCCGTGACGATGACGATTATATTTAACACCGTCCTCATGATGGCGCAGCACCACAACGCTCCGAAAGGTTTCGTGAAAGCTTCAAACATTTTAGAATACATCTTTCTCGCGTTATTCGCGCTCGAGATGGCAATCAAACATTTTGGATACGGCATCGCCGGATATTGGCGCTCAAAGGAAAATGCGGTGGACGGATTGGTCGTCATCACAGGTCTTGTGAGCGTGGCAGTCGCGGGACAAGGCGTCAGCACGTCGTTCATTCGACTCTTGAGGATTGCGAGAGCATTTCGAACGTTTAGAGTCATTCGAAACAACGTCGAGTTCCGCAAAATCATCTCAAGCGCGTACATCGGTTTCCAAGACATGTGGCCCTTCTTGGTGGTTTGGATGTTGTTTCAGACTATCTTCGCGATTTACGGGTTCCAGCTCTTCAGTGGATTGGGAAATCTCGACAATGAGCGGTTGACGTTTAGAAACGTGCTTCGCAGCGCACTGACGCTTTTCGTCGTCGCCACCGGTGAGGATTCGTTCATCGTCGCATGGAACACGATGGTGGCGTCGGGCAGCAATGTCGCCGTTCTGTACACTATCGCGTGGATTTTTCTGTCGACGGTCATTTTATCACTTGTATTGGGCATCTTGATCGATGCGTGCTCGCTCGTGGAAGTCGAAGAGGACACGCCGGATGTCGAGTTTCGAAAACAAGAAAAGCTGCGCGCATCGATCGAACGCGCGGAAAAGATGACGCTGAATCCATTTCGAGCCTTGAAGCGAAAGATTCAAAACATTACGTTCGCGACGAGCGCGTTCAAAGATAGTGTACGGAAGAAGTTTGTGCACAAGCGCGAACTCTTAAAGAACAAGAACGTCGATAAGGGTGAGCTGGAGGAGGCGTATCCGAACGTGCAATCGCTCCGCGACAAAGAAGGCGTGAATCATGAGGAAACTTTCTCGTCGCGCAAAAGTTTAAGGGGAGAATCACTCAGCATTACGTCTTCTCTGTTATCGGTCATCACGCCGGTCGATCACGGCGGTAAGCTCGTCAAGGCGAAACGGGCTCGATTACAGAAGCAAATCATAGAGGACGTCGCCGCGTGTAGAGTTTTCCTGGATTCGATCGGCTTCAAAATGGTGAGACCATCGAAAACGATAAAAGTGAGCGAACTCGCTCTTGAGGAGGCGCGACGGCGTTTAACGCCGAAATTCATGGAGTATCAAGATTACCAAGACAAAGCGTTTGGAATCACCGATTCAATCAAAAATTCCATCAAGCGCCAGATGAAGAATAAGTATAAATCGTCGCAGAGTGTGGGGAGCGAAGTCGAGCGTAAACGGGACGATTTCGAACCGGCGGGCCCGTGGGCGAGAGCGCTCATGGCGGAAACGTTTGCCTCCACCAGGCAAGAAGAGAGCATCGCCATACCGGGAGTGATCGTGACGAAGGAGGGAGAATTTATACCGGTGTACGATGAAACGATCTCCGTCGAACGGTACAAGTCGAAGATCCACTCCATCGTGTCGCACAATTACTTTGAAAACGTCATTCTCTGCATGATCATCGCGAGCAGCATACTTTTAGCCACCGAGACAAAGACGTGGCCGGTACCGGGATCGTCAACGGCGAACGCATACCAGGCAGTCGACATCGCGTTCACAACAATATTTACCGCCGAAATGGCGCTCAAGCTATTCGCTTACGGCTTGTACGCTAAGCCGACCGCGTACCTGAGAAGTTACTTTAACGCGCTCGACGCCGTCGTCGTGATAACATCACTGACGTCGCTACTCTTCTCGGGAAGTGGCGGCGAGAGCGTGCGAGCGATGCGTCTCTTGCGAATCATGCGTCCTCTGCGGTCAATTCGTAGGTTTCCCGGCTTGCGACTCGTCGTTAACACTGTGCTTTCCGCGATTCCAGCGGTGAGCTACGTGTGTTTCATCGGTCTCGTGTCCATGTCCATCTTCGCGCTACTGGGCATGGAACTCTTCATGGGCAAATTTTGGTCGTGCAGAGTCGTCGAAGACGCGAGCACTTACACGACGCAAGCTTTATGTGAAGCTGCGGGAGGTGAGTGGCGTAATTCAAAATTTCATTTCGACAACTTTGGCGCCGCGCTATTGTCGACGTTCATTCTCCACGCAGGCGACGATTGGCAAGAGATCATGTGGGTGGCGATGGATACCACGGGCATCGATACCGGTCTGCAGGTGGATAATAATCAAGCGGCTGCTCTCTACTTTGTCGTGACGGTGGCTATCGGCAACTTTTTCTGGTTGAATTTACTGGTCACAGCGCTCGTGGACAACTTTAATAAAATGGCGTCACAAGACAAGCTGACTTTTGCGACGCCCGCGCAGCGTCGCTGGCAGCAGGCCATCCTTCGAGCGAGTACGGAAGACACCGAGGCATGGCGCAAGATCGTCCCTCCTCCGGGCGCTGATTTATGGTCGCGGGCGCGTCTCATGGCGCACCGCATGTCTAAACCTAAAAAGTTTGCACACTTCATGCTCCTCGTCATCATCACGAATGTCATTGAAATGCTCTTGCAAACGGAAAACATGGACACGGCGAAAGAGAACACGCATTTCTGGTTCTCCATCGTGTTCACGTTGATATATTTCATCGAAATGTGCCTGCTTCTCATGGCTCAGGGACGTCGATACTACTTTAGAAATTACTGGAACTGGCTCGACGCCATAGTCGTCGCAGTGTCGATCGCGCAAGCCATCGGTCAAAGCCTCAACGCCGCCGGACCCTTGGCGTACTTACAGCTCGTGCGTCTACTGAGACTTCTCAAACTCGTCAAAGCACACAGCGGTTTGAGATCTCTCTTCAACACGTTCATCATGAGTCTTCCCGGCGTCGGTAACGTCGCCGCGTTGTCTTCGCTGGTGATTTTCTCGTACGCCATCATGGGCGTGGCTCTGTTCGGTGACATGCGCGGGCCGTACGAGGGCGGTGTCTTATCCAAGTATTCAAACTTTCAAAGTTTTCCGACGGCGTGTTCATCCCTCATCGCCGTGTATACGGGCGGTTGGGTCGGCACATTTTCAGAGGTGTATCAAACCGAGGCGTGCTTACGAACCGAGGCTCCATTCTTACCGGAATCGAGCATCGATTGCGAGATAAACGGGACCGCGATTCCTTACTTCTTGTCATTCGTCGCCATCTCGATATTCCTACTCGGAAATCTCTTCATCGCCATCATTCTCGAACGTTTCTCCGTGTCGGCTGACGAGGAGGGATTGTACGACACCGCCGAAGTCGTCGAGATCATCAAGCACACGATTCAGCTTCGAAGATTGGCGCTGCGAATAAAGAACGCGGTGCGAGCGAGAAACTCTGAGCGTGATTCATCCGTCGTCGAGCCCGGCGAGTCGGACGGAGCGCCGAAGCGTTTTTTGTCCATCATGGGACGCCTCTCCAGGCGCGCGAGGAAGTCTCACGCGCCGCGCGAGGAAGTCGCGCGCGCGAATTCGGCCACCGAAGCGGCGCCCGCCGTCGTCGAAGACGAACCGATCGACGACGACGATTCGAGCCTGCAGGCGGTGACCGAGACGGACGCGCGAGTGGTACACGTCGTGGACGAGGAGGACGCGCTCGAATCTCGCGACGAACCGCGACGAGCCGCCGCGCCCGTCCCTCGAGACGAGCCGCCGGCGACTCGCCGACTGCCCGCGGTACCCATCGGCGAAAGCAGATTCAAGTCGCACGACGCGTACGTGTCGCGAACCACTCTGGGCGCGATCGACGCCTCGGAACTCGACGACCCTTCGGACGAGGACGAGTATCCGTTTCGTCGCGAGAGCGCGGGACGGCGCCCGGCGCTGAACACGCCCGTCGACGCGCGGAGCGAACGAGCTCTCAGCGAGCGCGACGCCCCGTTGGACCAGGACGCGTACGATGGCGAGCGCAGCGTGAACGCGTACGGCCCGAGCGACGACGACGACGACTTTTTGCAGGAATTCAGGGACGATGAACGCAAAACGTCGCGCGCCGTGTCGTCGCTACTCAGCGATGCGAGCGACGACGGCGCCACGGGCGGGAACACGAGCGACGCGCGCTCTCGCGGAGACATTATAGATAGATTGTAAGCGCACGGTAAACATCGTACCGTAACATACGCTCGAATGCGACGATGGAACGCGCGGTGAGACGGTCATCCGCTAGAAATACGTAAGACTAATGTTGTTACAAATGACACGCGCTACGCCGTCGCGTTCTTCTTCAATTGTTCCGGAGCGACGCGACCGTTCTCGTCAGTCCACTCCGTCTCGTACATGTGCTCATCCTGACGCTCGCCGATGACGAGCCAGCTGACGACGGCCGTCGACGCCGAGTTTTGACTCCGAATCGTCAGCGTCGCGCCGTTGACGGAGCCGCGAACGGCGTCCCAATCGCTCTCATTCGACGTGAAGCACTGCACGT
>MDTE01092166.1_pt1 | contig 22125 bp, 16 predicted proteins | sample 811231 | NCBI WGS metagenome assembly MDTE01 (sample SAMN05326651, study PRJNA326480) | marine metagenome | isolation source: seawater | place: Indian Ocean: Red Sea | collected 2010 | reverse complement strand
TAAATTTATTGTTTCGTACCAAAATCTTTTTTATAAAATTTGATTTCCAAATCCAACCCCCGGTCATGTGTTTTTTATCACTATTAACTCTTACTATTTCAAGGTTTAAAAAATTAAACAATTGAATGAAACAAGTATCAATATCATCACAGTAGTCATCATATAATATAACGTGTACGTGTTTAAAATTGTCTTTAAACATTTTTACTTGATTATAATACAATCCGAGTTCCAAATATCTTGTAGCAGGAGTCATTTGTTTATTTTTATGATATCTAGCTTCTGATTTTTCAATCGCTTCTTCAAAACTTAAATTTTCTGACACATTGTATCTTCTATTGTGCTGGTATCCAGAATAAGCTCTTTCAACTGGATTTCTTAACATGATTATAATCTTAACATCGCTTCCTAAATACTTTTTTATATTAGCTATACTTATTTCAGGAAACAATAAATACATGACGCTAGACTCACCGCGATATTTTAGCTCTTTTCCTTCTGTAAAAAGATTTTGATATGATTGTAAATCGATTACGGCTCTGTGTACTCTACTTTTTCCTATATCATTATTTATTAAAAAATGTGGCTCTTTATGATTAGACATAAAAATATCAGGATGTTGTTTTAAATACTCGTGTAATGAGGTTGTTCCGCTTTTAGCCGCTCCAACTATTAATAAATTTGGAAGACTCATTATTTTAACCAATGTTTTAAGTCCTTACCTAAAAGTTCTGACAGATTACTTACATCTTCCCTGTAATAATTAATTAATGATCTACGTGTTGATTCTTGCATTTTTATAGCTCTTCTTGTAAAGATACTTATTAATACTTTAGCTACGCTTTTTCTAAAAGATTTAGGAAGAATGTATTTTGTAACTTTTTTAAATGCATTTTCTTCTAAAAAAAGACTTCTAATCCAATTAAATCTCCAGTTTTTACCCCCTACATTATATCTCTTTTTAGTATCAATTAAAGGCTGAGTACTTGCTCCTAAAAATGAGATTGTATCGCTAACAGATTTTTCTGTATTGGCACTAAAATCATCATAAAAAATAATATGTACGTCTTTAAAATTATCTAGATAAGCCTTTACTGAATCGAAATATAATCCCATTTTTTTATAAAAGATCATAGGGGTTTCATTTGGATTCTTCATTCTTAAAAATTCGTTTTCTAATGCCTGCTCAAATGAAAACTGTTCTCTAATTCCTTTTCTTTTAAGAAAATTATAAGCAGAATAAGCTCTTTCAATTGGATTTCTTAATATGATTACAATCTTAACATTACTTCCTAAATACTTTTTTATATTTTTTATAGCTTCATCATAATAATAAAGATACAGAACAGTAGATTCACCAACTAAAGAATACGCATCGGAATTCTTAAATAACTCACAATATGAATCAAAATCCCATACTCCATTGTGAAGCCTTTCTTTTACTAGCTTCGTAATTAAAAATCTAGGCTCCTTTACTTTCATGCCATTTTGCGTATATGAAGGCATAAAAATATCTGGGTGCTGATTCAAATAATTATGCAATGACGAGGTTCCAGACTTTGCGGCTCCAACAATTAAAAAATTTGGTAGATTATTTTTTTCTTTCATTTTGAATAAATGGAATATAAAAAGTTAGAAAACCAAATTCTTTTTTTACAAAATAAACCATTGTTAAATTCCAAAATGCAATACTGCATAGGCTAGCAAGTGCAGCCCCTTTTATTCCTAATTTTGGAATTAGAATAAGATTTAGAATAATATTTAAGATTGCCCCAACAAATAATACATTCATAAATATAAGTTGTTTTCCTGTCATTTGTAAAAGATTTCCTACAGACCCACAAAATGCATTAATCAGTTTTCCGATTGAAAGAATAATAAAGGATGAGATGGCAATGTCGCTTACGAATTCCTTCTCTCCGAAAAAGCTTAAAAAAACATGTGGAAAAAGGAAAAACAAAAGAATAAGAGGTATACTGGACCAAAAAATAAGCTTTGTTGACTGCTGTACAACCTTTTTTAATACTATAAAATTCTTTTTTACATATAACTCGGCAAATTTAGATGACGCAATGCTATTGACGGCCATTAATGTAATGCTTGCGAACATGGATAGTTTAAAAATAACATGATATACGCCAACTTGTTGAGAAGTTGTCATTAACCCATTAATTGTATCTGGAGATTCTAAAGATCCAAGCATCAACTTGTCTGTCCAAACCATTATCATTTGACCAGATTGAGCAAACATTAAAGGGATTGATATTCCTAAAATTTGCCTAAAACTAACTTTATCAATCTCTTTCTCTGTTAACTTATACTTATCATTAAAGTTGATATAATAGCTAAAAAATGCCATAATAGACACAATAATTATGCTAAATAGATAGCAATATATAGGTAGTTCTGGATGTTGGTCTTGTATTGCAAATTGAGTAAACAATACTAAGGCTATCAAAGTAAAAATAGTTTGAGAAACCCAATAAAAAAAAGAGTATTCAGTAATTTTTTTAAGTCCTCTTAAAAATTGATAGTGTAAAATAAATGATACGAAGGGTAAGATAAAAAAAGCAGCAATTTTAATCTTTATTGATAAAGATTGTATTTCTGACAAACTAGCTCCTTTCTTGATTATACTTGCTATCTCATAGGATAGAAAGTACATTAATAATGACATAAATAAAGAAGAAACTAAAGAGATGATCAATACTTTCTTTCTAAACAAAAAGAAACTTCTCCATTTATTCTGAATAGCAAATGAAGCGGTCATTCTTAAACTAGTGGTATCCATTCCTAATTTAGCAAAAAGAGTGAATATCCTAAGTATAATGATTATTAAAACATATTCTCCTAAAGTTTCACTTCCAAAATTTCGAGCAATTAAAAGGATAAGGATGAATCCTAATGCCTGGCCAATTATTCTAAGAAAAAAGGAAGCTCCTCCTTTTTTAAAAAGCTCTGAAAAATCACTATCACCAAAAATATTCTGAATTTTTTTTATCATAATTTAGCTTACTAAAAACCAAGGATTTAACAAATTCTCCTTATTGTAGATTAGCTCTTTATTTGTATCATACTTGGTTACAGAAAATCCTGCTGCATTAGCAATTGCGTGTCCGGCAGCAGTATCCCATTCCATTGTAGGGGCGTATCTAGGATAGGCATCTGCCTTTCCCTCAGCGACCATGCATAGCTTTAAAGAACTTCCTATTGTCAACAGCTCTACGTCTTTATGCTTCATCTTCTTTTTAGCAAAAAACTCTTCAGTTTCATTAGACATATGGGATCTTGATCCAACTATTGTATATGTGCTACGCTGAGTTTCTAATGGTAATTTATCAGATACTCTTATAATACTATATAAATCCGTAATTGTTTTTGGGGTATTTTCTTTTTTAAATGCACCAAAATCAGCTAGTCCAAAATAAAGGTCATTCTTTACAGGAACATATATTACTCCTAAAATAGGCTTCTGATTATGAATCAACGCTATATTTACTGTAAATTCACCATTTCTTTTGACGAATTCCTTGGTTCCGTCTAGAGGATCTATCAGCCAAAAAAAATCCCATTTTTTTCTTTCAGCATAAGGTATCTCTTTACCTTCTTCACTTAATATAGGTATGTTAGTATTTTGAAGAAAAAAAACAATTTCATCATGTGATTTTTTATCAGCTAAGGTTAATGGAGATTGATCCTTTTTAAAATTAACTGAAAACTTAGTATTGTATACACTCATTATTTCTTCTCCTGCTATAATACTTATGTTCAGTGCCTTTAGCAATAATTTCTTTAAATCCATTATGCGATTAGTTATTAGTTAAACTTTGGTCGGATGCCAAACAGTTTTAATTTCTTGGCATTTTTTAATAAAGTACGGGGATTGCATATTATCGCTTTCCCACTTACTCTCTGAATAAATATGTACTCTTTTTAAATTCTCAGCAGATAGTCTACCTATCTCTTCTATTTCATTTATATCACTTCCACAGTATACTATAGAATCTATATCTTTATGAGTTGCGAAATGAAATAAAAGTTCACTCTTATCTCCTGTTAAAATATTCACGACTCCACTTGGTACATCAGAATTACTTAGAACTTCTGAAAAAGAAATAGCAATCATAGGATTTGTGTTGCTAGCTAAAGCTACTATTGAATTTCCTCCAACAATTATAGGGGCTATTAATGAGACAAGGCTAAGTAAAGGCTTGTCTTTAGCAGCAATTAATGACACAACTCCAGAAGGCTCAAGTAATGTAAAATTAAGGTGCTCTGTTGAAACAGGATTTACGGAACTAAAAATTTGCTGATATTTATCACTCCATCCCGCATAATAAATCAATCTATCAATTGTATCATCAACCTCTTTTTTTGATTCTGACTTAGAAGATCCTGAAATCATTAAATAATCAATAAATTGTTTTTTTCTATCTTCTAACATTTCTGCTATTCGATACAAAATCTGCCCTCTATTTAATGCTGAAATATTCATCCATGACAATTGAGCCTTTCTAGCAGCGGCAACAGAGTTCCTTAAATCTTTTCTTGAGGCCATTGAAATATTAGCAAATAGATTTCCGGACGAATCTTTAAAAGGAAAAAATCTACCACTTTCAGTCCTACAATGTTTCCCATTAATAAAAAGCTTATATGTTTTTAATACATTTATTCTTTTCATTTTTTAAAATTTAAATAAGAGTACAGTCCATGCAAACCTCCTTCTCTACCAATACCACTTTCTTTATATCCTCCAAAAGGAGATGTTGCGTCAAATTTATTATAGGTATTAGCCCATATAACTCCTGATTTTAATCTTTTTGAAAGATGAAATACTTTAGATCCCTTCTCAGTCCAAACCCCTGCAGCAAGTCCATAAGGGGTATTATTTGCTTTCTCAATAACTTCGTCAATTGTTCTAAAAATTTGTATAGTCAATACAGGTCCAAAAATTTCTTCCTGTACAATTCTGTGTGATTGAGAAACATTCAAAAAAAGTGTTGGAGGGCACCAGTTTCCTGAACTAGGTAATTTACATTTAGACTGATAAATTTCTCCTCCTTCTTTTTTGCCAATTTCAATATATTTATTAATCGTATTTAATTGCTCAATTGAGTTAATAGCTCCAATATCAGTATTTTTATCTAATGGATTTCCTAAAATCAAACTATCTAATCTCTTTTTCAATTTTTCAACTACGATTTCAGCAACGTTTGCTTGTATAAATAATCGAGATCCTGCGCAACAAACATGTCCTTGATTAAAAAAAATAGCATCAACAATGCCTTCTATTGCTTGATCAATAGCTGCATCGCTAAAAATTATATTTGCACCCTTACCTCCTAATTCTAGTGTAACTTTCTTTCCTGAACCTGAAGTAATTCTAGTAATCATTCTGCCTACTTCTGTTGAGCCTGTAAAGGCTATCTTGTCAATACCTTTATGATTAACTATGTATTTTCCTGTTTCGGCTGGACCAGTAACTATATTTACAACACCCTTTGGTAATCCGCTTTCTTGGATTATCTCTGCAAGCTTGAGTGCTGTAATAGATGTGGTTTCAGCAGGCTTTAACACAACAGTATTACCTGTTGCTAATGCAGGAGCTATTTTCCAAGCAGCCATAAGTAAAGGAAAATTCCATGGAATTATCTGCCCTGCTACTCCAATTGGATCTATTGCTTGATTTGGAAACGCATACTCAAGCTTATCAGCCCAGCCTGCATAATAGAAAAAGTGTTTTGCGGCTAAAGGAACATCGATCTCTTTCGATTCTCTAATTGGCTTTCCTCCATCTAATGTTTCAATTATAGATAACTCTCTTGATTTTTCTTGTATCATTCTAGCGATACGAAAAATATACTTGGCCCGTTCTTTATGTTTAATTTTACTCCATTTAACAAATGCTTTTCTTGCCGATTTTACAGCTTTATCAATATCTTTCTTGTCAGCCTCAGCTATTTCGCATATAGCCTTATTATTAGATGGATTTATAGATTTAAAATAGTTTTTTGAAGTAGATTGAATGAATTTTCCATCTATGAATAAATTATATCTTTCTTTTATCTGTACATGGTCTATACTTTCTATAGATTTAGAATAAGTTAAATTGTTTGCTTTTTTCATTTTAATCGTTAGAAAAATAATTTAAAGACTGATAAATATTGGTGTCGATTTTTTTTAATTGCATCAAAATATCATTTGCAAGCCGACTTGCTCCAAATCTAAATAATTCTTTACTCATCCATTCGTAGCCTAATACTTCGTTTAACATCACTAAATATTGAAGAGCTTGTTTTGAATTCGAAATACCTCCAGCAGGTTTTATTCCGATCTTTTTTCCAGTTCTAATATAATAATCTCTAACTGCATACATCATTACAAGAACTACTGGCATGTTTGATGAATTGGTTAACTTTCCAGTTGATGTCTTAATAAAATCAGCTCCTGCAGAAATAGCAATGTCGCTAGCGATTCGTACGCTTTCCAAATTACCTATTTCTCCTGTTTCTAATATAACTTTGAGATGTGTTTTTCCACAAAGATCTTTGATCTGAGCAATTTCATCATAAACGAAGTTATATTCTCCTTTTAAAAATTTTCCTCTAGAAATAACCATATCTATTTCATCAGCTCCAGAATCAAGAGCAATAATAGTGTCTGCGATTTTAACCTTAAGGGAAGATTGTCCGCTAGGAAAGGATGTTGAAACTGATGCTACTTTAATGTTAGATTCTTTTAATTCTTTTTTTGCAATAGAAACCAGATTAGGATAAACGCATACTGCAGCAACATTCGGAATATTATCTAATGAGCTATCTAAATGTTTTGCCTTATAGCATAACTGTTGTACTTTTTCAGCCGTATCAGAACCTTCTAGGGTAGTTAAATCAATCATGCTTAAGGAAAGGTTCAATAAGTTAGATTTTGTATCAGCTTTTATACTTCTTTGAGTAAAGCGCTTTACACGTTCATCAATTCCTGATTTATCTATACTTACCTGATTAATCGAATCTAACATAAATCAAAAATACAAAAAAATATTCTGGTAAATTAATCCAAAAAAATAGTACAGCATTTATGCATTTTATGCAGTACGGTAAAATATTAGATCAAGTTATAGTTCAACCTGACTTTCAGTTAAATATGCCTCAACATCATCTTGGATAGATTTATCAACAAGGGTTCTCCAGTCATCATTTCCTTCTTTTATAGATTCTCTGATTTTAGTAGCTGAAATCCAGCCAATATTTTCAGGTGGAGTGAATTCATTGATTTCATAACCAACTCCTCTACCAAAGTTAACGCTTTCAATATCAGGAATAATCATTACATGTACATCCTGATTATGAGCTTTATGATATTTTTTTATCATATCAACTGTTTGTTCAGTAGTGAATGGATTCTTTGCATCTGGCTCTATATCTCTAACCATAATCAGAGCAGGAATTCCTTCATTAATTTTTTGCATAATTAATGATATATGGCCTTGATGATAAGGTTGGAAGCGTCCAACAAAAATAGCATACTTCTTGCTTTCATTTGTAGTAGGATTGCCACCGTGGTTTTTAAATTCCCATTTTAAATTCATATGTATTCTAAATTATTTTTTCATTTATTAAATATTCTACGACTTGATTTGCGCAAGCATCAATATCCGCCTTTGCAGTTTCTACAGTAAGTTCAGGATTTACAGGTTCTTCATAAGGGGCGTCAATTCCAGTGAATCCTTTAATTTCTCCTGAACGAGCTTTTTTATAAAGCCCTTTTGGATCTCGATTTTCACATATTTCTAAATCTGCCTTTACATAGACTTCAATAAAGTCCTCGTTTGAAATAATTTTTCTAGCTTCATCTCTATCTACTCTATACGGTGATATAAATGCAGTTAAAACAAGTGATCCAGAATCAACGAATAATTTCGCTACCTCTGTAATTCTTCTTATGTTCTCTGTTCTATCTTCAGGAGAAAATCCTAAATCTTTATTTAATCCCATTCGTACATTGTCGCCATCCAATATATATGTACTCATACCTCTGTCATGCAATATTTTCTCTGTAGCATTAGCTAATGTAGATTTTCCTGATCCAGAAAGACCTGTAAACCACAGAACTCTTGATTGGTGCTTGTTTCTTTGCTCTCTTTCTTTTCTAGGAACTCGATGTTCATGAAAATGTAAATTATCTGCCATAATGTATTTTTAAGGCTACAAACATAACTCCTTTTAATCTATTTGCACTGTTATTTTATTAATATTATTGTAAAATGAAATTAATTGGAACTATATAATTAACCCTTACCAATCTTCCATTTTGCATTCCAGGATTAAAATTAGGTAACATACTTACAACTCGTATAGCTTCTTTGTCAAGTTGCTTATCTACCTCTCGAGCAACACGAACATTCGAAATCGATCCATTTTTCTCAACAGTAAATTTAACAAAAACTCGTCCAGTTATCCCATATTCTTTAGCGATTGGTGGATATTCAGTGTGTTTTGCAATCCATTGTAATAATGCTTTGTCACCACCTGGGAATGAAGGAGGGTCGGAAACATGGTCAAAAATTTCATCATCATCCTCTTCAACCTCAATAATATCATCTTCATCTGCTTCAGTATCTTCCATCTCTAATTCTTCTTCTATCTCCTCTTCTTCTTCTACAATCTCAATAACCTCTGGAGGGGGTGGAGGGGGTGGAGGAGGTTTAATCTTTTCCTCAGTTATTGGAATAATTTCTTCATCTAAATCCTCCATATTTAATTCAGCAAAAGAATAGTCTATTTTTTCATATGACCTATATTCTATAGTTCTCCACGTTACAAGTAGTGCAATCACAAGGCCAATTTGAAAAAAAATCATTCTCAAATCTTCTAAATTTGCCTTTTGGCTTTTTTTCTGTAGCTTCTTATTTGAGCTCATATTCTATTGAATTAATTTTTTATAGCTAGTCGCATCAAGTAGACTTTCTAACTCCGCACTATCAATAATTCTTATTTTTATTATCCATCCTTCTCCATAAGGGTCCTGATTAATATTCTCTGGACTATCTTCTAAAATAGAATTAAATTCTATCACTTCTCCTTTTATAGGCATGAAGAGATCTGAAACAGTCTTTACAGCTTCTACAGTACCAAAAACCTCTTCTTGCTCTAACTCTTCTCCTTCAGTATCTACATCGACATAAACAATATCTCCTAATTCTGATTGCGCAAAAGCCGTAATGCCTATATAGGCATTTTCTCCATCAACTCTTATCCATTCATGATCTTTGCTATATTTTAAATCTTCTGGAAAATTCATTTTATTTATTTTTTTGTCAAAAATACAATTTTTAGATTGCTATCAAAATTATCCGGCTAATGTAAATCTTAAACTAAATCCAGCATTTGTAATAGCTCCAGGAAATGTGGTTGACACAAATGGATTGGTAATAATTTTATCATAGAAAGCTCTTATGTTAAGTCTTTGATTTACTACATAGTCTGCAGAAAATTTTAAACTAATAATTGATTGTCCCATAGTAATTTGCTCAACATCTTCTATAACCTTTCGTATAATAGTCTTATTATTTTTAACATTTACATCTAATTTTAAATCTAAGTCTGAAGATATTTTTTTTGCTCTACTAGAAGTTAAGAAATTCATTTTTACATCTTTTATACGATAACCAACCCCAAAAACATATTCATTGCTAGACGTCTCAGTTAACTGGTTATTTGATAATGACAATGCTAATATTCTGCTCTTTTTAATTTCTATCTTATTTAAAAGGCCATCCTTCCAGTTCATATCAATCTTAAACAAAGGACTAAATTGTTCGTTTATAGTAATTTGAGAAATTTCTTTATCAACATGATAACTTAAATTATTTATATTTATCTCATCTCCATTTCCATAATCTAAATTAGTAATGTAAGATCCAATAGTAAAAGTGCTTCTATATGAATGTGCTAAAGTAAATGTTTTAAAATGCCTTTTAATAAATCCGAGTCTAATTAATCCATCATAATTTATTCTCCAATTTGGCAAAGGAAAAACTGGCATAGAAGTTAACTTAATTTTATTTGGATTGATTCCTGAATAAGCTGCTAGAAAAGCAGGAATAAGAACTTCTTGAGATGTTCCCCCATATCCTCCTGTTACAATAGTGTCATTTCCTAAAATTGAATATTCGATTGGATAACCGGTTAAAGGATCTATACCTCCGTTAAAATTAGGATTTTGTGCAGCTAATCTATTAGCAATAGTTGTTCTGTATCCTCTAAATTTTGCAAAAATAGAAGAAGCATAATCATCGTCATCATTAATAAATGAGGTTGAAATTGATAAAAAAGAAATGCTATAAGTTCCGGATTCAGTTGGGCTATATGACGTGAAGCTATTATCTAAGCTATTCCATTTATAATATTCTTGCGAATTATTAGAAGATGTCTTTGTGGCTGTTAGCTCAATACGGAATTGCTTAAATGGCTCAACGGTACTTCTTAATGTCAGGTTTGAAGATTTATTTCTTGTGTATAAAGTATTAAGCGTAGTGTCTTTGGTAATCCATCCTTTTTGTCCTGCAGTTAATCTAATATCTTTTTGGCTACCAAAAACAAATGGTATTCCTGGAGCCATATTTGACCATTCTTGACCTAAAAAATGTGGTTCGTAAATAAAGCCTGGTAGAAATGTTCCATTAGTATTTGAATAATTTACAGATATATTCTTTACAGATAACAGGAGTCTGGTTAGATGTTGCAAAGCCTCATATTGATTTTTTTCATCATTTTTCTTATTCTGACTATCTATCTTATTTGTATTTCTTCTTACTCCTCTATTATTTTTACCTCTATTGCTTTGATTGATTTTTTTAAAATATGGAACTTTATTGTAAAGAGTGTTTAGATTAATTTGTCCATTATATTGCCTTGTATTAGAGTTTTGAATATTATTTCCTAGATTCTTTAATGCTAAAGATCCAGCAGTCCATTGATAATTAGCACTATATCTAGTGTTTAATGAAACAAAATTGAGTAATGGAATTTTATTTAATGGTACTTGATAATTAGATGTTAAGGTATGGTTATAAGAAGTAGGCCTTCCCATGCTCCAAAAATTGTTCCATATTGTATCTATCTTTTCTTCATAAAACAAATCATCTCTATGTAATCTACCAGCAGGTTCATCAATGCTAGACTTAGTATTTGCAGAAAAGTCTAATTTTAATGTTCGTGTTAAATCGTATTTTATTGCATACATTCTATTCCAGTGAAAAAATTTGTTATATGTTGGAAATATTAGAAGGTTGGTATTATTTAGGTTTCTTAATTTAGTTTCGTTATAATTTCTATCTAAATCTGTTCTAAAGGAGATAGATTTTGGCATCGTATAAAAATTAAAATCTTTTATCAAACGCATATAAGGGGATTTTCCCAAGTTTAGTTTTGCAAATGGCTTGATGTTTTTAGGTTGCGAATTGAAATTATAAGTAACCGCTCCTTTATAGTTTACAGTTCTATTATACTCAGTATTAATATTTCTTATAAAGGTTTCATTCTTTGAATAAGATAATGTAAAATTTTCAATATCATAAATTCTAGATTTCGTATTTCTAGAGCTGGTCTTTGTGTTCTTATTTTTTCTTACATTAGTAAAATTGATACTTTTACGACTAACATAGTCTTGAGCAATAAATTTTAATGAATCTTTTTCTTCTGTTGAATTTAGAGAGTTCAGTGATGTTTTTAATAATATATCTGGGTCTAAAGGATTATATTGTGGATTATTAATTCCTTCAGAAATTCCTAAATACATAGGAATTTTAACTCCTAGATTCTCAGGGAAAAATTTACCTAAATCAAAAGTTGAAGATACATCATATTGATAAGCATTAAACTTTTGTCTTTCGTTTACTTTTTTTTCTATACTTCCAAATCCTACAGTACTAATATTTCCAGCAACTGTTACATTTCCAAAATCTGCTAACCTAGCAGTAAGTCTACTATTTGCTGCCCAACCACCATATTCATCAAAATCAGTTAATCTTAACTCGTTTACCCAAATCTGACCACATTTTGCAAGCCCATCATCTTCACTTTGCAAGCTAATTTTTTTAGGGTTTCTGATGCCAATCATTATCGTTTTTACTTGACTGAGATTTGGATTTCCAACAACAATTATTTTTCCTTTATTAGTTTGTTTTATAAAAGGATTGTTTATGTCAGAACCACTATAATTCCTCTCTTGTTTAGCAATTTGAAAATCTTCAAATAAGATATTAATCTCATTTTCTGTAGGCCATATTTCGTTAGGATTCGAAGAATTATGTGGAGTAGGAAATAAAGGTATTTCGTACTCATAATAATTTGATGTAAAATCTAATCCCATTCTTATAAAACAAGAAAGATCTCCTGTTCTTAAATTATCATCTTTTCCTTCAGCGTGGACAAACATTTTTATGCGCTTATATGCCCTTACGTCTAAATCAGTAGTTTTGTATGCTGCTCTAGAATCTCCATCTTGTAATTCACAAACCTTTAATACTAAAGATTGCTCGTTCTTTTGTCTTAATGTGGTAGTGGTATTATCGATTTCTTGTTCTATACCAGGGGGTAAAACATAATTAATAGGAGACCTATTACCATTTTCTTCAATATTTACAGCAGAAACATCAAAAGTTGTTTCTTCAGGATTGTCTAATGGAATATATTCTCCTGGCGTTGATAAATCAAAATTATATCTTCTCCATTCTCCGTGAACTAACTCTAAAGAAGCAAAACGACAAATTATTGGTTCTTGAAAATTAGTAAATGCTAAACGAATAAATCTAATAGATTTAAAATCTTGTATTCCTCCAATAACCTTATCAGGTTTATATACTGGTACACGAAACTGATACCATTTAATATTTCTTGTGTTTCCGTCTGCTGTATTTACCGAAGTATAAAGTATGTCTGAAATGTAACTATCTCCAATATTCATATCAGGAAAGAGTCTTAGTTTGTACTGAAAATAACTCTCTGTTTCTGAAAGAGTATGATCTCTATTTATATCTTCAGTGTTTGGTAAGTTAGTAGAAGCAGTTGGATAGGATTCTGGAGATTGATCAGATGTAACTGAATTTCCATCTTGATTATTATATTTTTTATACCTACTTAAAATGTCTGTTGATTCATTATCAAAATCTGAACCTCTAAAATAGTGAAAATCATCAGAAGATGGATCTTCTTGTGCGTTCTGATACGCTAATGAATTAGTGCCATGCAAGCTAGCAATCTGTTGCAAATAAATAGAATCAAAAAATAATCTTTCATCTTCGTTGCTAAGACCGTCCAAACCGACATCTTGAAATTGTCTAGATGTTGGGTCATTATCAAAAGCATCAACTATTGAAAAGTTTACAGGAACTCTTCCCCATGCTGTAGTATCAACATTTTCTACTATTTCTGAAGTAGGGAGTCCGTTCTCAAAACTCTTATGACCATCTTTAAGCACATCTTCAGAAATGTTTCCTAAATGAATAAATAAATCCCCTCCACTATGTGAAATATTTCCATCATCTGGATTAAAAGGGTCCATCATCCAAAATTCGACGAATTCAATATTAGCAGCTTCAAAATCATTAGTTTCTAGCTTACGCATCATACCTCCCCAATTATTCGAAGGATTTAAAAGGTTGTCATTAGCATCAATTCCTGAAACACTATAATTATAAGGTCCTCTTTCACTAGGATAGTAAGCAAGATCTAAAACAGCAAGATTAGTTATCTGGCTTCCTAAATCAGGATCTTTATTGGGATACACTTCTGTTTCTAAAATCTCTCTTGAATAATGATATGATTGTTGAGCGATTGTGTTTCCGTTTGCTAATGATAGGGTTTTATTGATGTTTGGTGGCGTTATTGAAGTGTTTCGAAAAAATAACGGATCTATAGTGTACCATGCTAACTTAGCTCTTTTGAATCCAGTATTCAAATCATTATTAAGATTAGCGTTTTGAAAAATAGCCTCTTGTCCTTGTGGAATACTTGCAAGTTGCCAAGAACCCATATTTTTAATATCAATTGAAGATCTACTAGATTCGAAATCATCAATATAAGAAACTCCGGATTTACCTACAGATCTATGATGACCTGGAATAAGATGAGCAAACTCGAAAGATGTTATTAGTCTTGATTTTGCTTTCGTTTCTAAAAATGGTAACTTGTCAAGTGCTTTGGTGATCCATGGAGTTTCAGATTCATATACACCATCAAATCCCCAAATAGTATTTGATATAGGTTCGTCTCCAGTATTTATTTTAGCTGTGATTGGTCTTTCTGTAAGATTAAGCATTGTTGCCCCCAAAACAAAGTCGTCATTAATTTCATAATCAGCATGAATTCCAACTAGGGTTTTATTTTGAATTCCAAACATCGAATTATTTTCTAATGAAATTCTTATTGGAAGTCCTGAATTTAAAATCCCTTCATTTATAATTGTTACTCTACCAAGCATATAATCTACTGTATAGTCTTGATCCTCAATTAATTTTTGGGAACCTGCCGTAACAGTCACAGACCCTTCAGGTATATTCATTGCATTTAATCTTATCTCAGAACCTGAAGAGCCTTGGTAGCTTCCTTTTATCCTAAACTTATTTAGTTCTGGATACTGCTGTGCAATTGTTAATGTAGAGTCATACAAAACATCATAAGTATATTTTTCAGCTAATGCTGGGTCGTTAAATTGTAATTTTAAATAAGTGCCAAATGGTTCTCTAACTGGAAAAATAATCCTTCCATTAGCAGATTTAACTGTAATCCCTTCAACGTAATCAAATACACCATCAGACTGATTATCCATCTGTTGATTTAATTCATCTAAATTAAGAAGTTTAATAAGTGGTATTCCTTGCAGATTACTTTCAGGTAAATAATTGGTTATCGCACCAGATTCTTCTGTATTTTCATATACTACATCTAAAATGAAATTATCGGCACTCATTTGATATGCTCCTAATGCATATATATTTTTCATCATTAAATCCCAATTTGGTAATCCAGGTGAAAAATTTGTTCCTTTTAATAACTTTAAGATAAGTGCGTCAGGAGCATTAGGTCCAGTTGTTGTAAGTTCTCCCACTTGATAAGTATTATTTCCAACAGTGTACTGAAAAGCAACTGCTAATACTTCATCATTATTTAAAGCTTGGTTTAGTGATATATATCCCAACTGCTTATTCACTGTATATTCTGATTCTGTAAGTCTTCTTGCTCTTTCCAATTTCTCATAATCTTGTCCATTCAAAAAATTAATAGAAATAGCAGGAGACAGTGTATTGTTAACTTCATTTATATCTCTTATTGAAGAGAAATTAGATATTAAATCAGAAAACATAGTATTAGCTAAGTTATTATCTGGATAGTTGCTACTTAAAGATTGAGTAAATTGCGTATTATAAATATTTGATGATGTTTCTGCTAAATCAAGAAATGCAACTATATTTCTTGTATCATTAGTCATGCCTGTTTTATTTGTAATCCAAACCTCAATCTTAGTTATATTAACTGGAGAATTAACAAATGGAAGATTACTTAATGCTGTATTGTATTGTTCTTTAAAATAGTGAGAAAGAAAAAAATGTTTATTTGCCTCATATTGATCAGCGTAAATATCAAATTCAGTTGTTTGGGCCCCTCCAGTTACTTCAACTTCTGAAGTAGTACTTTTTTGCTGTGACAATATTCCTGTAATTGTAGTTCTTCCAAATTGTAGTTTCGTTTTAAATCCAAACAAAGATTGGCTTCCAGTAATTAGGGTTCCGTTTAATGGTAAGCTTACATTTCCGACTTCAATTTTTTTTATAATCTCATCTTCATATCCAGTATACTCTAATTTCATTTGATTCTCAAAATCAAATGTGCTTTCGGTATTAAAATTCGTTGTTAGCTTTAATTTATCTCCTATTTTTCCTATAACATTCATTTGAATCTTTTCCTGAAAATCAAATGATAAATTTCTTCTTTGTTCTTCAGGAAGAGAAGGGTTATCTATACGATTCATTTTTAATCCAAAAATCAACTCTGCTGATCCTTGAGGTCTAATATCAACAGAATTTCCTCCAAATATTCGATCAAATGCTTTTCCTGGAACATATAATTTAGGCATTCCAAAAGAAACTTCTTGTCTTCGCGCAGAGTTTCCTACTCTTAATTTCCAGTAATTACTAATTGACCTGTCGAAGCTGTATTTCTGATATTCACTAAATGACATAATAGTGGGCTGACCAATATTTGATTTACCTACCTGTTTCTGTATAAAATATCTGTTTGAGATCAAATCATAATTTGTATTTGAACTAAAATTAGATGGCGTGTTCATAAATAGACCCCCTGAACTGTTCTCATGAAAAGGAAATGGAAGAGTTGTATCTGTGGCAATTGTATCTAAAAAAGAATTATATCCATATGAATTATAAACGGAAGCAAAAGCAACAATTGAAATTGACAAGAAATGTCCTAACAATTTAATTATATTATTCATAATTATCCTTAGCTTAAAGCTGCTTTCACTAAATCCTCAACAGTGCTAATTGTAGAATCTTTCTTAAGTGCCTGATTTATTTTTTCTTCTGCACTTTTCTTAGCAAAACCTAAAGCTACTAGTGCAGATAACGCTTCATCATTAAGAGTATTGTCTAAATTGAATAAAATATCAGGGTTAGTGCTTCCTTTTGAAATTTTATCTTTTAAATCTATAATAATCCGCTGCGCAGTTTTTGCTCCAATTCCTTTAACATTTTGAATTGAGGTTACATCAGAACTTGATATAAACTTCACAATTTCTTCAGTATTATATGTAGATAAAATGACCTGTGCTGTTGCAGGCCCTACACCAGAAACGCTAATGAGATTTCGAAAAATATAACGCTCATGATCTGTCGCAAATCCATACAAAGTATGAGCATCTTCTTTTATTGATAAATGAGTAAATAATTTGCAGTTCTCCTCTTTGACAAGGGTATAAGTCTGTAAAGAAATATTTAGCTTATATCCGACTCCTGAGCAGTCAATAACAACATAAGTTGGGGTTTTTTCAATAAGCTTACCCTGAATATGTGTAATCATAGTCTATAAATCTTGAATAGATACAAATGTAAGGATTTGTATGGATTCGAAGAAAAAAAAATAATCTGAAAAATTTACTTTAATTTACGTTATTTGTTATTTATTAACAACTAGCTTCTTGACCTCTAGTATTTTATCTTCGATGATTAGATTTGCAAAATATACTCCTTTGTTTAAATTATCCGTAGATATAGTTTTTACTCCTGGATTTGCTAAAAATATCTCCTTAACTACACTACCTAAAACATCAACAATTTTTAAAGTAGCGGGTTGATTTAAATCATATTTAAAGTACGTATGACTAGATGATGGATTTGGATAAAAATTACTGATATTATTCTTAATTATTGTATTTTCCGCTGCAGATGTTCCGCTTCCATCATAACGTACTATAACACAAGTCATGTCAGATGGGTTTTGCTCATTATAAAAACAATACTCTACTCTTGCAATACCTATTACACCAAAAGCATCATAATATCCAGTATGGGCATCGGTATCATCTGGGTATGATATAGATTGACCAGCAGCTAGTGGTGCGGAATTTGGTGAAACAATTGTAGATGCTCCATAACAAGATCCGGCCCAGCAAAAATTAGTCTGAGTTATTGTATCCGGCAAGCTTAAATTAGTTTTTCTACAAAGCACATTCATAGGAAAGGTTGCATTGTTTTTTACTACTAAATGGTTAGCCATTTGAAAATTAGGGTCTCCATAAACAACAGTATCGCCATTAATTGAAAGATTTTGGGAGAAGAGTAAGTTTGTACAAAAGGTGAAAAATAAAAACAATAATAAGTTTCTCATACTGAATAAATTTTATGAATTGTTATTTACAAATTTACAAAAAAAAAGATTCTTTCAATCAATTATTTATTTGGTTTTGATATAGAAAATAACTAGATTTGTGTACAATTTAAAAATTATTGAACCATGAAAAAAATTTTACTTGCAATTATAGTCTGTTTTTCTTTGAACAACACTGTTTTTGCTCAACTACCAAATGGATCTATAGCTCCGGACTTTACCTTAACGGATCTAAATGGGACAACGCATAATCTGTATACTTATCTTGATCAGGGATATACTGTGTTTCTTGATTTTTCAGCAGTATGGTGCGGACCATGCTGGAGCTATCATACAAGTGGAGCTTTAGAAAACCTTTATGAACACCATGGTCCTGCTGGATACCCAAATGTAGATCCTACAACTACAGATGATGTAATGGTATTTTTTATTGAAGGTGATGGTGCTTCTGTAGCTAATTTAGGTGGAAGTGGTGGTGGAACGCAAGGAGATTGGATAACTGGAACTCCATACCCAATCATTTGTACTGATGGTACTGTAAATACAACAGCTGTTTCTTCAGCATATGCAATTGGTTACTGGCCAACTGTTTATAAAGTTTGTCCAGATAGACTTGTTACAGAAGCAGGACAAAATTCAAATCCTTATAGCTTAGTCAGTTCATGTCCTCCTCCTCCTGCACATAACAACGATGCAAGAACCTTTAGCTATGATGGGCCAACTGAAAGTTGCGGAGGAGATATTACTCCAACAATTACATTCCAAAACTATGGATTGACTACTCTAACATCTTTAGATATTGTTGTTTCTGTAAACGGAGCGGTTAACTCCACAACTCCATGGACAGGTAACTTACCAACATACAATACGCATACTGAAGTACTTCCTACAATTACTGGATTAAATAACGGAGATCTTGTTGCTATTGAGACAGTAAGTCCTAATGGTGTCTTAGATGCTGATCCTACTAACAATCCTGTTAATTCATTCGGAGTACAATTAGCTCCTGAAAATCTTGGTATTGATATAACAATATCGATTGTAACTGATCAATATGCAAGCGAAACTTCATGGGTATTAAAAAATGGAGCAGGTGTTCCTGTTGCGCAATCTCCAGCTTATAGTTCGCAAGGATCTCAACCGGATGTTACAGAAACCTTAAATCCTATGGAATGCTATACATTTACGATTTATGATTCTTATGGAGATGGGATGTGCTGTCAATACGGACAAGGATCTTATACGGTATCGGATAATCTTGGAAATACAATTGCGTCAGGAGGGCAATTTGCTGATGAAGAATCTGCAATGTTTAGAACAGGTAGTGGTGTAGCTTCTGCTTCATGGGACTGTGATGCGGTAATTGGTTGCTTTGATCCAGGAAATGGTTCTGGTCAATTTACAACACTTTCAGATTGTCAGGCAGCTTGTAATATCGGTACATCTATTGAGGAAGAGAATGATGCGATATCAATATATCCAAACCCTGTTAGAAATGAACTTAACATTAGTGGGAAATACGACTATATTGAAATTTATGATGCATTTGGAAAGTTAATCTTTAGCTCTACTGCTATCAAAACAATCAATGTTGATAAATTTAACAATGGGGTTTACATTGTAAATATTACAACTAATGATAAAACTATTGCTAATAAAATTACTATTTCAAAATAGATTAATAAAATAATCCAAAAAAAAACCTGATACGCAATAAGTGTCAGGTTTTTTTTGTTATTCACTAAAGTATTTATTAGTAAATTAGCATCTTAAATATTAAATTATTATAAATGAAAAAAATAGTCTTAATTATTTTGATCACTAGTTGCTTTGCTTTCAATATGTCGCATGCACAAGAAAAAGGATCAAAGATTCCAAGTATAGAAGTAAAAACTTTGGATAGGAAAACAATTAATTTTCAAGAAATCAGAAATGAAAAAAAACCAATTATAATAAGTTTTTGGGCAACTTGGTGTAAGCCTTGTATTAAAGAATTAAATAATATTGCAGAAGTTTATGAAGATTGGCAAAATGAAACAGGTGTTAAATTAGTAGCTGTATCTATTGATGACACGAGATCAATGAATAAAGTCTCTCCTTTTGTTAATGCTTCAGATTGGGAATATGATATTTTACTTGACCCAAACAGGGATCTCGCCAGGGCTTTAGGAGTTACTTCAGTTCCTCATACATTTTTATTGGACGGAAGTAGGAGAATTGTCTGGAACCATAAAGGTTATGTTGAAGGTGATGAAGATGAATTATTTGAAAAAGTTAAAAAACTCATAGATTAGTGAATAGAATTATACTAATTCTTCTTTCTTTTGTTCCTTTTTTAATGATTGCGCAAAATGGTGAAATTCATGGTAATTTTGATCTAAACATACAAAGTTATCAAGAGGATAATGCTATTGGAGCAGAACGTGCTGATGAAATCATGTTAAGCAACAGTTATTTCAATGTATTGTACTCTAATGGAAATTTTTCAGCAGGCTTCCGCTACGAAAGCTATCTCAATGCACTGCTTGATTTTGATGATGATTATAAAGGTAATGGATTTCCTTATAGATATGCGTCATATAATTTTGATGGATTAGAAGTTACTGCCGGAAATTATTACGAACAATTTGGAAGCGGTTTAATTTTTAGAAGCTACGAAGATAAAATGTTAGGTGTTGATAATGCAATGGATGGGATTCGTTTAAAATACCAACCTTATAAAGGAATTTATTTAAAATCTTTTATTGGAAAGAGTCGAACTTACTTTACTTATAGCGAAGGAATAGTAAGGGGTATTGATGCTGAAAGTGATATTAATGAGATTTTTGGATTTAACCGTTCAACTAATATTGTATTAGGAGGTAGTTTTGTAAGTCGTTATCAAAAAGATCAAAACCCTGTATTTAATCTTCCTGAAAATGTAGGAGCTTATAGTTCAAGAATAAATATTTCAAGCGGAAAAATAAACTATTACGCAGAATATGCGTATAAAATTAACGATCCTGAAAATTCTTTAGTTGAAAATAATTATGCCACTGGAAATGCATTTATGAGTAGTTTGAGTTATTCAAAAAAGGGTATGGGAATTTCTTTAGAAACACATCGTGTTGATCATTTTGAATTTCGTTCAGAAAGACAAAGATCTAAAGAATATATCATGAACTATATTCCTACTTTGAGCAAACAACACACTTATACTTTAGCTGCATTATATCCATGTGCAACGCAAGCAGAAGGGGAATTTGGTTATCAAGCGGATATTTTCTACAACATAAAAAAGGGTAATTTTTTAGGAGGTAAATATGGTACAAAAATAAATTTAAATTACTCTAAAGTTATTGGGTTAGAAGGAGGTTTTTCTAGACTTAATGATAATGAAGATTTCTCACCTCCTTTTATGGGGGATTCAGACAATTTATATTTCTCTGATTTTAATATTGAGATTTATAAAAAGATTACTAAAAAAATAAAACTAACTTCGCTCTTATCATTTCAATCCTATAATAAAGATATCATGGAAGGGAAAACTATAGGAGAATATGGAGTTGTAAATTCAAAAATTGGTATTCTCGATGTAACATATAAATTAAAAAGCAAGCATACGCTTAGAGTAGAAATACAAGGGTTATTAGCTGATGGTGGAGAAGGTGATTGGAGTATGGGATTAATTGAATATACAATCTCTCCAAATTGGTTTTTTACCTTACAGGATATGTATAATTGGGGAAATTCTGATCCTGAAAAACAGTTACATTATGTAAATATTAATATGGGATTTTTGAAAGGGAGTACAAGATTTTCTATTGGATACGGAAAAAAACGAGCAGGTATATTTTGTGTAGGAGGAATCTGTAAAGAAGTCCCATCTTCAAACGGATTTTCATTTAACATTTCATCATCATTTTAAATATGAAAAAATTACTTAGCGCTATATTAATTGTTTCGTTTTTATCTAACTGTGATAAAATAGAACCTCCTTATATCTCTGGTGAAGTTAATCCTGTAGATACAACATCAATAAAACGAAATATACTAATTGAAGATTTTACAGGACATACATGTCCGAATTGCCCAGATGCTGCAGCGGAACTTGAAAGTATACATGCAATTTATGGAGATCAAATTATTGGTATTGCACTTCACGTTGGAAATTCTTTTGCTAGACCCTACCCCTCTAGTTCTGGAAAATTTCAATATGATTTTCGTACAAAATGGGGTGAAG
>MDTE01118264.1_pt1 | contig 22126 bp, 20 predicted proteins | sample 811231 | NCBI WGS metagenome assembly MDTE01 (sample SAMN05326651, study PRJNA326480) | marine metagenome | isolation source: seawater | place: Indian Ocean: Red Sea | collected 2010 | reverse complement strand
TGTGACTAATTCAAAGATAACCGACGTTATTACGGATGATATCCAAGCACAAATCGAAACAATCGCCGAAGTAATTACAACTTCAAAATATGTCGTAGGAATGACTGGTGCTGGCATGTCTGTAGAAAGTGGGATTCCGCCTTTCCGCGGTGCCGGAGGTCTTTGGGACAAGTACGGCACTCCGCGCATGGACGACTATTCTCGCTTCAAGAAAGATCCTTCAGGCTGGTGGAAACGCCGAATCAACCAAGAAATAGATGCACACATAATCGAACTCAGGGATGCCTTAGTAAACGCCAAGCCTCATCAAGGCCATCACGCGCTTGCTGATTTAGAAGCAATGGGTTACGTCCATTCAGTAATCACTCAGAATATTGACGCACTTGATGAGAAAGCGGGAATAACAAATCTAATCGAAATACATGGCAATCGAACAAAACTTCGCTGCATCGACTGTGGGAATAGAGTCGCACTAGGTGATTTCGTGCCACTATATGCTCCTGAGCCTTGTGTTGAGTGTAAAGGTGTCGTTAAGTTCGATACTGTAATGTTTGGAGAGCCAATACCGGGTGATGTAATGAAGAACGCGCGTTCCGAAATAAATAAAGCTGATTGTATATTGGCAATAGGTACTTCCGCGACAGTACGCCCGGCAAGCGGATTAATCTGGATTGCAAAATCGAACGGTGCGAAGATTGTCGAGATAAACCCCGTGGACACCAAACTTACGCCGATTTGTGAGGTATCTTTGCGGTCAACTGCCGGAGAAGCATTGCCACTCCTAGCAAAATCACTTTCAAAATAAAGTTAAAATGTAACTAGAATCTCAAATGACGACCCCATTAGAAAAAGAAATCGCTACATATACCGAAGCAAACCCTAGATCTGAGGAATTGCACAATCAGGCAAAAAAACACATGCCTGGTGGTGATACAAGAAACTCAATTTTCTGGGATCCATTTCCTCTATACGTCACTGACGGCAATGGCACAACACTTACAGACGCAGACGGCAATAAGAGAACTGATTTTGTCAACAATATGACCACATTAATTCTCGGACACCGTCCGCCAGAAGTAGTAGCAGCAGTGGCGGAACAACTAGAACATGGACTTTCTTTTCCAGCACCAAGCCCATCCGTGGTTCGGTGGGCTGAGCTTATGTGTGAAAGAGTTCCATCATTAGATAAAGTACGATTCGTAAATACAGGCACCGAAGCAACCCTGAATGCAATACGCGCTGCAAGAGCTTTCACAGGCAAACAAAAACTGATTAAGTGCGAAGGCGCATACCATGGTAATCATGATGCTATACAGATAAGTGTTGTACCACCTATTGACCAAGCTGGTGATGCGGAATCACCTAACTCGGTGAAGGCATTTCCAGGCATCTCAGATACGGCAGCTAATGATATCTATATCGCTCCATTCAATGACATTGTTGCCGCTGAAAAAATAATACGGGAACATGCGAAAGAACTAGCAGCAGTGATCGTAGAGCCAGTGAACGGTCAATGTGGAATGGTTCCAAGTAAACCAGAATTTCTAGAAGGGCTTCGGCGAATTACTGACGAACTAGGTATTTTGCTCATATTTGATGAAGTGATCGCTTTCCGCATCTCATATGGTGGGGCTCAAGATTACTACGGAGTCACTCCGGATCTCACATGCTTTGGCAAAGTGGTAGGCGGGGGTATGCCAGTAGGTGCATTCGGTGGCAGAGAAGACATCATGTCAATGTGGGATCCACAAGAGGGGACACCTACTGTACAACACGCTGGAACTTTCAACGGTAACCCTATGACCGCCGCGGCTGGCGTAGCCACACTAGAAAACCTAACACCAGAAAAATTCGATTATCTAGAAAATCTTGGGGAGTCGCTTCGTAGCAAATTAAGACAATTATTCGCAGAGCTTGAAGTGCCGATGAGTGTAACTGGAGTTGCATCACTTTTTGCTTTACAGTTCACTGCAACCGAAGTAGTTGACTACAGAACGTTCGCAACTAATGATAAAGACATGCTAAAAATCATGTTCATTGGTCTTCTTAATGAAGGGTTTGTAATGTCAAATCGGTGTGCTGGAAACGTATCAACTGCACACACGGAGCAAGATGTTGATGCGTTCGTCCAAGCCGTAAGAAATGTGTTGACGCGAGCTGGTTACGCATAGAACTTAAGATTATTGCTTTAATAAATGCAATAACTTTACAAAAATCGAAACCCTGGCCATCATTATCCAAATAATCGTATATACAGTTACTGTCTTTTAAGTCGAATCAATGTAAGCCTTAACAAGGATTCAATAACAATCCCAAATGACATCTTTGACTTTCCCGCTGTTCTCTCCATAAAAACATATGGATATTCGACTATCTCCATTCCTGCCTGCTGACAGCGATAAGCCATCTCTGCCTGAAACCCAAACCCCTTTAGTTTCAGACGGTCGATTCCAATAACCTCAAGTGTTTTTCGCCTAAAACCCTTAAAACCAGCGGTCGCATCTCGGACTTTAATACCCATTATCAAGCGTATACCGAAGTTGCCCCAATAGCTGATCTGCTTACGTCCCCAACTCCAGTCAGGATCTACCCCACCACCATAGATATAACGAGAAGCGACGGCAACATCGGCATTCTCAAGTTCAGAAATAAGATTATTCAATATCTCCGGAGGATGTGACAGGTCGGCATCCATCTCTATGATCAGCTCAGCACCAGCATCAAGTGCAGCTCTAAATCCCGCTCTATAAGCAGTTCCAAGCCCTTGCTTATTCTGACGATGTAAAACGATAAAGACCCCATCAAATTTTTCAGCTATAGAATCTGCAATCGCTCCGGTTCCATCAGGCGACCCGTCATCAACGATCACAAAACCAAGGCCTTCAATCTGTTGAGACTTAACTTTCTCAATCAAAACAGGTAGCGTTTCAGCCTCGTTATAAGTAGGTACAACAATCGCTGTTTTTACAAGCTTATTTGAACTATTGGGCATATTTGCGTCTTCTTCAACTACTACAAATATCTAAAACCATCGATCGGTGTTCGATCATGATGCAAGAATCCATTACAACTTTCATACCAACTTTATAAACAATATCGGCAGCATCAGCATTAACTACACCCTGCTGAAGCCACATCACATTGGCTGTTGATCTTGCCACTTCTCTAGCTAGAGGCAAAACATCGTTAGATCGCCGGAATACATTCACAATATCGATTTTGTCGGGAATATCTAGGACTGAATCGTAAACCTTCTGGCCGTCCCATTCTGCAATTAAAGGATTAACCGGATAGATCTTGTAACCAGATTTTTTCATGTACTCAGACACATAACGACTAGCGCGATCTTCACGATTAGAAATCCCTACAACAGCGATAGATTTAGAAATATTAAGTATTTGGCGGATCTCTTCTGCAGGAGGATTAGCAAACATATTCATGAACCAGACTTGCGACCTACCACACCATATCGACCTAAAATATTATTGAAGCCTACCCGAGCAACATCCAATACCGCTATCAGGCCACGTGAAAGAGTCATCTTTGATCCCTCTCTAAAGTACCAATCAATAGGTATTTCACCAATTGTGAAACCTGAGTTTTTTGCCATTACAAGTAATTCAACATCAAATGCCCATCCGCCCAGCGACTGGTGAGGGAAGAGCTTTTCTACCGACTCTGCAGAAAACATTTTGAATCCACATTGAGTGTCTTCTATGCCACGAAGCGCCAAAATTTTGACAGCGTAGTTAAATAACCTGCCCTTTATATGCCGACTCCGTGGTTCGTTAAATCTTCTTGCGCCAGTTGCCTCTCTAGAAGCTATAGAGATATCAAATTTCGGAACTAAAACACCATCGATACACTTGAAGAATCTCTTCAGATTTTCCGCAGGCATAGATAGATCAGCATCACATAAAAATCTCCATTCACCCGTTGCCGACGCCATTCCAGCACGAACGGCTGAGCCTTTTCCTCCATGCAAGGTATCGACCAGCCGTATCCTTGGATCTGCTTTATTTATATTTGAAACAATTTCAGCAGTGGAATCAATGGAACCATCATTGACGACTAAAAGCTCCCATAAGAAATCTTTAAACCATTTGTCAAGAAACTCAACAAGGGTTTCCACGGTCGACTCGATACGTGACTCTTCGTTGTAGGCCGGTATTACGACACTTAGGAACATATGTTGCAAATTACGAGTCCGCGCTATTTGGTGTGTTCCGATAAACAATAATCAAGAAAGCCTACTCGCTTTTTTCTAATTCGAACGCATCATGCAGAGCCTGCACCGCTTTCTGAACTTGATCTTTGTTGATTATCGTCGTAATTCGAATTTCCGAGGTCGTAATCATGTCAATATTCGCACCAATTCCTGCAAGTGTCGAAAACATCTTCGCTGCATAACCAGGAGCGTTCTCCATGCCTGTACCAACAATACTCACTTTTGCAAGATTTGAACCTTCAACAATTTCAGTATGCTGAACCTTAGAATTAGCTCCAAGTACGTCAGCGGCTTGATTCACATTTGCTTCAGCAACTGTGAATGTAAAATCAGTGGTCCCATCTGAACTAGCGTTCTGAACTATCACATCTACACTGATCCCAGCATCAGCAAGAGGTTGAAGTAATCCAGCAGCGACACCTGGTCGATCAATTACACCACGAACTGTAATTTTCCCGACATTTCTGTCGACAGCGATACCAGTGACTGCTTTACGAACTTCCATTGTGTGTTCTCCTCCATGGATAAGCGTACCGGGTTCGTTAGAGAATGAAGATGCGACATACACCGGCATGTCATACACAGCACCCAGTTCTATAGATCTGGGATTCATCTTGGCTCCTAGAACTGCCATCTCCAACATTTCCTGAAATCCAATTTCAGCGAGCTTACGAGCTTGATTCGTGAGACGAGGGTCTGTTGTATATATACCGTCAACATCAGTGTATATTTCGCATCGCTCGGCTTCGGTTGCGACCGCAAGAGCAACGGCAGTTGTGTCTGATCCGCCGCGTCCCAAAGTAGTGATATCGCCTGATTCAGCAAGTCCCTGAAACCCTGCAACTATCACAATCCTCCCCCTGTCAAGTTCTAGCCGCAGACGATCCGTGTTGATATCAGCAATGCGAGCTGAACCGTGAACAGCATCTGTCTTAATTCCAGCCTGAACACCACTGAGACTGATCGCATCATAACCTGTTGCTTTAAGAGCCATAGCCATAAGCGTCGAACTCACCAACTCACCTGTGGAAAGAAGAGTATCCATCTCTCGTGCATCCGGTGTCTGCCCATTCGTAACGGCGTCCGAGAGTGCAATCAATTCATCAGTAGAGTCTCCCATAGCAGACACAACTACTACTATGTCAACTCCATCAGCCTTGCGTTGACTAATTCGTTCAGCAATGTTCTGAATCTGTTGCGCAGTGGATAAAGAACTACCACCATACTTCTGAACGACAACAGGACGCCTATCTGCAATTGGCCGACTGGTCATGAACTTGCCACCACCGATGCGCCACAATGGGCTATTGAAAGAATCATAGGTTTACCACTCAAACCGTGTGTACGTGCTGTCTCAGCCATCTCATAACCAACAGTGACTTCTCTTCCCGTCGCCAGCGCCAAAACTGAAGGACCAGACCCCGATAGAAATGCCCCATGGGCGCCTCCTTTCAAAGCAGCAGCAATCAAATGAGGCATCGCCTTGAACGCTTGAGTACGATGAGGTTGATGCAGTCGGTCATCAGTAGCGTACTTTAGTAATTCCATACGACCGGTAGAAAGTGCGTTTACGAGTAAAGCTGCTCGACCGATGTTGTATACAGCGTCAGGTCGGCTTACTTGGTCAGGAAGAACAGCGCGCGACTCATTAGTGTTGCTGAGAATATCGGGAACAAACAGCACTGCAAACAGGTCTTCAGGAACACTTACTTGATCGACTATCCAACCTTTTGTTCCATTGCGTACACCGACGGTACAACCACCGTAAATCGCTGGTGCAACATTATCGGAATGACCTTCTATATTCGCCGCAAGGATCGTCAACTCTTCCTTGGTTAAATCTATCCCCGATATAGCTGAACCGGCAAGTAATCCACTGACAATAGCTGCCGAGCTACTGCCGAGTCCACGCGAAAATGGAATCGCGTTTTTACAGTGGTACTGCAAAGACGGAATCGACTGTCCGATATGATTAAAAACAGCCTCTACACCCGTAACGATTAAATTACGGGTGTCCTGCGGTACAAGGTCTGCTCCTTCACCAACCGTTGAAATACTGAAATCACCGCGTGTAATTGTTAACTCGTTCCATAGATCGAGTGCCATCCCTATACTATCGAAACCAGGTCCAAGATTTGCGGTGGTTGCGGGTGTACGCACTGTTATTGAATTCAAAGGAACATGCCTTACTCAAAGCTTAGAGTTAGCGATCAACTTAAATCTGGCTAAACGGAGTGATGATTGAATCAAATCTCAAATTGCGATTAGGCCTAGCAAGTATAATCTGCCCGTGCGAATACTGTACTGATAATTATTAGTCAGTTTTTTCAGTATCCGCTTCACCATATTTGTCCAACACATGCAAACAAAGTAGTACCACACAATGTCTAACATCGTTGTAATTCTGGGTCCAGAAAACGAAGGATCAGAAATCAGAATGACCGAAACTAAAGCAGCTGCCGACCAAGTTGGCGGAATTGATTTAAGATTTGTAAACAGCGAATTACCCTTGGACGAGATAATTAGCCAGTGCCAAGGAGCGGTCGTCTTAATACCAGCTGGCCATATTTCAGGATTAACTGAAATTGCAGAAAAAATTGAAACCCTCAAATTAGTACAGACCTTCAGTGCGGGAACTGACTACATCGACAAAGCTGAGCTTGCAGAACTAGGAGTCCATGTTGCTAACAATGGCGGCGCAAATGCAGTTGCTGTAGCGGAACATGCCATTGCACTTATGTTTGCCGTCAACCGACGACTAGATCACCAGATAGAAAGCGTCAAAGCTGGAACATGGATGGATATAGGCGGTATGCGAGAAAACTTTCATACTCTTGTAGGTAAACGGGTTGGCATCGTCGGACTGGGACGGATTGGTTCACGAGTGGCCAAACGCCTCTCAGGATGGGAATGTGAGATCGTATACTGTGACGTATTCGAATACGATGATGATTATATTTCAGAAACTGGAGCAACCAAATTAGACTTTGACGAGCTAATTTCTACAAGCGACATCGTAACTCTTCATGTCCCCCTCGACAGAAGCACTCGCCATATAATGTCCGACCGCGAGTTTGAGATGATGAAATCAACATCCATACTTATCAACACTTGCAGAGGACCGGTTGTAGATGAAAACGCGTTAATCAGAGCATTAGAAAGCAAAGAGATATACGCAGCAGGATTAGATGTAACCGAAATCGAACCTATAGAAGCTGACAATCCGCTACCGACAATGGACAACGTAGTAGTCACTCCTCACTTGGCAACTAGAGCTATAGAATCTGAATACAACGCTTCGCAGTACACCATGGAAAACGCTGGCAGGATTGTGAGAGGTGAAACTCCCGAATGGATAGTGAAGCCGGTTTAGACGACTAAGCAAAGTTAATTGTCTGAACGTACCAATCAGAAACAATCTGAATCAGCAACGATATAATTCTCTGAGTCGATAATTCGGGGTGTGGCGCAGCTCGGTAGCGCGCTTCGTTCGGGACGAAGAGGTCCTCGGTTCAAATCCGAGCACCCCGACCATTTTTTATATGACAATGCCCAACAACTTCTAAATATGTCAAGCATTTTGTTTTGTTATCACCACCTATTTTGCAATTGAGTTAACATTCTGCGTGACTGTCTAACAAATTCCCTTATTTTTCTGAGGAACCAGGAATTGATACAGGTCCGCCATTTGGTACCAACAGTGCTTGCAGTGCTTGCGATTTCGACAATTGCTTGCAACTCTACCGAAAATGAAAAATTCAACAAAATAACGCCGTCTGAACAGATATTTTCTATTGAAGATTTCAAAGCGATAAGATTCAAAATAAACACCGAATATGACGTATCGAAATTACCATCAGCATCCTCAGCATGGTTCGGATTTTGGACTCCTGAGGGAACCGTGGCTAAAGAATACGAACTAAGGTTCTATAGATCACATGAAGATGCAATAAAACACGGAACTTCATACGCCGTCGAAGGATCAGGCGACACAGCTCTTCTAGATGAAGAAGATGCTAAATGGGACGAAGGATTGAAGGATCGTAGAGCTTTTTTTGCCGGCCAAGTAGGCACGCATGGTAGTGGTAGTGTCCAACCCCTATACGGTGGTTACGCGACATATGGAAATATTATTTTGCTATGCGAAGGTGAAAACGAAAGCCAGGCTCTTGATTACTGCGCCGCGCTCATGAACGCTGTAGACCCACAATCACGAGTTCATTAAAAGTTATAACCTACCGTAAAGATCAACTAATCAGGATTTGTCGTTCACAACCCAAATGTAGGAAAAAATACCGAGGTAAGCGACTTGAAAGTAAAAGATGTAAAAACCACCGTTATAGAGAACGAGCCGCCCTACATAGGCGGCAAATATTTCCTGTTTATTGAACTGGAAACAGATGAAGGAATTACCGGACTCGGAGAAAAGGTAACGGGCAGTTCATTTAATAACAGTAACTGGAAAGACTTCAAATCACAGATACAACTGATACATGAAACATGCGAAGCATTTGTTATTGGTCAAAACCCGTTCAATATAGAAAAAATCTGGTTGGATGCATACGGAAGTCGTCATGATTATCGACATCCCAGTCTTCACTACACTTCCGTACTAGCTGCTATAGATATGGCTTGCTGGGACATAATGGGAAAGGCGACTGGCCAACCGGCATATAACCTTTTAGGAGGTCAGGTCCATGAAAAACTTCGAGCGTATGCCTACATGCCTTCAGGATGGAAAGATGACCCTAAAAAGGCCGGTGAAATTGCTCGAAAACTACTTGAAGAGGGCAATACAGCGTGCAAACTGGATCCTTTCTCGCCGCTCCATCCAGGGCCACGCGATATTCCACTTCCAGAAATTCGTCGAGCTGCAGATATTTTCGAAGGGATCAGAAAAGAAGTTGGATACGATCTTGAGGTTGGCATAGGAACTCATGGTCAACTTACAACTTACTCTGCTATACGTGTTGCAAGCATCTTAGAAGAATACGATCCGTTTTGGTTTGAAGAACCAGTTCCACCTGAAAACTACGACGAAATGGCACGAGTAGCTGCTCATACCAGCATCCCCATCGCCAGTGGAGAGCGACTTGTCACTAAATACGAGTTCTCTCAACTTATCGAAAAAGGAGCAGCATCTATCATACAAATAGACGTCGGACAGGCGGGTGGCATTCTCGAAGCAAAAAAAGTTGCAGCAATTGCCGAGTCGCATTACGCAATGATAGCGCCGCACATGTACTGTGGACCAATCGCTGCAGCGGCCGCTATACAAGTCGATACTTGCTCGCCAAATTTCGTTATTCAAGAAGCAAATCAAGGGCCACTCCACAAAACTATCTTCAAAGAACCACTAGCGTTCGAGAATGGCTTCATAACTCCCCCTCGCGGCCCAGGCCTAGGTGTTGAACTCGATATGAATGTCTTGCAAAGCCGAATTGTGAATTAGTTATAACAATCAAGATCTGCACACGGTTTTCCTTCGTGTACAGAGCGAGCAGTGCCACTAGCATCGATGCACAACACCGAAAACAATGATCAAGCCTCCACTCAAAAAGTCAGGCGTACAAGGGATTACGTACTATCTACACGTTGAAAATGTACAGACATAAAATAACCCGCTGGAAAAAAAAACGAACACATCCCCAAAGTGCTAGTCAATGAAAATTGACTTTGTCCGGTTACAAATTTATTTAAGAGGAAATCTCTATTTCACGCTCGGAACAGGTGCGGTCACTGGCATAAGTAACTCTATTGCTAGCGGGATTCAAACCAGTGCTGACACAATTGACTTAGTTATTGATTTCTTTCACGCCGGAAGTGGAAGCATCGCATTCGGATTAATTGTTAATTTCGTTCCCGTTATTTTTAACGAAAAATTCTCAAAACGATCATACTTCTGGCTGACAGGAAACCTGATGATGCTCGGTATTAACATACTAGCAGTCAGTTTCCAATACCTGATTCAAACCGAAAATCCATTTGAATCAAGGTTAGTTCCGACTATTGCAAGTCAATCTTTGGAGAACATAATTATCCTGCGAAACCAACGGAAAAGCCGCGCATAAATTAAAACGATGAAGTCTAATCAGGGTGGTTAAATTGCAACACCACGCAGTCATCATAGTAGGAGGTGGTCCAGGAGGGCTAGGTGTTGCCGCGACCCTTGAAGGATGGCATCCGATTTTCCAAGGCAACTATCAATTTCCTTCGAAAGAGGTGCAGGCGTTTGCTAAAGCAAACGAAAATAACCCATTGGCATTTGACCCACATGCACTACTAGCGTTAGGCCATCGACCAATCGAGTTTTACCGAATGCGACATCACCCTCAGCAGGATGCACTTCCGATTGATCAATGGACACTAAAATTCCAAAAAAAAACAAGAGTCGACTGGAAGATGCTCACAACTGACGGTCCAGGAGGATTGTGGAATAACGTACCAAAAGAACAGATGACTTTAGGGCCTGCTCACTGGATGGAATTGTCACACTATCCAATCGGAAAATTCTACGAAGATACAGGTAGAAAAAGAAACCTTAATCATCTGGCTCACCGAGATGACCTTGTGCTCTACTACCATGCTTTTGCCAAAAAACTTGGGCTCAACGAGCACATTAACAAAGGTGTGGAGGTAACCTCCATATCACCCGCTGAAAACAATAGTACTGCTAATTTCATAGTCGAATCTGCAAATCATGAGAACGGAATCAGCTCAAAATATTCATGTGATTTCATAGTTTTCGCTATTGGCCCGCGTTCCAAAATACGCACCCTAAACGCCGAAGGTGTAAATCAAGACTACATCTCATACGCTTACACGAGTTCGAACGATTTCCCAAAGGAACGAGTACTAGTAATTGGTGGTGGACGGTCTGCTGACTGGGCAGCGCAAGAACTTCACGATGCCGGTAGAACCGTCATATATGTGATGCGCCAAAAACCAGAATCTCACCTTAAACTCATCAATGATTCTCAATACCTTCCTTACTATCGACGCTGGGCGGAAATAATTTCTGGTGAACAGAAACGAATGGGGCTACTGTATGAATCTAACGTAACGGCATTCAAAGAAAATGGCATAGTGGTTATTTCTACCCCTGAAGGAGTAGTTGAGGTCGAAATAGACCATACTGTAGTAGAAATAGGTGGTGAACCGGACTACCAAATTCTAGAAAAATTCGGCGAATTAACTTTTCACAAAAAACACGATAATTTTCGATTCCAACTTAATCAAATGGTGGTCGATCAAGCAACATTCGAGTCTGTAGACATCCCTAGACTTTATCCGGCAGGCTACTCTGCACAAGGTACGGGTCTAAGTGTTATTGGATTTCATACGGGATGCTTTCTTATATCGGGAGATATTCTCAGGAAATTAGGCTGCATCTAACAATTTATTTCTTATGACACTCTAGACTAAATAAATCTGTGACCAGCATATTAAGCATTCAACGCGTAGATTACTTGAGGGGATTATCTCGAAGCTTTAACTTCTATGACGTGCTGATAAGCAGATAGCGCAGCAATAGCCCCCTGCGACGCCGCTGTAATAGTCTGCTTTAACTCTGTGCCATCAGTCAGATCGCCTGCAGCATAAATTCCTTTTTCAGACGTGTTTTGCTGCTTATCGACATGGACTTCTCCTGTGTCAGAATTGATATCTAAGCCGAGCTGGTTAGGTACATCTAGACGAGGGTCAGCCCCAGCCTCCACAAAGAGACCGTCAAGCATAATTTCGTCTTGCCCCTGCCAAGGCTTGCTAATTCGAATGCCAGATAACCCTGTTTCATCGGATCCAATTAGTTCCGTAACTTCGGTCGAATACAAGACCTCAACATTGTCAGTTTGGTCTAACGCCTTCAGAAGAATGGGCTCGGGCCGAGTTAACTTGTTCCTCCGGTAAATCAAATAAACGATTTCCGCGTATTTAGCCAACAGTATTGCCCCTTCGACTGCAGCGTTTCCACCTCCAACTACCGCAGCTGAATGTTTGTTGCGGTAGAGCGGTGCGTCACAAGTAGAGCAGTAGGAAACTCCTTTTCCTGTCCATTCTTCCTCATTTGGAAGCGACAACTTTCTGCGTTCTCTACCAACGGCAAGAATCACAGATAATGCGTCAACTTGAGTTCCATCTTCCAGCACTGCTCTAAACGATTCGTCACGTTTCTCAAGCGATTTTAGATTGGAATAAGCGGTAGGAGTGTTGAGGTTATCTACTTGCTCTTTGAACTTCACCATAAGATCAAAACCATCGATATCTGGCTGACCTGGATAGTTCTCTATAATGCCACCTATAGCGGTTTCTCCGCCAAATTGCTCACCAACTATAAGAGTCTCAAGTTGGTATCGCGACGAGTAAAGCCCAGCAGAAAAAGCTGCTGCTCCCTGTCCGGCTATAAGTACGTCAACCTGCTTAATTTCGCTCATATTTCCTCAAGTCATAACCATGCCTGCGGTATGGAAGTCTTTTTCTTGCAATCAGTTTAAAGTAACTCTGAGGTATGTGGATAGTGACATCTACAATTACATCATTCCACAAGCATAGATGTTTCAGACAATCGACTACATTTATGGACTACATGCCCAGATGTAAATTTGTAGCCAGAAATATTAATTCCGAAATACAACACTAAAGACAAGTTCATAGCATAGTGGTTACTTATACACTTTTTCGGAGAAATCGCGACGCAACACTACTGTATACTCGCAGTTCAAATTGAACTGACGCACTGATCTAATTCTCAGTCGACATTCAGCACACAGAAAGTGAAACTGAAACTAGAAAGTGGAGTCAACACAAAATATTGACCCTATGATCTAACCATCAAATTCGTGTAGCAACCAGACAGATTAGTTCGAATAAACCAAACAAATATAGATCGATACTTACCATGACATCACCTATCACACCTGTGCCAAACGGTACGGTCACATCAGCAAAAGGGTTTTCTGCCGGAGGGATATTTGCTGGTATAAAAACGCCCGGTATCGACAAAAAAGACATTGGCATCCTTTTCTCTAAGCATCCATGTGCAGTAGCCGGAACTTTTACTCAGAACAGCGTCGTTTCTCCGACTGTCACACTCGATAAAGAACGCGTGGGACCCGACAAACAAATCCATGCCGTAATAGTAAACAGTGGATGCGCTAACACGGCTGTTGGTGAGCAGGGAATGATCGATGCGAAAGAGATGACAGACCTAGCATCTGCCCATTTAGGAGTAACGTCCGAACAAACGTTAGTCAGTTCAACAGGTGTGATTGGTGTCGAAATACCAATGGCTTTGATGCGTGAATATATTCCTCAAATTGAGGTCTCAGAAAATGGCGGATCAGAATTCGCCAAGGCAATTCTCACCACTGACAAGCGAACTAAAGAAATTGCCGTATCATTCAAAATCGATGGAGTGGCACACACTGTAGGTGGAACTTCGAAGGGATCGGGAATGATTCATCCGAATATGGCCACAATGCTTGCATACATCACAACCGATGCAGATGTAGATCCAAATTACCTACAAAAAACACTTTCAAAATCGGTAAAGCTTTCCTTCAATCAAATCGATGTCGACGGTGACCAGAGCACAAACGATACTGTTCTACTACTCGCAAACGGCGCCGCTAATGGTCAGAAAATATCTGGTGGTGACGAAGCATCAAAAGTATTTGAAACGGCAATACTACAGGTATGTCAATTTCTAGCTATAGAAATCGCCCGAGACGGTGAAGGCGCAACCAAGCTGATAGAAGTCACTGTTAATGGGGCCCATTCTGAAGATGATGCCCTTATTGCTTCACGTTCATGCGCAGCATCAATGCTAGTCAAAACTGCAGTTTACGGTCGTGATCCTAATTGGGGACGGATCTTTATGGCAGTCGGAAAATCGGGTATATCCATCAATGAATCAAAAATAGATTGCTATATCAACGACATTCAAATTGTCGCTGAAGGCAAAGGCATCTCTTACAACATACAAAGTGTTGTTAGCGCCCTTTCGAGTGATGAGGTGCGGCTTCGAGTGGACCTCAATGTTGGTTCAAGTTCGGGCATGGCGTGGGGTTGCGACCTCACCGAAGAGTACGTGGTCTTTAACTCAGCCTACACGACTTAAACGTCTAACGAGGAATTTCGCCGTGACAGGCATTTGCCAACAGCACGTGAGAGAGTTTGCACCGATTACTTGCCCAGAAAATTTTCACCTCGCAATCTTTCTACACGAAAATCATACAAAGCCCATTCAAAACGAGAGTCTCTCCATAAGGATGATCATATGGTGAGTTCAGGGGCAGAAAAACTTGTAGGAAAAACAATCGTTATCAAAATCGGTGGAAGCACGCTCGGAGAAGGCGATAGCACTATTCCCGATGTAATTAAACTGTGGAATAAAGGTGCAAAACCGATCGTAGTTCATGGTGGCGGCAAGGTAATTTCAGACTGGGTTGGAAAACAGGGTATTCAACCCGAATTTGTACGCGGACTAAGAAGAACTGATGCCGCAACTCTTCACGTAGCCGTCGCCGTTTTGGCTGGGTTAGTAAATTCACAGCTAGTCGCCGAATTTCAAGCTAACGGAGCGAATGCCATAGGAATTTCCGGAGTTTCAGGTGGATTGCTACAAGCAGAAGTTCTCAACGCCGATCTTGGCTATGTCGGAAACATTGTCAAAGCAAGTGGATCTCCAGTCCAAGCAATAATCAAATCAGGCGGAATTCCAGTGATTGCACCAACAGCCCTTCACTTGTTCCCGTCTGATTCAGGTGAAGATCGAATCTTAAACGTGAATGCAGATACATCTGCGGGCCATATCGCAAAAGCAGTTAGAGCTGATCAACTTGTGTTCCAGACTGATGTTGAAGGGGTCTTTGACGCTAGAAAAAGACTAATTCCAAGAATGACAAAGGATCAAGCAAGAGACCTCATAGCAAGCGGTATTGCCGCTGGTGGGATGATTCCAAAGATCGAAGCATGTGCGGAAGCTGTATCTGTAGTCGGATCGAGTCACATAATTGACGGACGTATCGCCGGTTCACTTTTAGCCTGTGCGCGCGGAAAAGACATCGGGACTAAAATTACCTAAATCAATTTCGTTACTGTCATATAAACACAAATCATTCAGTTACAAGGACACGATATGGAAACTCTCGTACACATCATATCGATGGTACTTGTTGGCTATTTTATGGGTTCGATTCCGTTCGCCAAACTGTTCACACTGAGAACAGGAGTCAACCTGTTCGAAACCGGAACTGGCAATCCTGGTGCAGCGAACGTATTTAGAAAAATTAATAAAAAAACAGGCGTGGCAGTATTCATAGCGGATGTTCTAAAAGGCGCCGTTCCAGTTCTCCTAGCATCGCTCATGGGTGTAACCGAGGGCCTTTGGTTTATTAGTGGTTGGGCAGCAGTGTTAGGTCATTGGTACCCGATATTTAACAGATTCAAAGGCGGAGCAGGCCTGGCGTGTGGAGTAGGAGTAGTTTTGTCGCTAATGCCTGTAGGTGGAATAATTGGAGTAGCAGCTGGAGCTATTGTGCTAGCGAAGGTCAAAAGCAGTGGGCACGCCGCTTTAGTCGGATTAATAATGATTATTATCTCGACCGCATTAATCAATTCAAAATGGCCACTTGGAGCTGAATTACCAGCTATAGCAACCGCACCAGCTCTTGCACTAATTCTGTTCGCTAAAGCCACCACACGCGGATGGAAGCCAGGACGAAAAGATTAAGCGATTTGTTCTCAATCAAATGAAATCCTAAGATTAGAAACTAAAGTAACCGTGGTGTGCAAAAATAAGAATCTACTTATATTCATAAGCATGCTAACGGTTTGCTAGAAAAACATATTGAATCTCCCGTTAGCCTTGCCTCTACGATATAGTTCGTTTCTGTAAATTTTGAATTACAGATGTCCTAGCGCAACTGTAGCATTCCAGTCCTCGGAAGAAGAATAGAAAATGACAAGCTCGGCTGAATACAAAGCTCTAGAATCTAAGTATTACATGCAAGTGGTAAACCGGATGCCGCCAGTTCTCATAAGAGGAGAAGGCACCCGAGTCTTCGACAACGACGGTATCAGCTATCTAGACTTCACCGCAGGATGGGCTGTACTGAACATCGGTCACAATCACCCGGCAGTGACCGAAGCAATCAGAGATCAGGCAGGCAAGATACTTCAGATGTCTAACCTGTTCTACACAACACCACAACTCCCGCTTGCAAAAATCATTGTTGATAACTCTCATGTGGACCGAGTTTTCTTCTGCAACTCTGGTGCGGAAGCAAACGAAGGAGCATGTAAAGTAGCCCGTAAATGGGGCAAGTTAAAGTTAGATGGTGCATATGAGATCATCACAACTCTCGACTCATTCCACGGACGCACCCAAGCGATGATGGCAGCTACAGGACAGCCGCACTACCAAGACAATTGGAAACCCCTTATGCCTGGATTCGTAAATGTCCCGTACAACGACGTGCAAGCAATAAAAAATGCTTACGTGAAAGGAAAAACTTGCGCAGTTCTAATTGAACCCGTACAAGGCGAAGGCGGCGTAAACATTCCATCAGATAAATACCTAAAAGAAATCATGGACTTCTGTCATCAGGAAAACATTCTTTTCATGCTCGACGAAGTACAAACAGGAATGGGTCGAATAGGAACCTTATTCGGATACCAGCAGTTCTCTGGTGTTGAACCAGATGTCATGACTCTTGCAAAAGCATTAGGCTCAGGTGCACCGCTTGGAGCATTCACGACCAAGGAGTTTTGCTCAGTTCTGGAACCAGGCGATCACGGGTCTACATTCGGAGGAAATGCCTTAACAACGGCAGCAGGGGCAGCAGCAGCCAAAGTGCTCGTCGAAGAGAACATTCCTAGCCTCGCCAATGAAACCGGCGCATACTTTCAGGGCAAATTAAAAGCCCTATCAGAAAAACACGGCTTCATCAGTGAAGTCAGAGGAATGGGGTTGCTAATCGCAATAGAAATGTCAAAAGAGATTTCAGGAACAATAGTCTCGGCAGCTCTGCAAAAAGGATTATTAATCAATGCCGTTAGACCAAACATGATTAGATTCATGCCGCCTCTGAACGTATCTAAAGGGGAAATCGACGAAGCGGTAGAAATTCTCGACCAGATCTTCACTGAAAGCGATAATTAGCCTAAATTAGAGCTCAATCCAAACACAAAATATAGTTTGACTAATGATTGGTTTCAGCCGTAATTTCTGCGATACCAATGTAAATCTTAACGTCTAATTGCACTGGCTAATAACTAATGGAGATAATTCTAATCAAACGTCTTCACCGATGAGTGAAACTTTTTTCTGTAAAAAATTACAAACAGATTGAAAAGTGACCGTAAAATCGACAACAAACCTTTATAGCGAGAGAATAGTCTCAATACAACGGCCAATGAAGTCCTAATTTCAAAGGAATCTAAAGTAACAAATGGCAAGAGAAAAATGCGTCCTCGCATACAGCGGGGGTATGGACTCTACAATCTCAACCGTCTGGATCCAAGAAAATTACGATATGGACGTCGTAACTCTCACTGTTGATCTTGGCGCTGGACCTGAAATCGTTGGAGTTAAAGAACGAGCATCAGCAGCCGGCGCTATCGAATCACTGGTCTGGGATGTTCGAGATGAATTCGTAAACGAGTATGTCTTCCCAGGGCTAAAAGCAGGTGCAATGTATGAAGGGGTTTACGCACTTTCAACAGCTCTGGGCCGACCGCTGATGGCAAAAAAACTAGTAGAAGCCGCTCGTAAAGTCGGTGCCAAGGCGGTCGCTCACGGCTGTACAGGAAAAGGGAATGATCAAGTTAGGTTCGATGCAGGAATCATGACTTTGGCAGCCCATGGTGATCCTTTAAAAATTATCGCACCTGCCCGTGAATGGGGTATGACACGTGACGAAGAGAAACTGTACGCAGCTAAGGCAGGCCTCGAATTGCGTGAAGTGGGAGATGACCAGCGCGTGTATTCAATAGACCGTAACTTGTGGGGACAGGCAATTGAGGGTGAAGACCTCGAAGACACCTGGGAAGCTCCACCAGAAGACGCATTTTCTTGGACTAGACAGATCAACGAAACGCCCAATGAGCCGGTAGAAGTTTCAATAGGTTTCGAAAAAGGAATACCCGTCTCAATCAACGGTTCACTAAAGAAAGGAGTTGAACTAATTGCTATTCTCAATGACATAGCAGGCAAGCATGGTGTTGGACGTATCGATCATGTCGAAAACCGCCTTGTGGGAATAAAATCACGCGAGGTCTATGAAACTCCTGCAGCGATCGTGTTACATACAGCATTAAATGCGCTTGAAACTTCGACTCTATCCCGTGAACAGCAACGAGTAAAAAGCAACCTCTCATCAATATATTCAGATCTGGTCTATGATGGTAGGTGGTTCACAGAACTTCGTACGAACATAGCGGCTTTTATGGACAGTGCACATGAATACACATCAGGTGATGTGCGTGTTCGGTTACACAAAGGCTCGTGTATCGTTGTGGGGCGACGCTCGCCGTTTTCACTATACGATTTCGATCTCGCTACCTATTCGACTACTGACGCATTCGATCACGAAGCTGCAACCGGTTTCATAGACATATATTCACTATCAGCTCGAACACAATCGAAAAAACAAACAAATTCCGAAGCTAGATAGATAAACTCTGAATATTTTCTTCGATAATTATCGTTATTCATTCGGCATGAACTGCGCTAATGGGGCAGGTAGGTATTTAATGCTAAGCGCGGTTTCCCACTGATATCGATAATGTTGCAGATAGATATAGTCAGTTGATCGTCAAAAATCCAAAGAACACAATCATGACCAATCAGAACGCCGGACATAACGAAACCAAAGATCCTGCATCTGCCGCGCGTGGTAGCGAACTTGCCAATGATTTCACGGTATCAGTTCATTACGACCACAGACTTTACCGCGAGGACATAGCCGGGTCGATCGCACATGCCCGCATGATGGGTAGACAGGGCATTGTTGATAAACATGATGTAAACAAAATAATTGATGGCCTAGTTGAAATTGCGGAGGAAATAGAATCTGGCAAATTCAAGTGGAAATCGGATCTAGAAGATATTCACATGAATGTGGAATCTCGTCTATTTGAGCTGATTGGGGATAGTGCAGGCCACCTTCACACCGCCCGCTCGCGTAACGATCAAATAGCGACTGATACTCGCCTATGGACCCAAAAAGTATGTGCGCAAGCGTTTCAAAGTTGTGTAGCGCTGCAAAGAGAACTAGTCAAGCTAGCAGAGAACCACATTGACACTATCCTACCGGGGTATACACACCTACAGCGTGGTCAACCAGTGGTACTGGCACATCACCTTATGGCATATTTTGAAATGTTCGACCGAGATGCCACTCGTTTTGCGCAAGTAGCAGAGGCTGCTGATGTAATGCCACTAGGCTCAGGAGCAATGGCTGGCGTACCGTACCCAATAGACCGTGATTGGATTGCAGATGAATTAGACTTCCAAGAGATCTCTCGTAACTCAATGGATGCCGTATCTGATCGAGATTACATTGTAGAGTTCTTATCTGCATCGTCACTGGCGATGGCTCATCTTTCTCGTCTATCAGAGGAACTAATAATTTGGTCTTCTGATGAGTTCGGATTCATTAAACTCTCAGACGAATTTACATCCGGGTCAAGCATAATGCCGCAAAAACGCAACCCTGATTTTGCAGAATTGATACGTGGAAAAACAGGGCGTGTTTTCGGTTCAATGATGAGTCTACTAACAACGATCAAAGGGCTTCCACTAACTTACAACCGTGATCTACAAGAAGATAAAGAAGGGCTTTTCGACACTGCGGATACGGTAATCAAATCACTCGACTCTGCAACGGGTATGATCGCAGGTATGGTCGTAAACCCTGAGCGTATGTATAAGGCAGCTACCAACAGCTTTGTTCTTGCTACTGACATCGCTGATTACCTTGTGCGCAAGGGAGTCCCATTCCGAGAGGCATATATTGCTGTATCAAACTTATCTAAACAGTGTATATCGGATGACGTTGGCTTTGGAGAACTCGAACTTTCAGACTTTCAGCGGGCATCTGATCTATTCGATAACGGAGTAATGGATATCACGCTCGAATCAGCTGTGGCTGCTCGTGATGTGCCCGGAGGTACAGCGCCTAATCGGGTTAGAGAAGCTATAGCGGAAGCTAAGCGCATGCTTGCAGAGGCAGAAGAATAGGAAAACTTTTCAATCACCAGCCGCGACTGCTTTAGCCTAGAATCAAGCTAACACATACTTTAGTTGTTTCTGGCTGCAAGACGGAGAACTCATATAGTGGCAACAATTATTGCGCATAGAGGGCTTGATGAGACACACCCCGAAAACACTCTAGCGGCATTCAAACCTGCACTCTCAAAGGGTATGGCGATTGAAATCGACGTTCGAGGTTCAAAAGACGAAGAACTAATTATTCTCCATGATCCTACGGTCGACCGAACTACTAACGGAGAAGGTAGAGTAGCCGACCTAACACTCAGCGAAATAAAAAAACTTGATGCTGGGAGTTGGTGGAGCAATGAATTCTCAGGGGAAAAAATTCCAACGCTCTACGAAACATTAGACCTAGTTAAAGATTACGGAATCGCTGAGATTAATTTGGTCGTTGAAATGAAAACTCTGGATCCTGGCTGCATCAACAAAGTCTGTGAGGGACTCGAAAAACGAAATTTACTAAACAGCACTGTAGGCATAGGATTAATTCATCAATCAGTTGATGTACGGCGACGATTTTACGAAGGTAGCCCTAACTTTCAATGCGCAACCGTCGCAAACACCGCTCAGGAGTTGACCGGCGCTATAGCGGACCCCTATTCGTCTTGGATATATGCCAGGTATCTTATGAGCAAATCAGATGTCGAAATTGTTCATGGTGCTGGAAAAAAAATAATCGCCTCAGGTCCTGGCATTATGGACAATAACGCAGCACTTGTCGCAAGCGCAAAGGCTGGCGCTGACACTCTCATGGCATATCACCCAGAGTCACTCTTCAAGATGTTAAATAAAACTGCATAGAAGGCTACCTTACAATGTCTCGACCCATAAAAGTCTCACCATCACTTCTAGCAGCTGATTTCGCGCATCTTGCTGATTCTATAGCAGTAGCCGAAGAGTCTGGAGCTGATGAGCTTCACTTTGATGTAATGGATGGTAGTTTCGTTCCAAATATCACAATAGGACTACCAGTGCTTGAAGCAATCCGTCCTCTTACTAAACTTCCAATTGATGTACATATGATGGTGGAAGAGCCAGCTAGGTACGTAAGAGAATTCGCCTCTGCAGGTGGAGACATCTTCACAATTCACTTAGAAGCATGTGACGACCTTGAGGCCTCGCTTGAAGACACGCGTCTAGCAGGAATGACGGCTGGTGTATCTATAAAACCTGATACTCCAGCAACAACTCTTGAATCTAATTTACAACTAATCGAACGAATTCTAGTGATGACCGTAGAACCAGGGTTCGGCGGCCAGTCTTTCATGCCAGATATGTTGCCTAAAATTAACGAGATTAAGAAAATGGCACAAATGGCAGGACACAAGTTAGAAATCGCTGTTGATGGCGGTATTAATGTGGAAACAGCCGGGGATGTGATTAAAGCCGGCGCAACTACACTAATTTCTGGAACGGGTGTATTCAATCACCCAAATGGTATGGCCTTGGGAATTAAAGCGATCCGTAACGCAGCCAATTAACAAATCCTTTGAAATCTGAACAAAAAAGGAGGCTCACCGCAAGGTGAGCCTCCTCTATTTTCGTATCTAAGTGCTAGTACAACTGTACTGCAATCCAGAACTTTGAACTATTGAAGCTCAAGGTTCCAAAGTGAGTTCAGG
>MDTE01012533.1_pt1 | contig 22127 bp, 17 predicted proteins | sample 811231 | NCBI WGS metagenome assembly MDTE01 (sample SAMN05326651, study PRJNA326480) | marine metagenome | isolation source: seawater | place: Indian Ocean: Red Sea | collected 2010 | reverse complement strand
GTATATTCGCGATCATTCCCTTTGTTATGGATGAGACTCCAGAAGGGTTTATCGGAGCCGTACTTCATTCCGATATGCGACTCCCTTCCACCGCACCGACACGCGACCCGGGACTCTATGCGGTGAGTCGTTTACGCAACCTGGCGGCGATCTCTGCTATTGCGGTACACAACGCGCGTTTATACCGGTTATCTACCGTCGACGGTCTGACCGGATTGTATGTGCGGCGGTATTTCAATCGACGATATCACGAAGAGGTCTGTCGAGCATTGCGTCATCGGAACCCTCTATCTCTCCTGGTATGTGATCTAGACGACTTCAAGAGAGTGAATGACTCCTTTGGGCATAAGGTAGGAGATCGGGTTCTTAAATTGGTGGGGGCTACCTGCCTCGCCAATATCCGTAGCGAGGATGTGGCATGTCGTTATGGTGGAGATGAGTTCGTTATTCTTCTACCCGAGACCGATCTGGATGCGGCTGTTGTCGTCGCAGAGCGTGTGAACCAGCGCATTCGCCAACTCGGATTTTTAGAGAATGGGCAAATGGTAGAGTTCTCCGTCTCCGTTGGTGTATCCAGTTTCGATCCGAGTCGAATGCAGGATGTTCCCGATTTGGTTGAACACGCGGATCAGGCCCTCTATTGTGCGAAGAATGAGGACCGTAAAGGCGATGTGGTGATAGCCCAGATGGTGGGCGTATAAGCCACCCAGGGACCCTTAATTCAGCAGGAAGGCCCATAAGTTGTACATCACATGCGTGTACACTGCGACGGCCAGGCCACGGACCAGAAAGATACCACCCAGCAGTAAGCCAGCGAAGGTCCGGTATAGAAAGGTATAGAGTTGGAACGACTCAGGGCCGAGGTAATGAGCCAATGAAAAGACAACGGATGAAATGATCAGGGCGATAGAAGTGTGGATAAAGGGTGCCTTCCTTCCACCGGATTCCAACCAGGCTAGCAGGCCTGCAATCATCAACATGCGAAAGATAAGCTCTTCATAGACTCCGGCTCCTGCCGAGATAAATACATATAAGCCCTTCTCGGGGACCGTGATGCTTACGTAGGGAACTTCGGACATGGCCATCGCGACCAGAGTTCCAAGAATCGCGCTATATAGTGCGGCCTCGGCGAGAAGGTAGAGTGGGTCTGTGAATGTCAGTGGTGTCTTATTCTTATTTTTGATCGTGCGAAAATATGTGAATCCGCCGACCAACAAGATCAGTCCATTGCAAATCAAGAAACCCTTCAAGCCACTCAAACGGATAACCGCGGGGGTAAAGAGATCCACCCCATTCATGGTCCGAAAGTCCGTTAGAATCGTCCCCAGGTTGTAGATTATAAGCCAGGGAATGATGAGCAGAAGGGCGTTTTCGAGGCCGCTTGTGCGACGCAGATATTGATTGAGTTTCTTCCGCATATCTCTATCCTGTCACGACCTGGGGCGCGCCGCATATTTCTGGAGTTTTTCCCTGTCTTCCATGTGTCACGACTATCTGATATGAGAACTTTCCCGTGCAATCGATCGGTGTGCACGAAATGGCAATCACGGAGCGGACAAAATGAATGAAGGGGGTAAATTCCTGATCCTTGGCGGTGCCGGATTGGTGGGGCTCCAGGTCTGTCGGACAGTGGCTCGTGATTTTTCTCCGGGTACCATCATCGTCGCGAGCCTTTTGCTTGGCGAGGCGGAGGCCACGTGCAAAGAATTGGCAGAAGAGTTCCCCGATGTGGAGTTCGTCCCCGAGTATGGAAATCTATTTGTACCCGAGGATCTGGCCGACGCTCCCCGCAGCGCGCTTCGAGATGATCCAGCCAACCGGGCTCGTATTCTGCAGCATACATTTGGTGATTTTGAGCAGGAATACAAAACCAACAAATTGGCCGGGACCATTAAAAAACATCGACCCCAGGTCATCGTCGATTCCGTAAATACTGCTACAGGCTTTTCCTACCAGGATGTCTTCGGGACCACGGTTCGCGTAGAAGAACTCCTGAAAGATCCTGCTATTGAGAACCACGACGCCCTGCAGCGTGAGGTGGAAGTCCTTATGATGAGCCAGGGGGCGCCGCAGTTGATTCGTCATATCCGCTTCCTGTACCGGGCGACGGTGGAAGTGGGGACTCGAGTCTATGTGAAAGTTGGTACGACGGGTACCGGTGGTATGGGGTTGAATATTCCCTACACCCATAGCGAAGATCGACCGAGTAGCCAGCTGTTGAATAAGACCGAGGTTGCTTTTGGGCATACGGGGCTTCTGTTCTTGATGGCACGTACGCCGGACGCCCCTATCGTCAAAGAGATTAAGCCGGCCGCCATGATCGGTTATCGCGCCGTACAATATACGGAGATCCGTGGCCGCGATGGTCATCCCCAGCATGTATTTGAGCCCAGGACTGTGAACCTGGAATCCGAAGGGATGTTGGGACTGCGGGAAGACTCGGAGGGATACGTGGATCACGGTCTCCTCCAGACAACCGTGGTGAACACTGGGGAAAACGGTGTGTTCACACGGGGAGAGTTTGGGGCGATCACCGCGATTGGCCAGATGGAATTTGTGACACCCGAGGAGATCGCCCGAACGGTGGCTCTGGAAATCCGTGGTGCGACCACCGGACGAGATATTATCAGTGCTCTGGATGGAGCGGTTATGGAGCCATCCTACCGCGCGGGCATGATTCGAACCGTAGCCCAGGAGGACCTCGCGGCCCTGGAAGCCAAGATGGAGGATCACTCGGTGGCTCTCGGACAGCTCGGTCCTCCGGAACTGAGCAAACTTCTCTTTGAGGCCCACCTGATTAAAGAGACTTTTGGGGCGGAGAGAGACGGTATCCTATATATCGATGGCGACCGATCCAACCCACGCGACCCGGCTGATGCGGCCCAGGCCATCGCGGAGATATGCAGTAATCATACGGTGCGGCAGACAGCAACCAGTGTGGGGATACCCATTCTCTATCCCGATGGATGTACTCTGTTCCGAGGTCCGCGGATCAACGTGCCCGAGGTCCGTGGGCGTGATCAGCGCGTGTCCCTCGAGGACGCAGACGCAGTCGAGGGATATATTCGAAAGGGTTGGGTCGATCTTCGCCCCGCGAATATTGCCCTCTGGCAGGATCGATTCCGTCGAATGATCGAAGCACGTGAACATGTTGCGACCAAGGGGTCGGCTGCTTTCACATTGGCCACATATCTTGGCCAGGACATCGAGATCGGTGAAGTGGTTGCCTGGGTGTTGAACAACGAGATGGGTGGCTCGCGTCTATTCTAGGTCGCCGTCTTTCGACTGCACTTCGTCTAGCCAGCGCACAGTTCGCTGTAGGCCTTCCGGCCCAGTTCGTTTCAGTGGTGTCCCAATCAACCGCTCTCGTGCCTGCTCCGGTCTCTTCAGAAAGGCGTCCACATCCGCGCGTCGGGGGGCTTCGCCAAGATTACGCGGATGAAAATCGTTGAGGGTCGTCATCGGGCTCTTTCGGTTAAAGGGGCATACATCCTGGCAAAGGTCACAGCCGAATAGATGGGGGGCGAGCCCCGAACTTTGATCGACCGGTAATTCGTTCTCTCGGGTCTCGATGGTTCGATAGGAAATACAACGAGTCGCATCCAAAACGTAGGGTTCTACAAAGGCGTCCGTTGGGCAGACGTCCAGGCATGCGGTGCAGCTACCACAATGGTCGGGGACTGCGCCCGTGGGTTGAAGGTCCAGACTGGTGAGGATCACCCCCAGAAAGAACCAGGACCCTACCATCGGATTGACCACAAGTGTGTTCTTAGCCATCCAGCCCAAGCCCGCATGGGTGGCGAGAACCTTCTCCATAAGAGGGCCTGTGTCCACCCATTGGCGGAAATCATGTTCGGGTCCAAAGGCTTCTTTGAGTTGCCGTACGAGTCTACGATTCATGCGGGTCAGCACACGATGGTAGTCGCGGCCCCAGCCGTAGCGACTGATCCATAATCGTTCGTCGGCGTCTGGATAGGCCTGATCAGATTCTGGGTCGATGAGAGCGTCTGTATGAGGAAATGGCGTCTCGTAGATCAGACCCACGACAAGCGCACTTCGAGCCCACGGTGAAACCTCACTGGGATCCATCCGTTTCGTAGCGGTCTTGCGAAGATAGTCCATCGTGCCGGCGTATCCCCGGTCTAGAAATTCCTGCAGATGTACATGTTCCGGGTGGGGGCCGATCGGACCAACACCGGCGAGACTATAACCCTGTTGTAGGGCCAGGGTTCGGACTCGAGCCGCATCACGCGCGGGATTTGTTGCGTGACCTGGCTGTAGAGGATCGCCATCTACAGAAAGAGAAATGGCCGCCTGGCCTCTGAGGTTTTCGGTGTCCAAAAGGGCGACTCGTGCTCCATTAATAATCGATTCTTACCACTCAATCGCGGCAAGAAGAAGCCTCATCTTGCGTTGTGGCGCGGTTCCGGTTAAGTCTTTGCATCACAAACGAGTGACTGGAGACGTGTATATGGCACAGCGAATCAAGAAGATTACGCATCTTCTTCAAGAGTTTTCACTACCTCTTATTGCGGGGGTTGTTGTTTCACTGATCTACGCCAACGTAGATCTGCACCAATACGAAGCGATAATTCATTACCAGTTTGGATCCGCGACACTTCTTGGTCATAAACTCACCGTTCATTATCTGATTAACGATATCTTCATGGTGCTGTTCTTTGGGATAGCGGCCAAAGAGATTACAGAGAGCGTACTTCCTGGCGGGGATCTCAACCCACCATCACGAGCCGTAAACCCCTTATTGGGTACATTGGGCGGTGTATTTGGGCCCGTAGGGGTGTATTTCCTATTGGTGCATCTGGCCTATTCCGGTCATGCGGATGCGAGCATTATTCGCCATGGATGGGGCGTACCTACGGCCACAGATATCGCGCTGGCCTGGTTGGTGGCACGTGTCATCTTTGGGGCCCGACATGCGGCGGTAAGTTTTCTTTTATTGCTGGCTGTTGCGGATGACGCGATCGGGCTCGGGATCATCGCTGTTGTGTACCCCAAGAGCTCACCAGAGGTCTTATATCTCTTATATTTCACCGCACCCGGAATGATCCTGGCCTATATAATGCGCAAAAAAGGCGTACGGGCTTGGCTCCCCTATGTGGCCTTTGCGGGAGTCTTGAGCTGGATTGGTTTTTCCATGGCGCATTTGCATCCTGCCCTGGCGTTGGTTCCCATTGTACCGTTTATGCCGGGTCCAAGCAGAGATACCGGCCTCTATGTAGGTCATGACGAGGTGGATGAGGAACATGCCGCCCAGGCCGCGGGGGAAACCGTCACAGACCATCATGACCACAGTACGCTTCATGAATTCGAACATAACCTGAAGCTACCAATCGACCTCGGATTGTTCTTTTTCGGCTTTGCCAACGCGGGGGTTCCATTCACATCCATTAACACTGTGACATGGATTGTTCTGGCCTCTCTTATTCTGGGAAAGATGGTGGGAATTACCTTCTTCTCCTGGTTCGGAACAAAGATCGGCTTCCCCCTACCGGATGGTATGTCTATACGTCATCTGGTTGTGGCGGGGATCGTGGCTGGCCTCGGTCTTACAGTGGCTCTCTTTGTCGCCGGAGAGGCTTTTAAGACAGCGGAAGCTGCTGCCTACCTGGGGCCTGCAAAAATGGGTGCCGTATTTAGCGCGGGTGCTGGTCTGCTAGCCTACGTTATCGCGCGAGCATGGGGGATTCGTCCCGAGAGCGACGGCTCCTGAGACATTGGCATGAGTCCCGAGCGGTTCGAAAAACTTCGCAATACTCTGTCTCGACGACAACTTGATCTGACAATTCTGACAGACCAGGTCCATAAACCCCATAACATCTCAGCCATTATTCGTAGTTGTGATGCGGTCGGTGTCCACCGGATCCATACGGTATGGAACGAGGCCGGATTTCCTACCTTTCACCTGACATCTGGTGGAAGCCGGAAATGGGTGCAGGTGAAGCCACACCCTACGATTGGTGAGGCCGTTTCGGAATTGAAAGGGGCTGGCATGCGGGTTCTGGCGGCGCATCCATGCCCCGAAGCTGTGGATTTCCGTTCGATCGATTTCACGCAACCATCGGCAATTTTGATGGGTGCAGAGCTCGATGGCGTGGGACCAGAGGCTCTTGCGCTCGCCGATGATTATATTGTCATTCCCATGATGGGCCTGGTTCGATCCTTGAATGTTTCGGTCGCAGCCGCCATCATCTTATTTGAGGCCGCCCGTCAGCGTCGGGAGGCGGGATTCTACGAGCGCAGACAGATGGGAGAAGAGGAATACACCAGGACCCTTTTTGAATGGGCGTACCCGGAGCTGGCGGAGTATTGTCAACGCCATGAGCTACCGTATCCGCGTCTTGATGAAGACGGGGAACTATTGGATGAGATTCCTCATTGAGGGATCAGGCGAGACCTATGACCACAGACGAAAAACGATGCGAAATTCGGGGGATGACGCCCGCAGGTCTTGGTATCGGTGTGACGGAATCCGGCGACCGAGTCCATGTGGTGGGTGGAATCGCCGGTGAGGTCTTAACGGTTCGTATGGCCGGCGTTGCGGACGGTACACCTTATGGTGTTCCCACTGGATTCGAACGGTCTCACCCTGCTCGGGTAGAACCCTTTTGCCCGGCCTTCGAACGCTGTATGAAATGTCCGTGGATGGCCTATCCCCTGGAGATGCAAGAGGCGCTTATTCGCCGCCTTGTGGAGAGGTTTCTGACCCGGTTACAGTCCAGTCTGGGGATTGAACTTCCGGAGCTGAGCTGGACTTCGCCAGAGCTGCCACAGCGATGGTCCGGGCGCGTGCGATATCGATATCGAGTGCATGGGCCTGGCGATGCCGAGGTGGGCTTCTATCGGCCGGATCGAGTGACCATAGAGTCCATCGATGATTGTGCGGTCGCTGCCCATCCCCTGGGAGATATCTTGCCGACTCTCCGGTCAGCACTTCGAGAGTTTTCTTTGCCTGGTACGGGGCAGATCGTCGTGTCTCTCGACGACAACCCAGACGCGACCGAGGCCGTTGTCTGCATTCGCGCCGACGATGGCCATTTTCCGGACCCGGACTGGTGCAATACATTGGCTCGTAGCGGGTGGCCAGTGCGTGGAATGATTCTACAGGACCGGGAGTATCGGGAGCGGTTTCGCTGGGGTGACCCGACCTATCTACCGTTGGGGGAAGCGCGCACGGATCGTCCGGTGCGGGCTACGGCTGGATTACCCTTTGAGGATGGTCCAGAGGTGACGCGCGCAGTACGCGATACTGTGATTGGTTGGCTGGAGGAATCCGAACGAAAGACCCGCGTTCTTGAACTCTTCGCAGGGGTCGGTGTCTTTACATCGGCTCTGTACGAACGTTGTGATTTTGTAGACGCGGTGACTACACCCGCCTGGGCGATTGATGATCTACACGCCAATTTTGACACGGTGAGTAAGGAGCGGGTTCGGCGCAGTTACGCTTCGATGGCCCGAGGGTTGGCTCGACCGTATCGAAAGCCGGGTGGTTACGACTTGATCTGCGCATGGGCTCCCCGGCGGGGGGCGATTGGTCTCTGGCCCACTCTCAAGGAGATAGAAGCTCCTGTTTTGATCACGAGCCACGCAGACCTTTTATCCAATGGGCCGGATCTGAAACGAATTGTTGCGGCCGGCTACCAACCAACTCGGGGAAAATTGATCTACGCAGAGCCTCATAGAGGTCGTGCAGAGCTTGTTTTGTGGTGGGAGCGAAGATAGATTGTCTGTTCCCATGGGAGCCCGGATTGACAGGGGTTTCCTGTGTGGTGATGATGTCGGTCTGTGGAGGTATTGTATGGCATATGTATTTCCGAGTGATGAATGGGTTGTGGCGTATAGTGACGCCATTAATGCCAGCAGTGAATACCAGGCTGCGGCCGGTGAATGGGATCAGGGGCCTGTCGCCATGGTGTGCCAGGCGCGGCCCGATCTGGGCATCGATGAAGATGTGGGTATGTGGCTCGATCTCCATAAGGGGGTTTGCCGCGAGGCCTATGTTGTCGATGTAGAAAAAGCACGGTCCGCTCCCTACTGTATCTCCGGTCCCTACGATCGATGGAAGCAGGTGATTCGTGGGCGTCTCGATCCCATAACTGCGATCATGCAGGGAAAATTTCGGATGAAGGGCAATTTGGCCGACCTGGTTCGCTACGTGGAGGCAAGTCGTTGCCTTGTGGAGTGTGCCTGTGATGTGGATACCGAGTTCCCAGACGAATGATGTTTTGAACACCGTGCTCCGCCACGGAAGGATACCCCTATGTACGGCTCCGAACTTTCATTCAACTTCTTAGCTCCTACCAAGATAGTATTCGGTAATGGAACACTCGAAGAACTGCCGATGGAATTGGAGGCTCTGAACGCCAATCGGACTCTTCTCGTTACAGACCGAACCTTGAAAGAGCATACGTCGATCGTAGACCGCGCTGAGAAGGTCTTGCGACAACGTCACGTGGGCACATATTGCGATGTCACGCCGGACGCCGAGGTCTCGTGTATCGAACGAGGGGCGGCCATGGCCCGTGAGCTGGAAGCCGACAGTGTGGTGTCCGTCGGTGGTGGTAGCGTGATGGACGCTGGTAAGGGGATAGCCCTTCTCTTAGCGCATGGTGGTCAACTGATGGACCATCAAGGCTTTCAGAATCTGCCCGGTTCCGTTGCCCCACATATCGCGGTTCCCACAACGGCAGGTACTGGCAGCGAAGTGTCCTATGTCTTTGTGACCAAAGAGGATCAAAAGAAGATCCTGTTTTGTGACTTCAACCTGATCCCTCCCTGCACGATCCTCGATCCAGAGGTCACGGTCGACCTGCCGGCGGGGTTGACGGCCGCAACAGCCATCGACGCGTTGACCCATGCCATTGAAGCGATGCATTCGAACCAGCGTCAGCCCTTCGCAGATGCCATGGCCAAGGAAGCGATCCATTTGATTCGGACCTATCTACCCAGAGCTCTGGCCGATGGACAGGATCTAACGGCGCGTGGGCAGTTATTGGGTGCAGCCACAATGGCAGGGATCGCGTTTAGCAACGCCCAGGTGGGTCTCGTACATGCGATGGCCCATTCGGTGGGTGCTCGTCATGGTGTTCATCATGGTACAGCAAACGCGATCTGTCTTCCCCATGTAATTCGATTCAACGCAGAAGCCTGCGCCGATGTATACGCCGCGGCGTCTCGCGCGTTTGGAGTTCCTCCAACCGGACAGGGCGATGTGGCAGACACGATGGCTTTTGCAGACGCCATCGCTGAATTCGTAGCCGATTGTGGGCTCCCGACGCGTTTGTCGGAGGTGGGTCTTAGCGAGGACGATTTGGCCGACTGTGCTGCGGCATCCATAAACGATGGAAGCATCGTATACAACCCTCGTTTTGCCATGGACGTAAATCTATTATTACCGGTGTTCCAGCAGGCACATTAATGACCTGCGGATTCGTGAATACAGCAAGGAGCCTTCGAATGAACTGTCGCTACACCCTCTGTATGCTGCTGCTGAGTGTGTTCATGATCTCTTGCGGTGATGTGGTTGTCCCGGAGAATGTGAAGTCGGATACGTCGGACGATACGTCGGAAGATACGGGGAATGTGACGCCGGATGAGGGTGCGGAGACGGTTACGACCGAATGCACCTTCGATAGTGATTGTACCGACCTCGAACCTGGAGTTTGCCAGGCTGTAGCTTGCGAGGAGGGCACCTGTGCGGTGGTGAATACGGCCAATGGTGAAGCATGTGACGATGGCGATGCCTGTACGGTCGAGACCATATGTGACGAAGGCGAATGTCGCGGTGGTGAGAGCGTTTGCGATTGTATTGAAGACGCGGATTGCGTGGACCTGAATGATGCCTGTCTTGGCTCGTACATCTGTGGAGAGGATGAAGTCGGGGTACGGAAGTGTACCCTTGATGAAGCTACAGTGATCACCTGTGATACGAGCGGCGACGACGCGTGCAATGGTACCGTCTGTGAGGCGGGGGAGTGCGTAGTCCAACATCTGGAAGGTGCTTCGTGTGACGATAACGACGGGTGTACGCAGGTGGATACCTGTGATGCGGGCGGCACATGTGTCGGATCGGATCCTGTGGTCTGTGATACGTCCGCCGATTCGGAATGTTCTGTCACAACGTGCATCAGCGCGACTGGGAACTGTACCCCATCCTATCTGACCGGTACTGCCTGTGACGACGGTGAGAGCTGTACGTTAAACGACATTTGTTCGGGAACAGGCGAATGTGTGGGCGACTCTCTAGAAGATTTTGAGTCCTGTGATGGTTCGCACTTCTGTCTTTCGGGTACCTGCCTTTCGAGTACGGATGCACAGTTCAACCCTGTCACCTGCACACAGGAGGTGCCCGATTGTTGTCCGAACTCCCAGGAAGCGGTGAGTTTTACCGGTCTCTACGAATCGGGTGGAAATGTTTTTGCGGTCCAGTCCTTCCTGAACACATCCAGCCTCTTTGGTTGCCCAAGTGACTGCGATATAAAGAGCGACTGGGTGTCCGTATGCGCCGTTGATTCCGGTGGGGACAGTCAGCTGGCCGGGTACGCATTAATACAAAAAGCGAATCGTGTTCGGGGGAATAGTGTTATTGGCCAGACGACAGAACCCTATGATGGCGTGCTCTATGCAGAGATTGACGGCGGAGACGTGGTTGTAGATTTTTCTCCGCAGATCAACCAGGCTGTTCGCGACAGTACCGGTTACGGGATGATTCAACTCCACGATGTGGCGTATCACTCCACAGTCGTCGGGGGAGGATCGATGGTTTACCGCCTGTTGGGCGGTTGGCAGGTGCAGGAGAACACACCGTTTAACTTCGTAAACCCCTATCTTGCTCTCTGCTCGAAGCCGTTCCTGGGGCAAGACTGGACCTGTACGGAGAATTGGGACCACAACCATCAAGGGGTCATAAAGGGTGTAGACCTATATGCTGCATCGAATAATAAGATAGGGGCCTGGATCGTATCGCAGGACCCCTCTTCGATGGATTTCCGAATTTCCCATACAGCCGACATCCAGGGGACACCATTCATAAGCTATTACACCGAGGATAGTACTCCTCTTCTCAATGGTGTGGTTGAGATCGGCTATGATGGTATTCTCGCTTACGGGAATAGTGGGTTTCTTGTGGCTTGTATTCCACCGGCTGATGGTGGGGTCGGTTACTGTACCTCTGTTTCTGCCTTTCCGAATCAGGCGGGTATTAACTTCTGGGATGGTGACGATTATAGCGGTGGCACGGTTCTGATCATCCAGGAGACTCTCGATGTGTTCAGTTCGCAATATCGGTTGGCTTATACTCCGGTGGACACGACTCCCATTGGGATGAGCAATGAGGGAAGTTGGAGGACCTGGACCATAGGCGGAGGTTCTGCATTCGGCTCCACGTTCCTACCGACCAGGGTTCTGATGAGTAATGAGAGTGTCACCATCGGTGGAGTTCAGTCGGGAGCGTTCATTGGAGCGCCGTGGAATCCAAAGGTCCGCATGTATCGGTAGCCGCTGATCTCCAGTTCAACTAGATCTGGTCGAGATAGGCCTGGATTTTTTCCGCGAGCAGATCTCTACAGTCTCGAAACGCTGTGAGCCGCTCCTCCCACGGGACGGATTCCGGCTTGGCCGGATCGGTCAGTGGCCAGTGGAGTCGAACAGGATCGCCCGGGAACCAGGGGCAGACTTCTTCTGCACAGAGGGTGATGACCGTATCGATTTGTTCTTGCGGGATGGCCTCTATGGTCTTGCTGCTATGGGTTGAGATGTCGATACCCAACTCGCCCAGCACATGCGTGGCTTCCGGCCGCACCTGGGTGGGAGCGCTGCCCGCGCTCCAGACCGAGACCTTGTTCGCTCCAAGATGGCGTGCGAGTCCTTCCGCCATCTGACTTCGGGCGGAGTTCGCGACACACATAAATAGAATGTTCATCCTTAGAATCTATATTGCGCAGTGATTCGCAGTTCCTGTTCCCGAACCTGTGGATCTTCTGCCTTGATGGGGTCGGCGGTGCTGTCCGTATATAGGATGGAGGCGACCCCGATGTTCTGCCAGAAATAATAATGCATGGCCACGCGCCATTGAGTCTCATTACGCCCTTTACGAAGATCGGTTTCTTCCTGAACGGGCTCGATCTCTCGTTCCCCGGCGTAATACTGTCCATAGTCGGCTGCGACCAATAGCGTCTTGTTCCAGACGAGATAGCCTAGCTGTACGTTATAGGCAGTTTGCCAGGAGCGGAACTCCAGCTCTCGCTTGGTGTAGTTCTCGGCCAGGAGAACCAATCGATTCCAGCGAAGAGCCACGGAGACGTTGGCCGCGGGATATCGTTCCTGTGCTCGCTGGTCGTATTTGGCACCGGCCGCGATGGCGAATGTCAGGGGGACCGGGGTGTATAGGAAGGGGGTGTCCCAGCGGCTATACATACCAATGACGTTGAAGTGGAGCTGGCCACCTACGGACCAGGTATAATTCTCGTTGTCGTAGGTGAAGTACCGGCCACCCAGGTTTCCCGCCCAACGTCCGCTGCCACCGGCCGCGAAGGTACGATATCGAATCTTATTATTTGCTGTGACGGGTCCGCCGACCTCGAGGGCCGCTCCGTTTCCCTGCTCAAAGGCAGAGTAGAGATAGTACGCGGGATCGAGCAGCAACTGCTTCGAGCTGGAGATAACCAGCGCATTCGAAAGACCGCCGCCACCGCTGTTGATGTTCATATAGTGACCGCCCCCGATGGGGATCTGGAACATGGCGAATGTGAAGCGTGGTGTTTTTTCCGCCCGCATGCTGACCAGATAGAAAGAATTCTGGATGGGGTAGATGGGGCCAAACGAGCGTAGCTGGAGCTTGGAAAAGCGGGTGTCGAGGGCCTCCTGGGCTTTGTCGGCCTGGAAGTCGTAGCTCTGGGCGATGGACGCGACGATCGAGAAGCGCATGCCCGGGTTGCCGTGGCAGACCGTGACGGAGGGGTCGAAGCGGCAGCCATAATCAGCACAATCGACTGCGCCGTCACCATCGTTGTCGATGCCATCGGTGCAGAGCATATCGTTTCGTTCCCCATCTTTGTCGGTACCCGTACCGATCAAATCCACGAAGGTCATACCCTGCTTCAGTTCAGACTTCGGGGGCGTGGGTTCGTTCGAGCTCTTGATGGGGCTACGCCAGGATCCCTGGCAGATGGTGATCGACGCGGCCTGGCATTCCATATCGTCACAATCCAGGGAGCCATCCTGATCATTATCGACCCAATCGCTACAGCGCTCGTTGGTATTTTCTGCGGCACCGTCCGGTTGGCAGGCGGCGTCCTTGAAACAATCCGCGTCGGCGCAATCGACCATACTGTCTTTGTCATTGTCGGCTCGGTCTGTACACGAGCTCTCCGTGGCCGGCTTATTCTTGGCGTCGTCACTCTGGGCGTAAACCCCGACCGGGAGCAGGAGAAAGAAACAGAATAGAATGCTTGTAGTCTTCATGACATTGTCCATCAGTTGCAGATCTTGTCTTCACATACAGTGACTATCGGGTTGTAAGAACAGTCCCAGTCCAAACAGTCCACGAAGCCATCATTATCGTTATCTTCATTGTCCGAGCAGCGCTCATTGGCCTGGTTCACCGTGGACCCCAGGCTCTCCTGGCATACACGCACGACGTCCAGATCGTTCGATTGGCTACAGGACCAATCACCACAGTCGGCGTAGCCGTTACCGTCATTGTCGATGCCGTCACTGCAGGTCTCTACGCTATCTTCTTTCGGTTGAGAGGCGCAGTAATCGAGAATCGCCTGGTCTTCTGATTTGGAACAGCTGTAGTCGTTGCAATCGACATAACCGTTATTATTGTTGTCGACGTTATCACTGCAGGTCTCGAAGGTGTCTTCGCTGGGCAGGGATGCGCAATGATCGAGAATCGCCTGGTCTTCCGATTTGGAACAGCTGTAGTCGCCACAATCGGTATAGCCGTTACCGTCATTGTCGATGTCGTCGCTGCAGGTCTCCAGAGTATCTTCCGTCGGTAGGGATGCGCAGTGGTCGAGAATCGCCTGGTCTTCCGATTTAGAACAGCTGAAGTCGTTACAATCCGTATAGCCATTGCCGTCGTTGTCGATGCCATCGCTACAGGCGGCAAGGGTCTCTTCTGGTCCTAGACAACCAGCGAAGGACGCGCAGGTCGGGTCGGCGCAGTCGGTACGACCGTCGTTGTTGTCGTCGATCCCGTTTTCGCAATTATCTTCAATGCAGGCCGTGACTCCGGAACAGTCGCTGTCGGCACAATCCGATTCTCCGTCGGCGTCGTTGTCTTTACCGTCGGTACAGGTCTTGTCGGTTCCTTCGTCGCAGGCGGTGATCAGTGGTTCCCGCTCGCTGGCGTCAAAGGCCCATAGCTTGATGAAGAAACTCTGACTGCAGCTGAAGTCTTCGCAATCGATGAATCCGTTCTGGTCGTTGTCGATTCCATCGGAGCAGGCCGCGTCTGTATTTTCGATGGTGCAACAGTTCTCCGGGAGAGCACGGCATTTAGGGTCGCCACAGTCGAATTGCCCATTTTCATCATTATCGATCTGGTCGTGACAGAGCGCGAATGTGTTCTCTTCTGCGAAGTCCGGGGGGTTCGGAACGATCTCGCCGCATACATGGGACGTATAGATACAGTCGGGATCCATGCAGTCCACGAGGCCGTCGTTGTCGTTGTCCCTGCCATCCGTACAGGCCGGATCATGGGTCTCGTAACCGTAGATCGGGTGGGTAGGCGACTGGTAGTCACAAGCCCAGACCGACAGGCTGGTGATGATGAGCCAGGCATATAGGTGGCAATACTTCATTTCAGACATTTCGCCTTGGCGGTGCCAAATCGCCGTCGATAGTCTACGTACACCACGCAGGCTCCGGTCTCATGACATACTTTCTGACATTCTGAGTATCGGTTCGAGTGTTTCCACTTCTTCGAGTGTCCATCTTGCGACGAGACAAGCCGATTGTAGGTCTGGGACTGGCCCGGACGTTCCTCAATGGAATGCAGAGATGTCAGAACATATTCTGGAACACCGTGAGCCCACATACCGCGGCGATTGTCGATGGCCTCTTTCTGTGCACTGAGAAGAACAGGGGAGGCTGGGTCCGAGGTGACCGTCATCGCGTGCGCTAAACCCTTTTTGATCTGGTCTACGGCGAGATCTGGACAGTCCCATAGGATTCGACCGTAGGTGTCTCTCTTCATATCCGAGGTACAATTCCACACACCTTTACGGGCGTTCAGGGTCGCGAGTTTGGCGTTTACATATAACTCGCGGGCATGCCAGGTACCCCAGCTGTGGACCGCACCATAACTTTCCAGGGAATTGAAGCCCTGAAGGCGTGCCTTCGAACCAGCAAGAGGACCAGCCAATACGCGGAAACTGTCGCCATCGTTGAAGAAGACCGGGGTAGCTTTGCCGTTCAGGTAGACGAGGGTCGCAGGCTCCGCCTGAGCGCTAGCGGATAGGAACAACAAGAAGAGGCTAAAAATCACCGGAGTCATTCGACGCATAGAAGTTCTCTGTATCTATATAATTGGGGGGCTCGACGGGCGTTCGTTGTAGGAACAAAGGAACCTGCCTGTCAACTGCACGGCGACTGGGGCCCGGTACATCAAGGCTTGCCGTAGCCACCGCCCCCGGGGGTTTCGATCCGGAGACGATCTCCGGGGACCAGCTGGACCGACCGACCGTCCCAGAGGGTCACGGCTCCTTCTCGTATGACGGTATCCTGCCCCGGTGTGCCCGAAGCTCCCCCCTCGATTCCACAAGCCCCCTGATCTCGACGCGTTGCGAGAAGTGTCGCCTCCCCACTGCATACAAGCTCCAGCTCTCGCACCAGGCCATCGCCGCCAGAGTGACGCCCTGCGCCTCCGGAGCCGTGTCGAATTGCGAAGCGCCGAACACGCAAAGGATAGCGTGTTTCCAGCACTTCGATATCCGTCGCCCGGGTATTGGTCATATGGGTCTGGTGTCCGCTGGGAGCATTCGAATGGGCTGTGGCGCCAGTTCCCCCGCCAATCGTCTCGTAAAGAGACCAGGCGCCCCCATTGGTGTCGATCCCTCCCAGGGTTAGATTATTCATCGTTCCCTGTGAGCCGGCTCGGAGACCTGTGGCTCGCAGAAAGAGATCGACGAGGCGTTGCGAAGTCTCAACGTTGCCCCCAGCGACGGCGGCCTTCGGGGGTGGGCTTAGAATCGAGGTCTCCGGTAGAATGATTCGAACCGGGCGTAACGTGCCCTCATTCAACGGAATATCTTTGTCGATGAGGGTCCGCAGCGAGTAGAGCAGCGCCGCACGAACGACAGCCTGCGGGGCGTTGAGGTTGCCGGGATGGGGGTCGCCAGTACCGCTGAAGTCGGCCACCAGGGTCGACCCTTCTCTTCGCACGGTCAACTGTAAAGGAACACCATCGACGGAATCCTGCGCCGACCCTTCGGGGAGCTCTTGTATCAGTCGCTCCACCGATTCACTGGCGACATCTTGGAGATGTCGCATCCAGGTGGCGATCAGGTTGGCCGGTCCCAGCTCCAGTAGTTGTTGGGCTGCAAACCGGTTGGCGGCGATCTGTGCCGCCAGATCGGCTAGAACCGTATCGGGTTGTCGTGACGCTGCCAGCAGAGACGACAGATCACGTAGACGCTCGTTTTCCAATAGCGGTATATGTCGGGCAACAAAGCCCTCGTCAGCCAATTGAGTAGAGTCGGCCGGCATTGAGCCAGGCGTCGTGCCTCCCACGTCTACATGGTGGGCGCGGCTGGCTACAAAGAAGCGTTGGTTTTCTGAAACCAAAGGCGTAACGACCGTCAGATCGGGGAGATGGGATCCTCCGGCAGCGGGGTCATTGCAGAGGTAGGCCTGTCCCGGCTCGGGTTCCGGTAGGGGGGCAAGCAGATCTCGAACGGTAGCCCCCATGGCTCCAAGATGAACGGGGATATGGGGGGCGTTGGCTACAAGTCGTCCAGCGCCATCAAAGATCGCGCAAGAGAAGTCCAGGCGCTCACGTACGTTGACCGACCGAGCCAGACGTCGCAGGACTTCTCCTGCTTGTTCGGCCACAGCCATGAATCGCGATCCCCATAGCTCGACGGCCCAGGGCGTCCGTTCCACTGGGGGCGGTTGCGGACGTGAAGCCTTCGGCCGCAAGGTAAGTAGTCCCGCCTGACGCGACGCTTCCCAACCATCGGGCACCCAGATGGATGTGGTCGGTGTACTGATTCGATGGGGTCCCGCGACGGTTCGATCTTGTAGGTTCCACGGGTCATCATCGACCCGATTCATATTCGGTGCTTTGGCGGCGACGCGGACTCGCACATTGACCACTTCAATCGCGAGGCTGGGTCGGGCGAAGCCGAAGTGGCGGGTATGTTCCTCTTCAAACACGCGCTGTATCTGTTCCTGTTCCGTCGAAAAGGGAACGCCAATACTGTGTTCTGTTCCCTGGTAGCGAAGATCGACAATCCACTCCGACTCGTCGAGTGGTGGGAGCCTCTCTTCTAGCGTCCTACAGCTCGCTTGTAGTGAATCAAAGCATTGGTCGAGTGGCTTCCAGATGGCGAGGACGGCTTCGTGCTCTGGTCGCGCGAGGGAGAGGCCCCACGCGGATAAGACCGATGCACAGGGGTGTATAAGTACCGTACTGATGCCGAGTCTCTCCGCTACCGCGGCCGCATGTTGACCAGCGGCCCCCCCATAGGCGACGAGGGCGTGATCGGACAGGTCAATACCCCGACTTGTCGCGATGCGGTGTACGGCCTGTGCCATCGCCTCCCGTGCGATATCGAGAAACTCGTTGGCCTCTCCGGGTAACTCTACAGCGGTCGTGTTCAGGGGTGGGTCGAACTGCGCAGGATCCACCAGTCCTGCGGCGAGGGCTGCGTCCGTCAGGGTCGGGGGACCGCCACGCCCATAACATTGTGGGCCTGGATTGGCTCCGGCGGACGCGGGTCCTACTCGTAGCCGAATTCCGTCGTTGGTTAGAATTGACCCACCACCGGCTGCGATGGTTTCGACTTCGAGCATAGGACGTTGTAGGCGAACACCGGCGACCCGGGTGTCTCCCTTACGACGGGGGAGAGAGCCCTGATCTACTCGGCACACATCGGTACTGGTCCCCCCCATGTCGAGCCCGACCGCTCGCGAAAATCCTGCTTGCTCGGCGATTCTGGCCACTGCCAGTACACCGCCTGCTGGACCGGACAGTACGGCGTCCTGGGCACGAAGTGTAGTGGCATCGCAAAGGCTTCCATCCGATTGCATAGCTTGTGCGGTCGCCGGGATCTGATCGCGAATCAGCGCTTCGCTGAGGTGCGGGGTGATTGCAGCGTCGACGAGTGTCGTTTCCAGGCGAGCCAGAAAGCCGACCTCCGTCGAGCATTCATGGCTCATTACGATATACGGTGGTGCATCCAGTTGTTCCAGCTGTGCTTTGATAGCGTGTTCGTGTGCTGGATTCCTATGACTATGTAGCAATACGATTGCGACCGACTCGTAGCCGTCGACGTTCAGCTCTTTACCTTCTATGGGCTCCAATTCGGTGCCATCTCGATCGAGGCGGCCACCCACCTCAAGGACACCATTGCATAGAGGTTTGGGCCAGGTTCGGTCGGGATCAAAAAGGTCCGGCCGAGACATATCTCCAATCCAGGGTAGATCGCCCAGACCACGGTTGGTGATCAGCAGAGTTCGAACCCCGGTATGTTCGAGAAGAGCATTGGTGGCCACGGTCGTCCCGAAGACCAGGGGACCTTTGGCGAGCTGCCCGACGATGGCCTCATCCGAGCGAACTTTCGTGATCTCTACATCGCCGTGGTCGCTGATATGCACCACATCGGTAAAGGTCCCCCCCCGATCGACGTAGGTTTTCATCCCGCTTTATCGTAATTACTGGCGTGTCAGTTTCTGCCAGGGACCGCCGTTGCAACCGAGAAGCATATCGTTTTCATCGACGGTTCCTTCTCCATCCATGGCAAGATCGTAGCTCTCGACACCCTGTACAACCTGGCAGTTGTAGAAGGTGTCATCCTGGATCTCAAGCCAGATGGTTTTATGAAATAAGTCGCCAAAGAACGGGTCATTCGATGGGCTCTGCAGGATCACGTGGTTCGCCTCATTATCAAAATGATGAATACTGAGAACTCCCCACATCTCGTCGGTGATGGTCACGGTCTCGGTCTGAATCGGATCGTTTGGATTGGTAGGAATCGACGATTCCTTGATCCATAGGCCGGCGATCTCCAGTTCATAGCTGGGCATGGAGTCCTCTTCACCCACGGTGCCCACATCGACTCCGGTGCTTGCGGTGTCGTCCACCGTCTCTTCGCTGGTATCACCACTCTGTTGTACGGTGTCACTCGTGTTGGAATCCGTAGATGTGGAGACGTCGTTTACAGGAACTCCCGTGTCGTCGCTTGTAGCGCTGGAACAGCCCACCATACAGATCAGTGATAACACCATCAGCAGGGTAGGGTATGGAAAGCCTGGGGCGGCGTATGTCTTCATCATTATTTCACTCCGAACGAGATTCCTGTGGTCGGTACGGTAGGGCTGTGTATGGCCTAGTCCACGGCAAAAGGCAATCCCAGCGTCATAAGATATGAATGAATTCGGAGGATTGAGGCTCATGCTAGAACGGCCGCGTTAGACGAATCTAACGCGGCCGTCAGGGCCTTGTGGAGCCGTGAAATGATCTGGGATTAGAAACTCCACCCGACCTCGAGATTTGGAGTCATGGAATGCAATACGGCCGATTCCAGGTCTTCCGATTCGGGTAACTCGTCCGTACGAACTTTTACGTCCAGACCCGCACCAATCGTAAACCCATTACGTGCGATCCAGTGGACCCCTGTGGTCAGTACGCCAAAGGAGATTGTGTCGGTTGTTTCGTAACGACTGGAGAAGAACGAAGAGCTAGAGCCCGAAGACGAGCCGTACGACTCATCACTGGACGAGAACGAACCACATCCATAGTTCTTATTCGTCTTGATGGTCAGCTCGCGGGTGCCAAGACCGATATATCCAGTCAACTGGTTGCGGGTAAGGTAGGTACGGATCTCGGTTCGAATGGCCCGAACCCGTGTGTCACTACCCGTGTCGAACAATGGGTTCTCTACGCCCAGGCGTAATTCGGCGAAGCCGTTGAAGAGGCGATATCCGAGGGTTCCTGTGGTGTAGCTGGTCTCCGTAAGATTGACGGGGGTGGTTGAAGTGATTACCAGCGCTCGGTCGGCTCGTACCGGTCGTACTCTCTCGGTGGCCTGTGCCGTTGCTGTTGTCAGAGTCAAAGCAGAAGCAATCATACAAAGTGTGGTCATCATCCGTTTCATCTTGGTTCTCCCAGATTGTGATTTCGCCACCCCATAGTACAAGGGCTGTGCCAAATCTGTAACAGTATGAAAACAAACGGAAATGTGTTTTTGGTGGGGGTGGGGTAGGGGTATTCCAACTCCGAAAGTGGAGTCGGTTTACTCCATATTGGGGCATGGGGGAACCGTAGCCGTTAAGGGTGCTGTAGGTTTCCGGTTTTCCACGGTCAAGATGTGGAAAAAAAACCTGCTCTTGATAGCCCCGTTTCTTCGATGTTAATCCCCATCATAGTTACTTGTTTCGCCATCGGTCCGCGGTCTTTGACGCGGGGGGGCCCGGGAGGATCGAGAGCAGGTGCTGACTCTGTATGACCAGGGAAATTTGGAGATCTGCAAATGGCGAAACTCTATTTTTATTATTCCGCGATGAATGCAGGAAAGAGCACTACGCTGCTTCAATCGGACTATAACTACCGTGAACGTGGCATGCGAACGCTGCTGTTTACTCCGGTGATCGACGAGCGATTCGGGATCGGGAAGGTGACGTCTCGTTTAGGGATTCAGGCTGAGGCGATCCCTTTCACCGGTGATGACGATCTATTTGTGCATATACGTAAGGAACATGCGACCAATCCGATTCACTGTATCTTCATCGATGAAGCGCAGTTTCTGAATAAGAAACAGGTACTACAGCTGACACTTGTATGTGATCGGCTCGGCATTCCGGTGCTGTGCTATGGGATTCGAACGGATTTCCAGGGGGAGCCATTTGAGGGCAGCATGTATCTGCTCGCCTGGGCGGAAGAACTTTGTGAAATCAAGACCGTCTGTCGTTCGGGCAAGAAGGCCACCATGAACGCGCGCCTCGATGAACATGGAAACCAGGTTCTGGAAGGTGCCCAGGTGGATATCGGACATCATTATGTCGCCATGGCACGTAAGCACTTCAATCTCGAAAAAGTATCTCCTATTGAATACGAGATTCCTCCCGAGGATGCCGAAAACGACGATCATGAGACTCGTATCAGTGCGGCCTGACTGATTCCCAGATAAGCTTTCGTTGACGCTGGGCACGGGACGTGGCACATGAACGCCTCACCAGGAGAAGGAGTGTGCATGGGCACCCGCATCGATGGAAAGGCTTTGGCGGCAAAAACATGCGAATCGCTGCAAGCGGTTGTGGGTTCTCTATCGAAGGAAGGCCCAGCTCCTGGACTCCATGTGATCCTGGTGGGAGATGATCCGGCGAGCCGGGTATATGTGGGGAGCAAAGCCCGTAAGGCGGAGAGTATTGGGATCCGATCGGAGCTCACAGTTCTTCCGGAGGGGACTTCGTATGGTGAATTAGAGGACCGCATCGGTGCTCTCAATGCGGATGAATCGGTGGACGGGATATTAGTGCAGCTTCCGTTGCCCAATCTGCCCACTCGAGATGTTCTCGATCTGGTGGCCCCAGAGAAAGATGTGGATGGGTTCCATCCTATCAATGCGGGGCTACTACTTCAGAAACGTCCACGCTTCGTTCCCTGTACGCCTCTCGGTGTTTTAGCGATGCTCGACGCATATGGAGTGGAAACCTCGGGGAAAAATGCCTTGGTTATTGGGCGTTCCGATATTGTGGGAAAGCCCATGGGTGCGCTGCTGACCCATCGCAACGCGACCGTGACGATAGCGCATTCGCGTACGGTTGATCTGGAACAGCAGGTGGGAGAGGCCGAGATCCTGGTGGTCGCCATGGGTCGAATGCGGTCCGTGCCTGCTCGTTGGATCCGGCCGGGTGCAACGGTAATTGATGTGGGCATTCAT
>MDTE01065001.1_pt1 | contig 22128 bp, 24 predicted proteins | sample 811231 | NCBI WGS metagenome assembly MDTE01 (sample SAMN05326651, study PRJNA326480) | marine metagenome | isolation source: seawater | place: Indian Ocean: Red Sea | collected 2010 | reverse complement strand
GAGCCAACATCGACACCCAAGCCTGAGCCAACATCGACACCCAAGCCTGAGCCAACATCGACACCCAAGCCTGAGCCAACAGAAATAGTTGTAAAGATTATTGATTTTATGTTTGATCAGTCAGATATTTCTATTTATAAAAATTCAACCATAAACTGGATAAATTATGACTCTAGTTCACACACAGCATCATCCCTTGAAAATAAATTTGATTCCGGATACTTAAATAATAACCAACATTATTCATTTAAATTCCTTGATGCTGGTATATATACATATAGATGCAATTTGCACCCGAGCATGAGAGGAGAAATAAGAGTGCTAACTAAAGACGGAAAACTTATCGACCCTACACCTGCACCCAGACCAACGTCTACCCCTAATCCAAACAGAAGTAAAAATGATCAAAATATCAGCCCACCTCAATCATCAGAAAGTTATTATTAGTTTTTTAAAGAGTTAAATATGTGGAGGGCTTTTTTTCGCGAATCCTCGTGAGATACAATTGGATCAGGATACTGATTAATTGCTTTATATTTTGAAGGATCATGGATAAATTTTGTTTCCATATCGCTTAACTCAGACACCCATTTTCTGATATAAGTCCCATCTGGATCAAATTTTTCTCCTTGAGTAATTGGGTTAAAAATTCTGAAATAAGGAGCTGCATCTACACCAGAGCCAGCAGTCCATTGCCAGCCACCAACGTTAGAAGCAGTATCGGCATCTACCAAATTTTCCATAAACCATTTTTCACCTTCCCTCCAATTTATAAAGAGATCCTTAGTCAAGAAAGAAGCAACAATCATTCTTCCTCTATTGTGCATCCATCCAATATCTAATAACTGCCTCATGCATGCGTCTACGCAACTAAAACCAGTCAAACCTTGTTTCCAACTATTTAGGTGATCTTCATTTTCTTCCCAAGGATAATAGGATAATTTGTTATTCAATGAAGAATGAATTATTTTTGGAAAATGAAACATAATATAGGCATTAAATTCACGCCATAGCAACTCATTTATCCAAGATTTGACACCAGGATTATTGAGACCAAAATTTTCAGCTAAAATATAGGATCTTTTGATATCAACAATACCTGAATTAAAGTAAGCAGAAAGCATTGAAGTTCCATCTAAATCTAATCTGTTGCGCAGTTTGTTGTAACTTAAGAGATTTTTTTCAATATAATTAGATAACCTTTTATTTCCGAATAGTTTACTGGCCTTAAATGGTGTGTTGTTTGGGGGAGGGGAAAAATCATTCACTTCATCAATAACTAAAAAGTTTGACTTAGTTGGTGTGATTTCATGTTGAATATCGAATTCATTTCTAAACCAAGCTCTTGAAAAACTTGAGAATGTTAAATATGGGGTCCCGTCATCTTTCAATGTTTTGTTTAGGTCAGATAAGTAAGACGTATTTAAGAGTTTTACTTCAAATTTTTTAGAAATATTTTTAATAAATTCTCTATGTCCTGGATCTACATCAAATTGAGTGTATATAGAACATACACTATATTTTGATTTTAAATGATCTAATACTGCTTCAGAGTCACCTAATTTTATTAAAATTTGACCATTCAAATTATCTAACTCTTTGGATAGATTGTTTAATGCCTCACGGTAAAATGATGCAATTTTAGAATCAGAAGAAGATCTTCTAAGTTTTTCGTCCCAAACAAAAACTGGCAAAACTGAATCGCAATCATTTAATGCTTGCACAAGAATATTATTTTCGATTCTAAGATCTTTATTTATTAACCAAATTCCAATTTTACTCATTTTTTATTTATGTTGACTATAATCAATATTAGTGATAACTTTATCTTAAATCAATTTTATTAGAAAGGCAATTATTATGATTATAGTAAACAGTTGCCCTAAATGTAAGGGCACATTAATAGTAAATCAAACTACAGAAAATGAAGAAGAAATTAGATGTGTAACCTGTGGATTATCAACACCTACTACAGATAATTTTCACAAATTAACTGGAAGAGAAATAATGTTAATGCTAACGGAAAAATCTAACTTAATTAAAGAAAAAATTGAAGCAAAAAACTTTGCTATTAATTGATTTACATTTGCCGAGGAAAACATGCAAACTTTTATGCCATATGCTGATATAGAAAAATCTCTTAAGTGCTTAGATTACAAGAGATTAGGAAAACAACGTGTAGAAGCAATGCAAACATACAATCAAGTTACAAAGGGTAAAGGTGGCTATCCTCATCATCCAGTTAACAAATTATGGGAAAATTATCCTGATTCTTTAGCTCTATATCATAACTTGTGCATAAATGAGTGGATTTTCCGAGGCTACAAAAATACTATGGAATTGTTACCAATTCCTAGCAAAATTGAATTACCCAATTGGTTCGGCAACGAAGAGTTGCACTCATCACATAGGTCTAACTTGTTACGCAAAGATGAAGATTTTTATCGTAAGTATGGCTGGCTAGAGCCAACTGATTTAGACTACGTTTGGTTGTGATTAATCTTATGGCTTTAATTCATTAATTCATTGATTGATATATTTAATGCGTCTGAAATTTTATGTAAGGCGCTTATGCTTAAATTCCTTTTTCCATTTTCTACTGAACTCAAAAATGCTCTGTCCATAGATGACATGTTTGCTAATTCTGTTTGACTAAGTCCTAGATTTGTCCTCACATTTTTAATTTTTATGCCTATGCCTTCTAAGGTTTGATCGAGATTAATTTTCGCATTTGCATGATGAAATCCTGTTAAAAATTTGGAACATTTATTTGATTCAAAAAATTCAGATGTACAACATACAAAGTCGGGTGAAGATTTAATTTGGTAATTAATATTTTTAATTTGAAAATTTAAGACTTTAGGTTCATCATTTTTTTCATAGTCTGTCGTTCTATCAATAATTGATCTGTTAATAGCAGGTCCTCCCCATATGATCTTTGGAACTTTTCCTTCTGATTGCAATGACTGAGTTATTTCATCACATTCTTCCAAAGATGAATCCATAGTTACTGAAATAGCTACTAAATCGGGCAACCTTTCTTGAATGAATTTTTTTAGATCAAATAATGGAACTTGATTAGTAATAAAATCTACTTTCCAGCCATCCATTAATAAAAAGTCAGCAAACATTCTAGCTCCAGTCGAATGAGAATCTGATTTTGGTGTTGTGACTACTACTAATGGAGAATTATCTTTAGGTATATAACTTTGCCTAAGCCTTGCCATCAACTCTAAAGTAATGCTAGAAGCTCTATTTTCATGAGATATAGATATTTCTCCGTTATGCCACATCTCTCCAATTTCTCTTAAAGATTCAGTAAAAATCTTTTTATATAAAAATTTTTCACCCCATCCTTCGGCTAAGATATAAGAAACACAGGCAAATGCATCTTGCAAATTTCCATCAAGCAATGAAGAAGTATACCTATCTTTAATATTAATTATTGATCTGTTGTTTTTCAAAATGTGGAATAAATTAATCTATTAATATGATGTATTGTTGATTATACTACACAAATTGATAATTATATTAATCTAAAATATTCCCACCATTTACATTCAATGCTTGGCCTGTGATTTGGCTGGCATCTTCAGAAGCAAGAAAGGCAATTGCATTTCCAATATCTCTAGGCTCTTGAGGCCTACCTAAAGGAAAATTAGATTTTATCTGATCGACAAAAATATCATAAGGGTCCATATCAGCAAAATCCGGATTTAGCGCTTTATGATTCTCTGCAATTTTTTGCCAAAATGAAGTCCATAGCCTACCAGGGCATACTGTATTTACATTTATATTAAATCTGCCTAATTCGATTGCAAGCGCATGAGTAAATTGAATTGCTGCTGCTTTAGAAACTAAGTAAGGGTTTAAAACATTACCTCTGCCCTTATCTCCTACTCCTCTTGGCTTACGGCCTCCTTGAGATGAAACAATCACTATTTTGCCACTCTCCCTTTCTATCATATGACCTTTTACAGAATCAGTAGTATTTACTAACCCCTTCACATTAACCTTATATGTAATATCCCAATCTTCATCGTTATAATCCTTACGATCAGAGAAGCCCGAAGAGCCTATTGCGCCTGCATTAGGAACACATACATCAATCTTGCCAAATTCATTTATTGTTCTTTTGACAAATTCTTCAATATCTTCTTTTACAGTTACATCAACTTTGTCAGTTATAATTTCTGTACCTTTTGAAGAAAATTCAGTTTCTAATCTTTCTAGTTCTTCGCTATCAAGGTCAGAGATCGCAAGTTTAGCACCTCTCTCTGAAAATACTTCAGCTGTGCCTTTACCTATCCCTCTTGCTCCTCCGGTTATAAATACAACTTTATCTCTAAATTGATCATTCATTATTACTCCAAACTACTAAAAAACTTATTCAATGCTCTTTTCCTATAGTTAAATATATTCAATAAATCTCTTTTAACAAATAAATTATGTATAAGTGCCCCACCTGGAACAATATATTCAACCTTATCAGTAATCTTAGTCTTATCACCTAAACTTGAAAACAAATGAACATGGTGCCATTTAATAAAAGGACCACTTAACTGAATATCCACAAATTTATTGGGAGGGCTCCATTCTTTGATGAGGCTTTTCCATTTAACAGGAATTCCATGAATTTTTAATCTATATTGAAAAATAGTAGATTCATTAATTGAAGAAGATTGAGAAAAAATATTAAAATCTAGAAAAGGAGGAGTAATCAGATTTAAATTTTTTGCTTCAGAATAAAAATTGAAAACTTCTTTTATAGAGCATGAGATATACTGTTCAGCAAATAATTCAAATCTCCATAATCCTATTCTTTTTATAGATATGTCATTATTTATAGAATCCATTTAATAAAATTTATTTCCTAAAATACCAAAAGATTGGGATGTTTGCTATTGATTCAATGTATGGCATTATTTATACTCCCCATTATGCACAAAACACCTAGAGTTTATTAGAAATAATGATTGCTATCGGAGAATCATTAGCTCTATTATCTGCATTTCTTTGGGGAAATTCAGGGGTTTTAATTAAATCCCTCCCCGTTAACAAAAGAATATCTTTTATATTTTTGGAAAGTATAATTTCTGGAATTGTAATATTCATATTGATTTCGGCTCTCAATCAATGGAAAGAGTTTACCGAATTCACTTACATCACTGTCTTCTTTGCAGTACTAGCCGCCTCAGTTAACCTAGCCGGCTCAGTTTTCTATATTTATACAATTAAACATGTAAAAGTTGGGATGGGCTTCGTTATCATAAACAGCCTTTTCCCATTATTTTCAATTATTGGAAGTATCTTTTTTCTTGGGGATAAACTATCTCTACCGATTTACTTAGGTGCTGTTTTTATCCTCATAGGTATATCAATAATTGCAATTAAACGAGATTCTAGTTTCAGTTTCTTAGAACAAGGCTCTTCAATTAAAATAGCAATAATTTTTTGTACTTTAACCCCTCTTTCATGGGCAATTGGGGCATTAATTATGGATAGGCTCTTAGATTATCATGCAGTTCTACCTTTAGTATTTATAAGAGCAATAAATACTTTCATAATCTGTATTGGATTATCTATTCTTATCAAAAAAGTTTCTTTTAAAGTCCAGAGAAGTGAAAAAAAATTGATTTTTGCATCATTATTAACTACGGGAGCAATGCTAGGATGGTTCACGAGCCTTAGTTTGTCAGAAGCCGCCCTGACAGTGATATTAGGTAGTAGCGCTCCTATATTTGCTCTGTTTGGAGGATGGTTATTTCTAAAAGAGAAGATCAATTTGGCAGGTTTCGCTGGAATAGTCTCATGTCTCATTGGAGTTATAATTGTTATCTTGTAATTAGATTAAATTATCAATCCATCTGCTCATTAATATTCTTATAATGGATAATGTTAATGCTGCCAAAAAAACGAAACTTGCGTTACCAAATGTTACACCTCCAAGTGTTAATCCTAACAAACATCCGGCAGCAGGGGCATGTTCGCAATTTAGTATTCCCATAAATACAATCAGTAACCCTAAACTTATAGATGAGTAGAGATATAAAAATACCAATGAAACTTCTTGTGTGTCAGGGAAAATTAATCCAAATACAAATGATGTCAATGCTGAGATTAAAATTGCTATAGAATGGCCTCCCATAACTCTGCGTGTTTCAGAAGCATATGAATGAGGTGCGAAGAATATAAGGGCGGCAGATCCTGCAATTCCAGCAATTATTGCACCATCTGTAATGCTACCTTCAAATAATAAAATAAAAAATAAAGCAACAGACGCAAAAAAAGATTGCAAGAAATATCTTTTTCTCTTGGACTTAAATCCAGGGTCAACCAAATGGAATTCTCTATCAAATTTTAATCTAATTTTCATTTTATCTATTTATATCGTAAATTAGCCTGATTAAATCTATAATAAAACATTATGAAAAAGTTAATTATCTTATCATCCTCTATTATAATATTCCTGATAATAATATATTTTGGACTGTCATTATATATTACCGACTTAGCCTATGACGCCAAAAGAAATTTTCCTGAAGAAAATCCATCTGACTACTCATTAATTTATGAAGATGTGTCTTTCAAATCATACAGTAAAGATGAAATAGAATTAAAAGGCTGGTGGATACCTTATGGGAGCAATGAAAAAGGTGAAGCAATAATTTGGATTCATGGGCTGGACGCGGAAAGAAGTGGAGGAGAGGGAAAGTTAGAGATGATGAAGGAAATTAATAAAATGGGATACTCATTGCTTACTTTTGATCTGAGAGGGCATGGAGAATCTGGCACAGCTCCACTTGGATTAGGTGTTCGAGAAAAAGAAGATATATATGGTGCTATGAAATTTCTAAATGACGAAAAAAATATTAGCAAGGTTGGCTTATGGGGTATAAGTTACGGAGCCGTAGTTGCGATTGATGCTGGAATTAACGAACCTGACTTAGGGCCAGATATAGTAGGGATAATGGCAGACACTCCATACTTCAGTGTACTTGAACTATTAACTAAAGAGGTTTCAGACAGGACTCCAATACCAAAGTTCATTGCAGAGTTATTAAAATTTGGAATTATACAAAGTGGAAAAATGCTTCATGGGATGGACATAAACGATGTGCCAGAATCTATGGCCAACAATGATAAAATTAATTTCCCAATCTTAATTACTTCCTGTAAAACTGATGAAAGAGTGCCTGAGAGCCATCCAAGCAGAGTATACTCTTTTTCTAAAGAATCTTCTGAATATTACATTTTTGATGAATGCGAAGATCATGGTGAAGCATATGAAACAAATAAAAGTAAATACATGACTCTATTCAAAGAATATTTTTCTAGCAGATTTTAACCGGTTTAAATTAAGCCATACTCCTAATTTATGTTGTATAATTTAACTATGAGTAATAAGAAAAAATGTATAATTTGTGGATTGCCTCAAAAAGATCACAAAACTAATATGCATATCTTTGGTGTGCAAATCGGATGCCCTTTGGGTGGAGTCGATCCTAAAAAATCAACTGATATGAAAGTTTCAAAAAAATAATTTCATTGGCACCAAATTAAAAATATTTTCCTTATCTTGCTCGGTAAAAATTTCTAATTTTTTCACACCTTCAAGCGCGCTTCTATATCCTTCCCTGTTAGAAACAGGCGGAAAGTCACTTCCCCACATCATATGACTAGATCCAAATGCATCAAGAGTCATTTTAATTAAATTATTACTGTCGGAATTGAATGGCATATCATTACTTAATGAAGGAGGCCTATTATTTAGTTCTCCTAGCCCAGGTATTTTAATATAAAGATTCTCAAATTTAGATAAATCAAGGACTGCATCATACTTAAGCAGACCTTCAGAATTAACATGTTTATTTTTATGAGTAGTATATTCACCTACTCCTGCCAGATGCTCAATTATAAAATTTGTATCCCCTGCTTCTTCCAGTAGTTTTTTAAATCCTGAAGAAGAAAACTGATCCAATGTTCCTGCTACACTTGCGACTAAATTCAAATCTCCAAGAAATTTACAAAATTCTATGCCTGGACTTAAAAATAACTCTTCGTAATCCAAATAAACTCTTATCCCAGAAGCACCATTTCTTTTGACTTCTTCCACTTGGTGCAGTTTTTTATTTCCCCACTTTATAATAGGAACTACACTTAATTTATTTGGATATTTTTTTAAGCAATCAAATATATATTCATTACCTGATCCATAATGTTGTATAAGGGCAGCTCTCTGAACATTATTTAACTCCATTTGTGCTAATAACATTTCTAAAGGTTCAAACCAATTTATTCCTGCATGACAATGTGTGTCTATAATCATTTACCTAATCCCTAAATAAGAATGTAATATATTAGAATGAAAAATATCTATTTCATTCTAATAATAACTTTATTTTGCCTATCTTGTCAGGAGCAGACTGAATTTCAAAAATTATTTGATGAAGAACTTTATGCTAAATCATTCTTTTCTTCTCTAGACCTAAAAACTGTCTCTTCAAATTCATTTAAAAATGATGAATTAACGAGATTTACTCTTATTAGCCACTTACCTAGCAATAATGAAGAATTAACAAAAATTCGGATAAATAATGGGGTGGAAGTCGACAGATTAACTTTATCAGGGAAAGAAATTGAATCTATGAGAGGAAATTTTGACTCCTTTGTTTCTTCAGGAAAATTTGAATGTTATTTCTTTATGGATACTGAATATCCAGAAATAGACACCTCGGAAACCCACGAAATGTGCGATCAAATGTCTTCAAGTTTAGACCTATTTTTAGGGGACAACCAGATGAAATTATTTGGAGTACACACAATTATTGATGGAGAGCAATTTACTGAGCATAAAGGCGAGACAAGAAGGTATACAAAATATTTCAGTATTCATATGTTAGATAAAAAACCAGATGAATCATTAGTATCTAACCTAACTAGAACCTTTTTCCAAGAAGAAACCTTGAATGATGTAAGAGTAGTAGGAAATAATATTTTGCAATGTAATCTAAAAGTCACCTCTGTCTCTGCCCCAAACTCTAGTGGATGTGATGAGATAGAAAAATTATTATTAACCACGATAAAATAATTCCATTACTTCTTTAACCATTTTGATATTTCTGAAATAGAATTAGGAATTTCTGAAAATTCTTTCATCTGGCCTATCATAATTTCTATCATACCCTCCACTCTGTCCCTTGAATCATAATAATTAGAAATTTTACTATCAGAAAATCTTTTATAAGCTGATTTATAATCTCTAGGCTCAACCCTGTGATATATATTCATTAAATCAATTACAGATCTGTTTTTAACTGAAAAAAATGTTTTAGATTTTCTGAATTCTTTGCGTAATAATGGCAATGAATATCTCTTGATCCCAAAGCCAACCAAGTCACATCCTTTTAGATGTTTAGAAATTGATTCAGAATAGTTAGAAAATGACTTCTCTTTCTCTAAAACCTTATCATTAATACCATGTATTTTAGTTGCCTCTTTGGAGATACTGATCCCTGGATTAATAAGATTTGTTACAAAAATCTTTGTAGTATCTGGTAATATTTTTATTGTAGAAATTCTTACAATCCTTGCAGATTTTAAATCTAAACTAGTTGAAGCTAAATCTAAAAATACTATAGGATTAACCAAGTTAACAAAATCATTAAACATTATAATTCCTATAAATGAACATAGATAAATTTAGAAAAATAACAAACATAGTTAATGAATCGATATACCTTTTTGTTGTTTTTTCAATCCCATTAATTTTTTCTCCTGAAGAATTTTTTGGTTTTTACCAACTCCCTAAAGAATCTATGCTACATTTCGGGGCAAACCTTTTGCTAGTGCTTCTTCCTATTATATTTATTTTAAATCCTCATAAGTTTATTTCAAACATACTTAACAATCGCCTAATTCTATATGCGATTTTACTTATACTTTTTTCATATGTAATTTCTACTTTATTCTCTATTACAATATTAGGTAGTCTTTGGGGCAGAGAGTATGGGATGTCTAGTTATTCTTTGCAAACTTTTTTCTCTTTTTCAATAATATCAATAAATATAATAGCTACTAATTTTGATACCTCCCAAATAAGGAGACTATTTTTAACAATCTTTGCCAGCTCAACTTTAGTTGCAATTATTGCTATACTGCAAAATTTTCTGCCTAGTATATTTCAAACTTTTACTTTTTATCAGCAAAACAGAATTGTAGGGACTCTGGGCAACCCAATTTATTTAGGGTCATTTCTTCTAATTGGTAATTTATTATCAGTAATTTATTTTTATGGGTTTTCAGAAATTAGCACCAAGAATAAATATAATTACTACTTATTTTTATTAGCCTCAACTATTCAAATTAGTGCTATCCTGCTATCTCTAAGCAGTGGTCCTATTATATCTTTCTTGATTGGATATGCGGGCATTGCTATTTCATATTATTATTTAAAAAACAGATCTATTAAAGATTTCATTATTTTATTCCTAACCCCTTTCTTGATTGGCTTGATAATCTTGGGTATCCCTAAATATGGTGTTGAAGAAGAATATTTTGACGAAAAAGTTGAAAGATCAGGAAGTTTATCAAAAGAACTCGAATTATCTATAGATATAGAATCAGGAGTTAATATACTTTCTCCAAACTCATTTAACTACAGAGGAGAAAACTGGATAGGAGCTCTCAAAATATTACAAAATTGGCCTACAGTTTTGGACAATTCAAATTCTAATTATTGGAGAGCATTTGTTGGTTATGGGCCAGATACATATGTTTATTTATATCCCATAACTGTACCAATTCAAGAAAAAATTATTATTTCTTCTCACGCTCATAATTTATTCTTTAATATTCTAATCGAGAATGGAATTATAGGTCTTGCATCTATAATTTTCCTAATTTGGATATCATTTAAAAGATTAAAAAATAAGTTCCTCTCATCTAATAATTCATTAAAGTTTATTGTCCTTTCTTTAGGAATAATTATTATTTCAAGATTTATTGAACAGATGTTTGGTTTGGCTGTTATAAATGATCTTCTATATTTTTACTTACTAATTGTTTTTATCTCCTTAATTACTAAAGAAAAATTGGAAAGAAAAATTAATTTAAATTTTGAATCAATAGTGCTTAGAAGTGGACTAATGTTAACAATATCTATCAGTATTGCTTTATCAACAATACTCATTATAAAAGATTACAATTCTACATTATCTGGATTTTATTTTGGCAAAGGAATATCTCAAATAAATAATGGAGAAATAGATAAAGGTATAAGAAATTTAGATAGTGCAAGACAGTTAAATAAACGTTCGGAATATATACAAACTGAACTATTCAAAATCTCATATAAAGTTTATAACTATGAGAATCAAAGAGACTCATTCAGGGCAGGAGAATTGCTTCCTGCAATGTATTCAACTCTAATTGAACATGAAGCACTAGAACCTTATGCTTTTAATACCCAAAACTTTCTTACTCAGGTGACTTGGAATATGTCTTTGAGAAAGCCTGAAGTTTTTATGGAAGAAGCAATTGGGAGATATATCAGACTTAGAAATTTAATGCCACAATATTTAAATCCTCAAGAAATTTTGGCAAATGTTCTAGTTGGTGTTGGTGAATTAGATCTAGGAAAACAAGAAGCAGAACTTGGGATAATGATGGCTGAATCTAGCGATCTATGGACCCCTCAAAGTTGGTGGGTATTGGGAGAAGTAGAGAAGATAAATGGAAATTTAAATAAAGCAATTGAAGCATTTGAAAAATCAGTAATTCATTCTCAGCGAAAAATTGATGACTACAATTCATTTGAAAATCGTGCATATGCTTTCCTTGTATTATCTCATCAGTCTTTAGGGTTAATATATGAATTCACAGATATAGAAAAGGCAATTTTTCATATTGGAGAAGCACAAAAGCATGCCTATAATTCTGCAAATGTTCTTCTGTTAGAGAAAAGATTCCAGTAAATTGTTTATTTTTTTTCGATTTATCAATAAGAGGTATAGAATTTGATATTATCTTTATTTTGCCGAGGTGGCGGAATGGTAGACGCGCTGGTCTCAAACACCAGTAGGGCAACCTGTGCGAGTTCGACTCTCGCCCTCGGCACCATTGATAGATAATCAAAGTTATATAGAATAAAAAAATAAACCGAAAAGAAGGCAAAATGATTGAGATTCCTAAGATAAAAAGACCAGATAAAAAAATAGTAAAAAAAATAGAAGAGTTAGGCAGTGCTACTGTATCGGGAACTTTATATGGAATGGGGATTACAAACCCGTTTATTATGGGCCCGACCACTAAAACGCCCGGCAAATCAGTTGCTGGACCTGCCATTACATTACAATTTCTTCCAAAAAGAGAAGATATTTACAACGAAGATGAATATAGTGATCCTGAACTACAACTTCATAGGCATGCTCTTTATCAGACTGAGCCAGGAGATGTAGTTGTAGTCGATGCTATGGGAGATATGACTAGCGGAGTATTTGGCGAAATGATGCTTACATTCTTTCAAGGGAGAGGTGGAGCAGGAGTGGTTATAGACGGATGTATAAGAGACTTCGTGCATGCACAAGAATTGGAAATTGGGATGTGGTTAAAGGGAGTTACGCCTAACTTTCATACTCAAACCAATAAGTATCCTAGTGCTGTTAATATTCCAATTGCTTGCGGAGGAACACTGGTAATGCCTGGGGATATTATAGTTGCTGACGATGATGGGGCTGTTGTAGTACCTCAAAATATGGCTAAAGAGCTTGTTGAATCTGCAGGGTCACATAGTGATTGGGAAGTTTGGGTAAGACAGAAGTTAGCAGCTGGCGGTCACCTGAAAGATTATTATGGACGAACTGTCTGGTCTAAGGAGACAGACGATGAATATAAGAAATGGTGTAAAGAAAATAATATAAAGTACATCTCTCTAGAAGAAGAAATGAAACATAAAAAGAAGTAGTTAATTGGATTTTTTTATTCAACAAATATGGCTAAAAAATGATTAAAAAATTTATACTCATAAATCTTATATTAATCTGTTTTATCTCTTGCTCATCAGAAGAAGAATTAGTTGTATCAGATGAGATTATAACTTCGATGATAACTGATGAAGATAAGATTTATAAGATTGAAGATTTTAAAAATATTGGGTGGAAGCAAAATAAGAAACTTAATAACTCAGATTTTCCTAAAACTATAGGTATTTGGTACGGTTTTTTTAATAAGCGTGATGTAGAAATATGGATTTATAATTCTCATTCTGATGTACTAGAAAACGGAATGTCATATGCTGAAGAAGCAATAAATAAAAGACCTACTAATAGAGACCCAACAAATCCAACTGAAATTAGATATCATGCGTATGTTATATCTGGAAATTCCTTAATTCTTTGCGAAGACAAAATAGAAGACTGCATAGAATTGCTTTCTAAAATTAATTAATTTATGAATTTATACTGGAAAAATAAACCAGAAAAAATAGACCCTTCGTTATTATCTGATAAAAAAATTGTGGATAAGTTAAATGTATATCCAAATCAAAAAACAAAGAATATTTTAATTAGGTCAGATAACAAAGTAGGAATTTCTTCTCTTATTAATTCTAATGCCATTAATGAAATTAATGAGTCAGGAGGTATCAAATTGATATATATTGACCCTCCTTACTTCACAGAGAAATCTCAATTAATGAAAAAAACTAAAAAAGAGATAATTGCATATAAGGATATATACAACCACTCATTAGAAGAATATTTAAACGAAATATATATTCAAATTAAGCTTCTTTATTCGCTGTTAAGTGATGATGGCTCTATATATGTTCATGTCGATTACAGAACAAGTAGTTATATCAGAATAATCTTAGACGAAATATTCGGATATAAAAATCTTAGAGGTTATTTAATATGGAATATTGATAATGGTGCTAAAAGTAAAAAATTTTGGAGTAATCAGCATAATGACATTTTAGTGTATTCAAAATCTAATAAATTTATTTTTAATTCATCCTCCAAACTACTTAAAACCGACTTCTCAGAATCAAGTTTAAAAACTCACTTTAGAAAAAAAGATTCTGAAGGCAGGGCATACAGAGAAAGAAAAATTAATTCTAAATCATATAAATATTATGCAAAAGATGGAAAATTAGTAGGATCTGTCTGGAACGATATTAAATCAATGGAAGCAAATTCCCCTTTAATGAAAGAATACACTACTTACCCTACCCAAAAGCCAATCAGTCTTCTCAGTAGAATTATCTCAGCTTCTTCAAAAAAGGGTGATTTTATACTGGATACATATTGTGGTTCTGGAACATCACTAATAACAGCAAATAACTTAAATAGAAATTGGATTGGAATTGACCAAAGCGAAAATGCTATAAAAATAACTAAATCTCGACTTGATAATAATTACTATGAAATCATATAGGTCTCTAAGACCCTAAGCCTATATAATTTAGCCCTGAACCTTCAACCTCAAATCTACTTAATATATTTCTCATATCAAAAATAGTATTGGATTTGATGAGATCTTTTAATTTGTGTAAATCAATAGATTTAAACTCTTCCCATTCTGTCATAATAATCACACTGTCTGCAGATTCTAATGCTAAATACATATCATCTAACTGAGAATATTTATCATTTTCGGACTCAAATTTTGCAACTGGATCATACGACTTAACGGAATATCCATCCTGCAACAACATATTTATCAATTTAATAGATGCTGAATTTCTTATATCATCTGTTCCCGCTTTAAACGCTAGCCCTAGCACTGTAATAGTTAAATTAGGATAATCTAATTCTTTAACAACTTTATCTCGGATTAAATCAATTTGTCTTTCATTTCTTTCCAAAATTGCTTTCATGAAAGTAGACTCTAATTCAAAAAAATTCCCTAATTCTACTAGAGCCTCAAGATCTTTTTCTAAACAAGGACCACCGAAACCTGGTCCTGGCTGCATATAATTACTGCCAATTCTTGGATCTAAACCCATTCCGTTAATAACATCTTTAATGTCGGCTCCCACCGATTCACAAATTTGAGCTATTTCGTTAATAAAAGATACTTTATTTGCTAAGAATGCATTAGATCCATATTTTATCATTTGAGCAGCAGGCAAGTTTGTAAATACAAAATCAATTACTTTTTTCTCAATAAGTATGCCGTCTGGAACCGAAAGATTTCTTTCGATCAATGGAGAGTAAAAATTTGCTAAGAAATCCCAAGATTTAGTAGTATTCGCCCCTAAAACAATCCTGTCTGGATTAAAGAAATCATATACTGCCCTACCTTCTCTTAGGAACTCAGGATTCGAAGCAATTTCAAAATCTATGCCTTCTTTAAAAACTTTACCTAATTCCTCCTTCAGCATATTTACAGCAGTAATGGGTAAAGTACTTTTGATAACAATAAGAGTAAAGGGGCTCATATTATTAATTAAGTCATTTAGAACAGCCTTTACTTGGGAAAGATCAATATTACCATTTTTATCAATTGGAGTGCCTACAGAAATTATTATTAGATCAGAATTTTTTATAGCTAAATCAGTATCTGTAGAAAACTCAATTAGTTTATTATTATTGCAATAATCTAAAAGAGGTTTTAGCCCTTCTTCAAATATAGTAGGATGCCCATTTCTTAAAAGGTCAATTTTATCTTTATCGATATCAGTAGCTGTTACTTGATGCCCCATCGTAGAGACACCTAAGCCAGTAATAAGGCCAACATATCCTGCGCCACCTATTATAGAAACTTTCATATGAACCTTAACTCCAATATTTGCTATAATAACAATTGAAATAACATTAATTTATTTAAACAATAAAGTCTAACAATAATCATAGTGAAAAAAATAACAACAATTCTCGTTTGCTTAATATCAATATTAATACTGTCTTGTGGTTCTTCAGATGTACTAAATTTTGATCCTGACCCTACTCCTACGCCAGTTCCTACTCCTACGCCAGTTCCTACTCCTACGCCAGATGGATATTCAGATACCATAAAAGAATTATTTTTAGGCTTATGCACAACTTCAGCTAGTGAAGAATTTTGCGAATGTAGTGTTAATCAGATTGAGGAAAATATTCCTGTACAAGATTTCCCGGTAGAACCTCTTATGGAAAAAGTTTTAAGTGGAGAAATTAATGAAAGTTCTGATCCATCAGGTTTGGCCAATATTTTTCCTGCTGAAGTAATGCAAGCTGTTGCTCCATGTTTTGAACTTATTGAGCCAGAAGAAGATATCAAATTAGAAGTTACAGAAGAGGAGGTTGAAGATTTAAAACTTCCTGAAAATACAGATGATTTATCTAAAGAAGATCTGTTGGCTCCTATTACAGAATTATGCTTAATACAAGGATCTCCAAAGTTTTGTGAATGCACAAAAGAGACGGTGGCAGATAATTATACTGATGATGAATTGCTTGAGTTGAGAAAGGAATTAGAAAAAGGATCTCTACCTCCAGAACTAATTCAACTTGGCATGATGAACTGTGCTATTTATATAGGTCAGTAAGTTAATACTTTTTGGTATTCTTGGGTGATTTTTTCTATCGTAAAATCTTTTGATCTTAACTTCGCATGATTTATTAGTTCAGAATTATCAGATAATATTGTGTCTTCGATAATTTTAGCTAAATGTTTATAATCACCCACTTGAAATAATTTTCCACTTTGACCATTATTTAAAATCTCCCTAGGGCCACTTGGGCAATCAGAAGAAACTACAGGAATACCTATCAGCATTGATTCTACTATTACATTTCCAAAGCCTTCCCATATCGAAGGTAATACAAATAGATTAGATTTAGACAAAAACTTCCAAGGATTATTCTGATAGCCAAGCAATTTTACTTTATCACCAATATTATTATCTTTAATGAACTGTTCCAGATTTCTTCTTTCTGAGCCTTCCCCAATAATATATAAATTACAGTCAATATTAGAGTGAATTTCATTAAAAGCCTTTAATAAAGTAATGTGATCTTTCTGCTTAGTTAACCTTCCGATACTAACAATTAGTGGTCTATCACTTATCAAATCCAGACCTACCTCCTCTTTAGCTAGAGATAAAATTTTTTCATCTGCTGAAGGGTTATATATTGTCTGTATTTTTAATGAATCTAATCTAAAATTTTTAACTAAACTTTGCTTTACTCCTTCAGATATTGCAATTATATTATCTGCCTTTGGATATAAAAATTTCTTGAGATTATTGACAAAGAATCTAGAGAATAATGTTCTCTGAGTAATAGAAGAATATTTGGGATCAACAGCCTCCCTAATAATAAGTTTAAATTTATTTTTTAAACTGATTTTTAGAACAATAGATACTGGAATATTCTTAACAGCTAATAAAACATCAGGGGAATGTTTTTTTATATATTTTCTAATCTTAAAATAATAAATAATGTTTTTAAAAATTGAGAAAAGGATATTTGAATTCTGATCTATAAAACTTGATCCTAGAGATAGTAACTCAACCCTTTCATCGAAATAAGAAATACTTTCATCTGATGGTTTTTCAGAAATAATTGAAACATCCCAACCCTCACTCAATAATCCCCTAGATAACCTGCTCATGGATCTTTCAATTCCTCCTTTTTCCAAAGAAGGGATTAATATAAATAATTTCATCTTAATATGGCCTTGGAAATTCAGAATTAATTATTGAACTGGCAGATGATAATGAAGAGCCTTTCTCTATTTCATAATTATTCTTTATTAATAAATTCTCAAATGCATTGAGAATCCCAAATACACTAGAGGCAACACAAGATTCACCCATAAGCCCTATTCTCCAAACTTTACCCGAAAATTCTCCCAAACCTCTTCCTATTTCAATAAAATAATTTCGTAACAAGTCAGTTCTAAAACTTTCATCATCAATACCTTCAGGTATTTTTACTACTGTTAACTGATTTAGCGCTATGGATTCATCTACTGGAAGTTCAAGGCAAAGAGATTTCAATCCAGATTTCAATGCCTTAGACATTAATTCATGTCTTTGAAATTTACTTTCAATCCCTTCCTCAAATGTGATTTGCAGAGCTTCTCTAAGAGCATAAACTAAATTTACAGGAGTTGTTTGATGTGCAATGTGATCTTTGCCCCAATATTCTGATATACCTAATAAATCCAAATACCATGAAGAAGGGGCCTCTTCTCTATTTCTAATATAATCTAATGCTTTTTCGCTAATTGCTACTGGACTCAAACCTGGAGGTGCAGCCAAACATTTTTGGGTTCCACTATATGCATAATCAATATTCCATTCATCAAATTTTATTTCAATACCTGCAAGTGAAGTTACACAATCAACCATAAACTTAGCTCCATATTTTTTGCATAATTGACCTATTTCAGCAATTGGATTAATCACCCCAGTAGATGTTTCTGCATGAATTGCAGTAACTAATTTAATATTTGAATTCTTTAATTTATTCTCTAACAAATCTAGATCTATGGCTGTTCCCCATTCAAAATTTAATGAAGAATAATTAAGATTCAATCTCTCAGCCATCATTATCATTCTTTCGCAGAAATAACCGTTATTACAAATTAGTACATCTTCATCATCCTCTGCTAAACAATTTAAACCAGCCTCCATTCCTGCAGATCCAGTTCCCGCTATAGCAAAAGAAGTGCCTTCAGTGTTATAAAGCATTGAAAGCATTCCTGAAACTTCTTCTAAAATTTCAAAAAAGTCAGGATCTAAATAGCCCATGACAGGATTAGACATCGCTTTCAGGATTCTAGGATGAGCAGAACTTGGGCCTGGGCCTAAAATTATTCTTCTTGGAATATTTTTTGTCATTCTTTCTGTATCTATATTTTGGTTTGATAAGTGATTTTACACCCAACATTAATAAACTTAAAGAAGATTTAAATTATTAATTTTATATTGTAAATTCTTGCTATAATAAATTAAATTATAGTAATGTTTTATTATGGTTAATTCAAATAAAAAATTTGAAATAAATGAGTTCAGCGATATTTTTTTGATTATCTATTCAATATGGGTCTATTCATATAATAATAATTTTTCTGTAAAAAACTCATATCTGAGTAACCAATTTATGTTGAATTATGGAATCAGAATAGAAGATTACTTAATTGAGAACCCAATATTAGAACAAGAGATGCAAAATGAATTAGAAGCCAAAGATCTAATCAACTCTATATACTCATTAATGAATATACAAAATTCTTTAGATAAAAAAATATCAAATCATCTTGTAGAAAATTATAATCTTGAAAAAACTAGTACTAGCCTTGATAAGTTATCTCAATATATAAACTCTAAATTAGAAAAAATTGTTATAACAACTAGATTAATAAGCAAAAATAAAAATAAATTTTCATCTATAAAAACTTGTGATTCTTTGATGAGTATAGCGTGGATAAATCTGTCAGAGATTATCGCCACACATAAATTGGTGAAAATGTGTAAATACATAAAATGTAATATGATTTTTGTTTCCAATAGAAAATCTTCTGCATACTGTAATTCCAAGTGCCAAACAAGAGCCAAGTCTCACAGGGCTTATTACGGTGCGTCAAAAAAATATGACGAGGACAAATTAGAAGTTAGTTCAAATAAGATTATTAAAGACAATGATGTAAATAGATTGCCTCCTGAAGAATACAAAATACCTGACGAATATGAACCTGATTTTGGATTTTTTGATGGAGAAGATGATAAATTAAAAATAATGGGTAATTAGATACAACAATAAATAATGAGATTAATCTTATGAAAGGAACTTAATAATGCATTTAAAAAACATATTACTAATTTCAATTATATCAATGTCATTGTCATTAATAGCATGTGGAGATGCTTCATCTGAAAATGGAAATTCTGATGATGGCGGAATTGTGACATCAAGGATAATGAATGAAAGTTCTAATCATTCTATTTCAGATTTTGAAACTGCTGGCCTTAAAAAGCCAAAATCAATAAAAGCAGATGCTGTTGATAAAAAAACTGGAGAGAGAATAACACCTGAGGCAACTGAAGTTCATGTGGGATTCTTTAAAAGTTCTCTAGGCCCTAAAGATATAGAGGTTAGATTTTACCCTAACCATGAAGATGCTAAAACTTACGGGGTGCCTCCAGCAGAAAAAACAATAAATGCTGCTGTTGAAGCGGGGGGAGCCGTGAAAGGTGCAGGTACATTTGCCAAATCAAGTTATGGTGCATATATAGTAAGTGGAAATGCAGTTATGTTGTGCCAAGTTCAAATTGAAGTTTGTGATGAATTAGCAGCAGGATTGAAATAGTGAAATCTTATGACTTACTTTTAAAGAATGGCAATCTAATTGATCCTTTAAACAAAATAGATGGATCATTTGATGTAGCTATATCTAACTCAAAAATAGCAAAAATAGCAAAATCTATAGATCAGAATGCTTCAAAATCAGTTATAGATGCAACTGGAATGATAATTTGCCCTGGCTTAATTGACCTCCATGCACATTGCTATGGATATTTTGCATCTATTTTTCCTGATGAAATGTGCCTACCATTTGGAACTACAACAATGCTAGATGCCGGAGGATCAGGCTGGAAAACTTTTGATGATATGAATGAAAAGGTGGTATCGAAAAGCATAACCAGAGTATTATCTCTTTTAAATATAGTAGGGTCAGGAATGATTACAGATAAAGAACAAGTAGTATCTGATATGGACCCTATTTCTACTGCTGCAAAAATAAACGAGAGAAAAGATTTACTTGTTGGTGTTAAAGTAGCCCATTTTGAAGCAAATTCTTGGGAAGCAATTGAAAGAGGAAGGAAAGCCGCTGAAATTTCAGATACTTTTATTATGGTAGACCAAAACCCTATTAAGGGGCGATCTATGAAAGAATTATTACTTAATCATATGGTCTCAGGAGATGTACTAACTCATATGTATGCATGGGGAAAACCAATTATTAATGAAAAAGGGGATGTTGAGGATTTCTTTTTGAAAGCAAGAGAAAATGGAATATTATTTGATCTAGGCCATGGAGCAGGAAGTTTTTCATTCTCTATGGCAAAGCCTGCTATAGATCAAGGATTCTACCCTGATACAATCAGTACAGATCATCATAGATCTTCTTTGTTAAGCAACCATTCAAATATGCCTAATTGTATGTCAAAAATGCTAAATTTAGGTATACCTCTCCAATTAATTATTGAAAAGTCTACTCTTTCACCTTCTAGAGTTCTCGGGCTCCCTGAGTTAGGGCACTTAGGAGAAGGATCAGAGGCAGATGTAGCAATATTAAAAATTGTTGATGGAGAATTTGGGCTTATTGATAACGGATTAACAGGCAATAGAAAATTAAATGCTTCTAGTATTATTGAAAACCAACTAACAATAAAAGGTGGAAATATAGTTTGGGATAAGAATGGTTTGTCTTTCAGTAACTATGAAAATACTCCCAAGCCAGACTACGGCAGCATATACTAGTTAAATTTATTCAATAGTATATTGAGCAGTATTTACTGCTCTCCAATTTTTGAAATTATAATTGCTTATATTTCCTTCTGGATCAGTAATAGTAATTATTGGATCATACGTCCAGTAGAACCACTCAGTTGGAGTTCTTACCGATACTTTAGAAGTGTAAATTATAGTCCCATCCCATCCTAATATTGCTTTGGATGGTATCCATTTTTCTTCTGCATAAGTGTAGTCATTCAATAGGGGCTGCGCGATTAAGGCTGCAAATCCATTTTCTCCAGAAGTTTGCCAGCAAGGACTAGCATGCGGATAGCAAAGATCAATATCTATTTTTAATTCAGAAGCTTCATAACCTGAAATAAAACTTAGATTGATATCGTAAATTTTTGATGGAGAAACATCATATGTACTAGTTGATTGCCCAGAAGCAATTTTGCATTCTTCGCTACTTGGGGCACAATCCCATTCTTGATCTATTTCATTAGGTAGTTTTGTAACTTTGGGGGTTGGGGTTGGGGCAATAGTTTCAATTTTCTCTACTGGTACCTCAACTATTTTTTCTACTATTTTTATTTTTTCTACTATTTTTTCTACTGGTACCTCAACTATTTTTTCTACTGGTACCTCAACTATTTTTTCTACTGGTACCTCAACTATTTTT
>MDTE01069053.1_pt1 | contig 22135 bp, 19 predicted proteins | sample 811231 | NCBI WGS metagenome assembly MDTE01 (sample SAMN05326651, study PRJNA326480) | marine metagenome | isolation source: seawater | place: Indian Ocean: Red Sea | collected 2010 | reverse complement strand
CCAAAAACCCGGTGTGCTCTTACCACGCCGTTTCACCCTTGCCTTGATAAGGCGGTTTATTTTCTGTGGCACTATCCCTGAGGTCACCCTCGCCAACCGTTAACTGGCACTGTGTCCTTATGGAGCCCGGACTTTCCTCCATTAGCTTTCTAATGGCGACTATCCAACTATCTGGCAATGAATACTTATTGTTTAATTAGGAAAAAATCAAGTCAATTTAACTAATTTTAGCTAAATAATGGCTAATTTGAAGGGTTTTTTTATCAATTTTTCCATTTACTTTTTTCTGATGAAATCTCCTTTTGAATGCCTTTACTAAATAAGAGTCTTTTTTAGAAACTCTTCTTTTATCAAAATAGCGATATCCAATTTTGTACAAATTTTTAAAGAAAATTTTTCTTTTATTTTTTTCTTCGCCAAAAATTAAATTTTTATTTTTACTCGGGTACCAAATGCTAAGTCCTTTTTGGCTTAAAAGCAGCCAAGGAAACTTTTCACCGGGATCTAATTTTCTTAATGGTGCAATATCTGAATGACCTAGAACACAAGATTTGTCTATTTTATATTTTTTTTTTAAAAAAACGCACAGCTTTAAAAGATTTTTAATTTGTAGTTTTGAAAATTTTTGATATCCAAATTTATGGCCTTTGTTGACCAATTCTATACCAATAGATTTTTCGTTAAGATTTTTAAATTTTTTCCATTTAGATTTTCCGGCATGCCAAGCAACCTCATTATCCTCAGCCAGCTTAATAATTTGGCCCGATCTATCAATTAGGTAGTGACAGCTAACTTTAGATTTTGGGTTTAACAATCTTTTTAAAGACACACGCATAGATTGCATTCCAGTATAATGGAGTATTAGAAATTTGATATTCTTAAGATTTCTTCTTTTTTTTGAGATATTTGGAGATCTAATTTTGATTATATTCATTTTTGGCGAATTTATTAGGAAATATAAACAAAATTTGGAATAAAATCTCTTAAAATTTAACCTATATTATGACTATTATTATGCTGAAAAATATGGACAATTTCTATATACAGCGGATATGAGATTTGTAAAATTATTTATTTTAACTGCGCTGCTCCTATCTTTGATTGCTACAAGGGCTAGTGCTGAAAAAGAATGCTTTGAAAATGCCAGCAGAGGAATTTTTAAATTTAATATGGCTTTTGATAGAGCAATATTAAAACCTATCGCACAAGGTTATAATAAACTCCCTGAACCTATAAGAAAAGGAACTGGAAATTTTACATCAAATATAGCTACTTTGCTCTCAATTCCTAACCATCTCTTGCAAGGTAATTTAAAGGGAGCAGGTCATGCCTCGGCAAGTTTTGCCATTAACACTACTGTGGGATTCTTAGGTATTGGAAATCCCGCAGCAGCTTTAGGTTTCGAAAATTCTAAAGAGGATGTAGGTCAAACATTAGGGGCTTACGGTATAAATCATGGTTGTTATTTTGTTTTACCAATATTAGGTCCTACAACTGTAAGAGATAGTTTAGGAATGGTCGCCGATACATTTGTTGATCCTTTCACAGTCATAACTTGGAGAGAGAAAGAATTATTAAGCACTTCAGGTAGTAAATTAGACTTCGTTACTGTTAAAGCAACAACTGCGGTTGACTTTAGAGGTGTTAATATGAAAAATTTTGATAGTTTAGAAAAAAATTCATTAGATATGTATTCTTCTATGAAAAGTGTTTACCTTCAAGATAGAGCAAAAAAAGTTAAAAACTCCACAGATTCTGATGATGATGACTGGGGTAATCTAGATAAATAATTTAATATTTTTTAAAAGATGAAAAAGTTACTAATTGTAATAGTTTCTGTGTTTTTAGTTGGGAGCTCAGTATTTGCCGTAACTTATAATTCAAATCCAAAAATTTTCATTACAGAACTTGTTGGTGACGCAATGAAAACTCTTAATGATAAAGAGATTAGCGTTGCAGAAAAAAATAAAGCAATAGAAGAAATTGCTTTGGAAAATGTAGATATAAAAGCTTTAGGCATGTATACATTAGGTGATATTAGAAAAACTTTAGACTCAGAGACTTTAAGTGAATATAACAAGTTATTTGAAAAATATTTTCTTAAAAGTTTAACTTCAAGATTGAACGATTATAAATCAAATGAGTTTGAGGTTACTGATGCAGAACAAACAAGTGCCAACTATACAATAGTTAAATCAAGAATTCCAGAAACTACATCTCAGCCAGAAATTAAAATTGACTGGAGAGTGTATACAAAAGATCCTATGAAACCACTAATTAGAGATTTAATTGTTGAAGGTTTAAGTTTAGCAAGAACTCAGAAAGAGGAGTTTGCTTCTATTTTAAGTTCGAATAATAACGACATAAAAGTTCTTTTTACCAAACTCGAAGAATTTATAAAAAGTTAAGTTGGTGGGCCCGCCAGGATTCGAACCTGGGACCAATACATTATGAGTGTACTGCTCTAACCAGCTGAGCTACAGGCCCTAGATATTTTAATGTTTACTAGGAATTAAAGATTTGATCAAGCCGAACTGTATAGATTTAATTAATCAAAAAGTAATGTTTACTCAATATTAACATTATATTTTTTGAGAATGTTAATACCTTCTTTGTAAGATCCAAATTCTACTATATCATCTGTTTCTATAGATATTCCAAATTGTTCCTCTAAACCTGACATTAGAGTCATATGGCCAATAGAATCCCATTCAGGAATCTCGTTGTATTTCAGGTCTTCATTAAATTTCTCTTTATCTAATGAAAGAGATTTAATAAAAGTTTCTTGATATTTAGTCTTATTTTCCATTTTTTTAAACGTAATCTTCTTTAGAGAAAATATCTTTTGCTAATGCAGGTTTAAAAATAGTTTGGCCACTTTTTGTCATAAATCTTTTTATAAAATCTTTATCCTCTCCTGCTAGACACAGATCACTATGGTTCCTAAAATATTTAATACTAAAACCATGATCTATAATTTCTTTGAGAGATTGTTCAAATATATTACCTATTTTAATATGCACATATGGACATACAAGAACGTCTCCGATTGGCGTAATATACACTCTATTTACAGTAGTACAGCCAAGAATTTTTTCATGATTCTTGTCAAACGGATTCCAGATATTTCTTACTAAATTTTTATATTCTTTTCTTATTTTTCTTAAATATTCTCTATCTTTATCATCACAAATTATTCCATCCATTTTTTGCCACATACCAGATGGGACTGCCACATTAAGCAAAGTCTTATATTTCTTTTGTTTAGAGTAATCTAATAATTCCTTAAAGTGATCAGTATTTGCATTATAGTGTCCCACAGTAATATTCAAATAAGGATCCATACCAGCTTTTCTAACATGCTCCAAACCTTCTATGGCCCTTCGCCAAGATTCTTTTCTACCTCTAATTTCATCATGTATTTTTTCATCCATACTATCAATGCTTACGGATACCCTACTAACTTTATACTTCGCTAATTTTTCTGCCATAGATTTATCTAAATAAAATCCATTAGTAGTTAAATATAAGTAAAATCTTTCAGGTTTAATTGCTTCTAAGACTTCAAACAATTTATCGGGTTGCAAAAGAAGTTCTCCTCCTTGTAAATCAAATTCAAAATACCCTAGCTCATCTGCTTCATCTGCAAGTTTCCTTATTGCTCCTATATCTAGATATTCTTTAACATGGTCTCCTTTCGGGGAATTAGTAAAACAATATTTACATCTCAAATTACAAGCATTATTAAAGTTGAGATCTATGCCTCTCGTTTTAGTCCCTACCTTTCCATCATTTTTTTGGACGTAGTCATAAAACTTTCTTAGTTTTTCAACTAATCTTGGTTTGTTTAAAAGTGAAGATGCTATCGGCATAGTATCAAGTAATATATTTATTTAGTTCGTCTAGTAATATTAAATTGAATGTTGCTTTACAAGCTAATTTATCTCCTATTATTCCTCTACCTTCGCAGGTAGCAATACCTCTTTTGAAGCTCTTAACTGAAGTTTCAATATAAAGTCTATCTTTGGGAATAATTTTTTTGATAAATTTTAATTCGTTTGCTGAAGTTAAGTAAAGAACTTTCCCCTTATTTCCTGGCAAACTTAAAATAGCTAAGGCGCTCATTTGGACCAATGCCTCTATTTGTAACATTCCTGGCATATTTGGATCGTTTGGCCAATGGACTTTGAAAAACCATTCATCTTCTTTTAGATCTTTGTATCCCTTTGCAGACTTACCTGGGATAACTTCTGTGGCATAATCTATCATCAAATAAGGATCTCTATTTTGTTGGTACTCACAAATTCCTTTTTTATCTAAAGAAAGTTTTTTCATTTTATATCAATTACTCTTGTCAAAATTTTGTTTATATCATAACCATCCCAAAAAAAGTTTATCTCTAATCCTTGTCCAATGGGTACTATTCTGTCAATTCCTGATAATTTATTTTTAATAATAAATTTTCTTAAATGGTCTTTTGCAATACCAAAATATGTCAGTGTTTGTATCTTTTTTGAAGTTATTGTGTTCAAAATGTTTAAATTCTTTGTTTCATATTCATAAAAAAATCCCCACTTTCCTCTATAAGATGAAATATCGGAGTCTATTTTTTTTAATGAAGTGGTAAAAACATTATTAGAGTAATTTTTGAAACCTTTAATGTTTTTATCAGTTATAATTTTTTTACATAATTCTGTGTATTTTTCTACAGCAGCCATTTCAGATAAATCATATTTTTTTTCAACCAGATTACTTAACAGACTCCAAAATATAGATTTAGATTTTTTAATTTTATTACCTACCCATAATATTAATTGTGGGGAAGAACAGGCATTTTGGTCAGCAACAAAAGTATCGTTATAAAATCTATGAACTAGTAACTGTTTTTTTTCAAAATTTAATTTTGAGAATTCATTCGCATTTATTAAAGACATTGAATACCTGTCTGGAAATGTTAATTCTATTGATCTTGGTTGAAGCGCAAATTTTCTTACATTTTCAACTGTTTTGTCACTACCCCAAATAATTCTAGCGTCACAGAATGATGAAATTTTTTTAGTGTACTCATCATTGTCATTGTATCTTACAATCTTAACAAAATTCTTAATCTTTTTATGTTTTTTTGACAAAAGTTTTTTTAAAACTTTACAAATTATACTAATTTGTTCAAAGTTTTTTGAAGGAACTTTGACTATATTTGAGTTTCCATTAATAAGACCAAAAATAAGTGAATAAAAAAAGTTTGTGGGAATATTTGATGGCGTAATATGAAAAACTAAACCTAGGCCCAATCTTGGTTTATTATCAATATTATTAGATCTTTTTTTTAGATTTAATAAATTTGCCTTCCTACAAAAAAAAGACAAAGTTTTAATGTCGCTGTATGACTTATAATACTTCTCATTATCTAACTCATCGGATATGTCACTTAAGAAATTTATTACCTCATTATTATAGGGTTCACTAACTTGCCTATGTATTTTCTCATCACCAATTAAATATTCTAGATCTTTCATATCGTATCGCTGCAGCCTCTAACCTCAGATTTTTTTGATCTCCCAAGAACTTTAAATCTTTTTCCACTTTTTGAACAAGAACATTTTTTGTCATCTATTATTGTGCCCACATCCTCAGTTAAAACTACATGACCAGGATAGCTCGTTGGTAAAATGGAGAATAGTTGGATAAGTCCTTTTGTTCCATCGGGCACAACATTAAAATGTTTGTCTCTTATCAGTATATCTGAGAACGCTGTAGTTCTGAAACAAGAACACTTTGGACATTCTAAAAATATTGATCCAGTCTGTTCTATCAATCCATAATAATTGTATATATTTTTTAATTTTAATTTTTTTTTAAGTAAATTTTTAAATAATTTGGAGTCTATTTTCTTTTCTTCCATTTTTTTCCACCCCCCACCATGGAGTAAAACTCCGTTCGTAAAATTAAACTGATTATTATTAGGAAACTGTTCAATAAGAGATTTAAAAATATAGCTTGTAAAACCAAATATAAAGAATGGTTTATCTCCAAATTCTTTCATGAATTTTCTTAATAAATCAAAATTAATAGTTTCATCTTGATTTAACAAGTATGTATGGTTTTTACCAAAAGTTGAAAATCCATTTATAGCAGCTACCCTGGCATTGAATGACTCCCTATTTGAATTTTTTAAATTACTGTCAACAATAAGCATTGGAAGTCTAGATTTGCCTAAAATTGTGGACATGATTTTTGCTAGAACAAAAATTTGATTTCGAGCATTTTCTCTATCTAGATAAATTTTAGAAGGGCTTGAGCCTGAAGTACCTGAGGACATAATTTTTTTTAAAATATCTTTCTTGTCAACACTAAAAAGGTCTAACTCTTTGAAAATTTGGGTTGGTAAAAATGGAAAATTTTCTAATTTCATATTGCTTAAATTATATTTAAAAGAATTTAGTAGGTTTTTATACTGACTGGAGTTAGAGTAGTGATGTTTAGTCAATAAATTAATTTCCTTTTGAAAAAAAATTTTTTTTTGTTTTGAATTAATTTCGTATGGTCCAATATCTTTAATTTTATTTCTCATCATATGTTGTATATGTTAAATTTCCTTTTTTCTTCATGTCTTCAACCAAATAATTATAAGCTTTTTCCATGTCTATAATATTAATATTAAAACCGTCTGTAAAAGTATTTGTCATACCGCCAGATGTTTTTAAAACTTTATCAAAATCTTTATGAACAAAAGTAGTTAATACTCTTGATTTTGGATCTCTTACATACATAGAGTAAGTGGCTTTAATTTTTTTATTGTCTCTACCTGTATAAAAAGCAGTAAATTGCTTATGAAACCTGTAATCAACTTTTGCGGATTGTTCTGCAACGTGAATGAGGACAAATCCACCTTTTTTATAATCTAGATCTAAAAATAAATTCTTACCTCTATTTTTTATTAAGTAACCCAAAGGAGAGTCTAATCCAAAACAACTTTCGTGTTTTAGTTCTGAAATAATTTCACTGTCTTTTCCTGAAACAACAAAAGAATAGATTGGATTTTTTGTTCTAATAAAATCTTTTCTATTTAATGCTATTTTACCTAGGGCACCAGAGTGTGATAAAGTTTTTTTATAATGGAAATCAACACCTTTACAGAAATCCCAATTAAAAACAGGCAAAATCACAGTACCAGATTTGCCAACAGTTTCTATTAACATGTCAATTATATCGTTTGCTGCTAACTCAAAGTTTTTCCTTTTTTTAATTAAAAAATTTCTTGTATTAGCTGATACTAATACTTTGTCACCATATTCCAAACCTGAGTTTTCAAACAAATTTTTAGACATTTTACTTTAAAACTTTTTTTAGCTTTAAAATCTTATATTGGTCCAGTAATGTTTTGAGCGGAATTTTTAAAATATTTGATATTTCAAAGATGCTCCTTTTACCATTTGCATATGCTAATAAATGTTTTCTTGTATATAATTCTTTTGCATATACTCCTTTCTGAGATATGCTGGAAGTGTACAAATTTCTTTTTCCCATATTTGGTTCACACAGATAAACATTTCTAGGATAAATTCCTGTTTCAAAAGCATCTATGATATTCTTCATAACATTAAATGATCCCTCTAACCCTTTCTGAGTAACAATTTTAAAATCATCTTTATCTGTGTGATATTCTGGATAGTCTTTTGATCTAGAAAAACTACAAACTGGAAGTTCAACTCCTGGAGCACAATATTGCCTTTCATCACTTCCTCTGTGTTTAAAAGAAAATTCTTTTACATTTTTTAATCCTATAAGTGCTGATGTTATTGCATGGTCAGACAAAGTGTTTAAATTTGGTGTATGAACTGCTGTATAAGCTCTTTCATCTCCTGTGCAAGTAAGTTGGTATCCGCTTATCACTCTTTTTTTTAGAATGGAAAAATACTTTGAGATATAAGCTATAGCTCCAATAGTTTCTGGCACTAAAATAAATCTATAGGAATAGTTTGGTTTTTTATAAGTTGATTTAAGATAAAGCAAAATTGCATTTAATAAAACAGGCCCAGACAACTCATTATTTGCCATGGATGGGTGACAAATATAACTGCTAAAAAGAATTTCTTGGTTTCTCTTTCCTTTTATTAAACAATGAGCAGTATCTAAATTTCCTTTTTTTAGACTACTATCTATAAAAACCTTATATTTGCCATTTGGTAATTTATTTTTTTCTTTATCTGACATACAAAAACCCCATGTTTTATTGTAATAACTTGTCACATAAGGAACTACATCTGGCTGGTCAGGTTGGGTAAAAATTCTTTTAAGTAGCTCTTTTTTATTTAAAGTTTTATTTACAGGAATAGAATAACCGACTAAATGTAAATTTTTCTTTTTAAATTCCGCAAATTTTTTTCCACTTTCATGTTGTAAATAAGCATCTTTGATATTCCATTCATTGGGGATATTCCAATCAAAAACTTTTTTACCAGATTTAAATTTTAAAATTCTAAGTTCAGGATTTAAATTTATGAAATATTTTAATGTTTTTCTGTTGCCTTCTCCAGTTAAGGATCTGCAAATAGGAAATAAATCCTTAGCCCATTTTATCATTGGAAATTTCATAATATCATTTAATCTTTTCAAGATATATATCTGGTTGATATCCAGTTTTTAAAATCACCCTTTTATATTTTTTTTTATTTTTTTTATAAAATCTTTTTAATGCCTTTGTTTCACCTGAATTTTTTTTTTGGTTGCCTTCATCAAAAACAATAATTCCACCTTTGGACAGTTTTCCAGATAATCGTTCAAGAATTTCCTTAGTAGTTTCATAAATATCACAATCAATATAGATCAAAGAAATTTTATTAAAAAGTTTTAGATGTTTTTTTAAGTTTAGTATGTCATCATCTATTAAAAATATTTTTTTTAGTCCAAAGAACTTTATAATATATTTTACTAATTTTTTATCTCCTGAAAAATTATTTCTTTTAAAGTCTTTTGTTTCTTTTGGCATTCCTTTAAAATGATCATATCCAAAAAGTTTTTTCTTTAAATTAAAATAATCTAAAATTTTTTTAATTGTTAAAAGATTATTTCCATTCCAAACTCCAAATTCTACTACATCGCCTTTTACATCTTTAATTTTTTTTATTAATTCGAAGTTAATTAAAAGCTTATATAGAGATTGGTCACCTATAAAAAGACCAGAGTTTTGTATCAAAAATCCTTTTGAAAATATTTTTTTGTAATTTTGATAAATTCTAAAATATTTCGATGCGTTTAATCTATTGCTGTAGAAATTCATTTTTAAGTTATATCGCCCCTAGATTTTCCAAACTCTTCTGTATAAGTAGCGCCAACACTTACGCTATCTTCTATTTGTGTGGGATCGATATCTCTTATTCCTAAAAGATATTTTTGTTCATCGTTTAATTTATCTTTTGTCTTTTGGCTTAAAAATTTTTTGTAATTTAAAAGTTGACCCTCTTCTCTTCTTTTAATTTGAACAAAAACAGTTTTTCTAGCTTCTCCACTAATATTCTTTGCGCCAGCATGCCATGTGTTCAAATTAAGAACGACTGCACTTCCAGCCGGTAATGTAGTTCTAATTTCATCTTTATGTCGTACATTTGTATTAATATGATAATCAGGCCATCCTAATTTTTTATGTGTTCCAGGAATTACTCTTGTTGCTCCATTCTCTAATTTAGACTCATCTAGATAAATATAAACAACAACACCTGCAAAACTGTCAGATAAATTTTTTCTAGGTCTTCCATCAATGTGTATAGCTTGTTCGCCATGGCCCTTATGAGGATTTCTAAAATTTAATCCACCTACTTTAATATCACTTTTGATTACTTCATAAGCTGCTGCCAATATTTCTGGAATTAAAATTAATTTTCCAAATATTAAATCTTTTTCTATAAGGTTTCCCAATCTATCTGCATTCGTCTCAAAATATTTACCTTTTTTATAATATTGCTCTTTTCCTTCCCATCCACCTTTATCACCCTCTTTAACAATTAAATCTGAAGTTATTTTTCTCAAAAGAGATAGGTTTTCATTTAAAAATTTACTGGGTGGAATAATTAGATATCCATTTTCTGAAATGAATGTTTTTTGATCATTCGTTAGGGTATTTTTTGTTATATTTAGTCGTTTGAATAGATCTTCTGTGTTTTTTATCTGTGTCATAGTAAATTATTTCTTTGTAATTTTTAATAATTTCATCTTATACCGTTCATTTATTGAACAGTAAAGAGAAAAACGCTATAATTTATTTAAAAATACAGGAAAAAATGAACTTCAGCGACTATATCCTAAAGAATAAAATTAATTACGATAAAAAAATATTCATAAATGGAGAGTTGACATACTCTAACCTTTGTCAGTCTGTAAATAAATCTAAAGAAATATTTTCTAAATATAAAAAAAAATTAATTGGAATTAGCCTTAATAACTCTGAACAGTTTTTAATTTTATATTTATCAGTTATTAAAAGTGGAAATGTTGCAGTTTTAATTGAAAAAGGTTTATCAAATGAAAGGTATCAAAAAATTTTAAATAAATTTAATTTAGACTATTTTGTTACTGATATAGATTTTAATAATAATGATATTTCAAAAAAATTTAATAAAAAAAAGATTAACGAAAATTTTGTTAAATCAAATAAAATATTTTTTTATTCTAGAAAGCAATCTAAGTCAAAAGATATCATAGATGAAAAAATAGCACTAATTTTATTTACCTCAGGTTCATCTGGAGAAAAAAAGGGAGTAATGTTAACTCACAAGAATTTAATTTTTAATACTAATTCAATTTTAAAAATACTTCCTATAAAAAAAAATGACATTGTAAATCTATTATTGCCAGGAAATTATTCTTTTGGACTATCTATTATAAATACTCATTTAAAAGTTGGAGGAAGTATTTATTTGCATAATTCTCCATTTGTAGGCTCGGTGATTAATGAAATTAAAAAGTTCAAATGTACTTCAATATATGGTGTGCCATCAACTTTTGAAATACTGCTAAAAAAAACAGATTTTATAAAAAATAATTTTCCAACTTTACGATATTTAGCTCAAGCAGGTGGTAACCTAGATACAGATTATAAGAAAATTTTATTAGAAAAATTTGGAGAGAAAATTTTTATAATGTATGGTGCAACTGAAGCCTCACCAAGACTTTCATATGTCCCCCCAAAAAAACTAAAAACTAAAATAGCTAGTATTGGGATCCCAATCCCAGGAGTAAAATTTAAATTATTTAAATATAAAAATACAAAATTATTTCAGCTGGGAGTAACAGGTAATAATATAATGAAAGGATATTTTAAAGACAAAAAATCTACGAAAGAAAGTTTTAAAGGGAAATATTATTTAACAGGTGACTTAGGGTATAAAGATAAAGATAGTTATTATTATGTAAATCAAAGAGTTGATAAAATTGTAAAAAGATATGGATACAAGATTAATTTAAATCAAATCTCAAAAACTATAAGCAAGATAAAGTTAATAGAGTTTTGTAAAACTTTTATTCTTAAAAGAAAACTGATTACAATAGTTCAATCTAATATAGATGATAAAAAATATCTTAAAGAAGATATCATTAAAGAACTTAGAAAAAATTTTGCAAGCTATGAAATACCAGATGAAATTTATATTACAAAAAAAAGTCTTAAATCAACTTATAAAAAACTAGCTTTAGAAGATTTATTAGAAACTATAAATTGAAATTATAAACAGTTTTTTAAGTCATAAATTATTAAGGACTTAAGTGGCTCAGTTTTCTTAAGATTGCAATCAGAAAATATTGTTTTTAAAAAATAATCTGAATCCTTAAAAAGAGAGGGTTTTATAAAATAAATTTTCTTAACATTATTTTCCCTAATTTTTTCTAGAAAAAAATTCTTGTAAAGTCGAAAGTATTGATTTCCATTCTCTACTGGATAGCTTACTCCTGGATGGTACCATTTGTTTATCAAAATATTTTTTATATCAAATTTAGAAAAAATGAATTGGTAGTCGGTAATCACTATGCTTTCATGGTTATTCCTAAGCTGATCATCTTTAATATATAAAACTGTTTTCTTTAGGTCATTTAACTCATCATTTGGATTTTGATTTAAATTTGATATCCAATTAAATTCAGAGTTTTTTTTATCTAAGACAGTAGTTTTTACTATCTTTTTCTTATCAAAAAACTCTTTGTGGACAATAAATTTTCTACTATCAACGTACTTTATGAAATAATAACTCGTGAAAATAAAACTTCCTATAAGAATAGAAAAAATAATTTTTTTTCTATATCCAAAATACTTAATAAAATAAACATGAGAAAATCCTGCCATTATAGGTATTAAAAAGTAAATAAATTTAACATTTAATGTCATCAATTGATGTACTATAAAAATATAAGAAATGGATATAAGAGATCCTAAAATTATAAAATCATCATTTGTAGTAAATTTTTTATTTTGAATTAAATTTTTTAATAAAACAAAAACTAAAATTAATTGAGAAATGTGAATTAATTTAAATTTAGAAAAATATCTATTAAACTCTAAAGGGAATAAAAACTCAGCATCTAGTCTGGCCTTTCCTATACTTGAAGCAAATAAAACATATTGCTCATAAAAACCTGATATACTTATATCATTTAAAAGAAAGATACTCAGTGTAAATGCTATACCAAGTAAGGCGCTTAAAATTGATAATAGAAAGTTTTTTTTGTTAAAATCAATGATAAAATAATAAATTCCAAAAATAAAAATAATTATAGCCACATAAGAGCTAGGAGTTTGTTTACAAAAAAAACTTATTAAAAGTAACCATGGTAGAAATAGCCAATATTTTAGTTCTTTGCTTTTAATTGCTAAAATAAAAGAAAAAAATGCTATAACTGAGAACATTGATGCATGCTGGTCAGCAAAAGGTGTTCCTACCGTTGGATAAAATATCAATGATAATAATAAAGAATAAAATAAACTATATTTTTTATCCAACTTAAATTTCAACAATGTAAAATAAGTCGCTAAAGCAAATATAAAGTTAAATATAGAAGAATGAATAACAAAGGCTGACCAGTTAACTCCTATAATCTTAAAAAAAATTACTTGGAAAAAATCAATTATAGGACCATGAACAAGCCAGTAATCTTTAAAAGGTATTTTTCCGTCTAAAATGTTAACACCAGCATTATAAACTGGTGAACTATCAAATGGATTTAATCCGATAAAACCATAATATTGATTTGAAAAGAAGGAAACTAGAAATAATAAGACCAGATGAAGAAAAATTTCTTTTTCTTTCAACATTGATCTGAGGTCCATTATTTTTCTAGAAAGCTTTTAAGTTGTTTAGATCTGCTTGGGTGCTTTAGTTTTCTAAGAGCTTTCGCTTCGATTTGTCTAATTCTCTCTCTAGTTACTGAAAATTGTAATCCTACTTCTTCTAAAGTGTGGTCTGTGTTCATTCCTATACCGAACCTCATTCTTAATACTCTCTCTTCTCTTGGAGTTAATGATGCCAATATTTTTGTAGTAGACTCACTTAAGTTTGATTGTATTGCGGTATCTAATGGTTGAAGAGCATTTTTGTCCTCTATGAAATCTCCTAAACTACTATCTTCCTCATCGCCCACTGGTGTCTCAAGTGAAACTGGCTCTTTCGCAATTTTTAAAACTTTCCTTACCTTTTCTAAAGGCATTGCTAATTTTTTGGCAAGTTCTTCTGGAGTTGGCTCCCTCCCAAACTCACTCATTATTTGTCTTTGAGTTCTAACTATTTTATTAATTGTTTCAATCATATGAACGGGTATTCTTATTGTTCTAGCTTGGTCAGCGATTGATCTAGTAATTGCCTGTCTAATCCACCAAGTAGCATAAGTGGAAAACTTATATCCTCTTCTGTATTCAAATTTATCAACTGCTTTCATCAAGCCAATATTTCCTTCTTGAATTAGATCTAGAAATTGTAATCCTCTATTAGTATATTTTTTAGCGATAGAGATAACTAGTCTAAGATTTGCTTCAACCATTTCTTTTTTTGCTATTCTTGATTCTCTTTCTCCTTTTTGGATTCTGCTTACAAGTTTTTTAAACTCGCCAACTGAAAGTCCAATTTTTCCGCTAAATTCAACTAATCTTTCTCTTATTTCATTAAAATCTTTTTTAAATTTTTTAAAGAACGATTTCCATAAAGGATTTTCAGTTAAAAAACTTTCAAATTTAGGATTAATCTCATTTCCTATATAATACTTTAAAAATTCTTCTCTGCTTATCTTATTGTCCATAGCCAGTCTTAGTAGAACTCCTTCTAATGATACAATTTTTTTATTTTCTTTATAGTGTGATTGGACAAGTTCTTCAACGACACTGGGGGAGAGTTGTAAATTTTTAAAATTATCTACTAAGGTTGACTGTATTTTTTTAAAATTTTTACTTTTAGAAACTGAAAGATCTTTTGAAGCTAATATACAATCTAATTTTTCTTTTTGATATTTTTGTAATTTAATATAGTTTTTAGTCAAAACGTCTATAATGTTTATAATTTTAGGTTTTATTTCCTCTTCCATTTTTGCAAGAGAGACATTAAATTCATCATCCTCTGCGATTACGTCTTCAATTTTTTTTTCATCTTCTTTTTTATCTTCATCTTTTGTCTTTGCTTTTGATTTTTTTTCGTCTTTTTTCTTTTTGTCAAGAATCTCTTCATCTTCCATTGCCTCAAAGTCTTCATAAGTAGAGTCTATATCAATTATATCTCTGACTAATAATTCTCCACTTTCTATTTTTTCTTTCCATTCATATATTTTTTTTGCAAGTAGTGGGCTTTGGGTTAAAGCATTAATCATAACATCTTTTCCTGCTTCAATTCTTTTAGCAATTGCAATTTCTCCTTCTCTAGAAAGAAGCTCAACTCCGCCCATTTCTCTGAGGTACATTCTTATTGGGTCATCACTTTTGTCTGAAGATTTTTCTTCACTAGGAGTTGGACCCTCTTTCTTTTTATTAGATTGATATTGAGATTTTTTTTCTACAAGTGTTATACTATTGTCGGCAATTATTAAAAAAGCTCTTTCAGTGTTTTCAACTGAGCCTCCCCTTTTTCCGAGAGACTTGCCTAGTTCTTCGTATGTTATAAATCCTCTATTTTTTCCCTTTTCAAGAAGTCTTTCGAATGATTTTGTAATTAGTTTTTCTGCCATGGAAGCCAAAATTAAAATTGCGTCTAAATATATATAGTATCTAAATCCAAAAAATCTATGTTTTTTTAATCCCTATTTAACTGACTTTTAAGCTTTATTAGATCAGAATAAGAACTCTCATCAAGATTTTTAACAAGTTTGTTCTCAAGGACCTCTATTTTTTTCAACTGATTCTCTCTTTTAAGATCCTCTAACAATTCATCAAGGATTTCTTCCTTGTCAATTTTATTTTTATTTTCAAGGATATTTTTCAAACTTGAGTTTTTTTCAACTTCTCCAACTAAAGATAAATATTTTTCATTAATTTTTGACTTAATGATCTCTGGTTTTTCGTTTGATAATAAATTTAAAATTTCAATTCGAAGATTGTCATTTTCTTCTGAAGAAAAATTTATTTCTGAAAGTTGCTCTATTCTTGAAAGAACCGTATCAGGGTAATTAATCATGATAAATAAAATTGAAAACTCCTTAAGTTGCTCTTTTGTAAATCTGTCTTTTTGCTTATAAAGCATAGTTGTCTCATTTAATAAACGAAAATCTCTTCTTACATTTTTTTTGAAATTATTTCGAGTGGTTTGAATTGGAGTAAGACTTTTTATCTTTTCAAGAAGCTCTTCAAGAATATATTTTTTTAAAACCTGGTCTTTGATTGAATAACAAAGATTTTTAATTTTCTTTTCAAATTTAGAAACTGCAAATGGATTATTTTTGTCTATCTCTTTTGAATAAACATCCCAAATATAAGATTGTATAATTTTTTTTGAGTTTAGTATTTTTTTAAATTCCTCTTTTCCTTTTTTTTTAATAATATCATCAGGATCTATACCTGGGGGAAGAACTGAAAAATAAATTTTATTATTTTCATTAATTAATGGGAAAACTCTTTCAGCTATCCTTAAAGCAGCATTTTGACCACTCTCATCTCCATCTAAGCAAACAATTGGATTAGAAAAAAATTTCCAAATCAAATCAATTTGATTTTCAGTCAAAGCAGTTCCGGAATTAGATACAACATTTTTGACACCAGCTGCTTGCAAGCTTACAACATCCATATAGCCTTCAACTATTATTACTTCGTTAGTTTCAGATCGACAAGACTTAGCATTATCTAAATTAAAAACAACTCTACCTTTCTTATAAAATTCAGTTTCAGGGGAGTTTATATATTTTGCAAGTTTGTTATTTTTAATTACCCTTCCTCCAAATGCTATGGTTTCACCTGCTAAGTTATTAATTGGAAAAATAATTCTCGAATTGAACCTATCTACGAATTTTTGAGATTTATCATTCTTATAATAAATACCAGTTAAATTTATTTCCTCCTCACTATATTTTTTTGACAAAAGTTCATAAAAATTATTTTTCCATGGCACATAGCCAAGTTTAAACTCTTCAATAGTTTTCTTGTTCATTCCTCTTTTTGTTTTTAAGTAATCAAAGGAACCTTCATTATTTTTGTCTATTAGTTCTGAATGAAAGAAATTTAAATAGTCTTTAAAAATATTTTTATAAGTTTCAAACCTTTTTTCCTTTTTAATATCAAGGTTAGAAAATCTATATGGTTGCATTCCTGCTTCAGAGGCTAAAATCTTAACTGCTTCACCAAAACCGATAGATTTTGTTTTCATTAAAAAATCAAAAATATTTCCATGCTCTCCGGTACTAAAACAATGGTAGAATTCTTTTTCATCGCTAACTGTGAATGATGGACTTTTTTCATTTTTAAAAGGGGAAAGTCCAATAAATTCTTTTCCTCTCTTTTTAAGTTGCACAGTTTTACCTACTACCTGAGATACCTTTAGTCTTAATTTTATTTCATCTAGATAGTCTTTTGGATATTTCATTTTAATTTAAAATTCCTTTTATTATTGAGCTTACCTTAGAAAAATCTAGCGCATCTGAGTGTTTAGACTTTAATGCACCCATTACTTTTCCCATGTCTTTCATGGAGCTAGCACCTAAAGATTTAATTGTATCTTCGCAAATTTTTTTTGTTTCCTCGTCACTAAGTTGTTTTGGAAGAAATTCACTTATGACATTAATTTCTTTTGTTTCATTTTCAAAAAGCTCTTTTCTTCCAGCTTTTTTATAAACTTCGCACGACTCATTCCTTTGTTTAATCATCTTTTTTAAAATAGATGAAATATCTCCATCTAAAAGCTCTTTTTTTTCCTTTGAGCGAGCAGCAATTTCTGCATCTTTAATAGCTGAGACTATAAGTCTTAAAGTTGGGTAGGTGTTTTTATCTTTGGCTTTTAAAGCCTCATTTAGCTTATCGTTTATCTTTTTTTTAAGAGACATAGTTTAATGATTTAATTTAATCACAATTCTTATAGGAAATAAAAAGAACTTTCTTGACGATTTTACTTCTATTTCATATGTTGCGCAAAATCATGTTTATAAGTTTTTTACTTTAACTTATGAGTTGTATTTGAAGAAAGTAACTCAAAATATAAACTCAAATAAAAATCTTAAAAAGATCGATTCCAACGCTATTTTAGTTCTCCAAAATGGTAAATTTTTTAAGGGCGCAGGCTTAGGTTATCAAGGAACAGCTACTGGAGAAGTATGCTTCAACACATCTATAACAGGTTACCAAGAGATTATTTCTGATCCCTCTTACGCTGAACAGATTATAAATTTTACATTCCCACATGTTGGAAACGTTGGATCAAATAAAGAAGATCACGAATCTGATAAAGTTTGGACTAAGGGTGTAATAATTAATACTGAAATTACAGATCCATCTAACTACAGATCCTTAAAACATTTAGACCAATGGTTAAAAAACAATAAAATAGTTGGCATTACGGGTATTGATACAAGAAATTTAACAAATTTTATTAGAGATAAAGGGGCACCTAAAGGAACAGTATCTTTTTCAAAGAAAGGAAAATTCAATATTAAAAAGCTTATTAAAATCACACAAAAATGGAGCGGTCTAAAAAATTTAGATTTAGCAAATCAAGTTACCACTAAAAAAAATTATGTATGGCATGATTTTAAAACATGGAAGAAAGGTGCAGGTTTTATAAAAAATAAAAAAAAATCATTACATGTTATTGCTATTGACTATGGTATCAAAAAAAATATTTTAAGATATTTCTCAGATTTTAACTGTAAAGTTACCATAGTTTCCTGCAGAACTAGTGCTAAAGATATTTTAAAATTAAAACCAAATGGTATTTTTTTATCAAATGGTCCCGGTGATCCAGCAGCAACTGGGAAGTATGCTATTCCAGTTATTAGAGAGTTTATAAAAAATGATTTGCCTGTATTTGGAATTTGTTTGGGTCATCAATTGTTAGGCCTGTCTTTGGGGGCCAAAACAAAAAAGATGAACTTAGGTCACAGAGGTGCCAATCATCCAGTTAAAAATCTAATTAAAGGAAATGTAGAAATAACTAGTCAAAACCATGGTTTTGAAATAATTAAAAAAAGTTTACCAAGAAATATTCAAATTACTCACCAGTCCCTTTTTGATAATAGTATAGAGGGTATAAAATTAAAATCTAAACCAGTCTTTTCAGTTCAGTATCATCCTGAATCTAATCCAGGTCCGCAAGATAGTGTTTATTTATTTGAAGAATTTATACAAAGTATGAAAAAAAATGCCAAAAAGAAAAGATATTAAAAAAATTTTAGTTGTTGGCGCTGGTCCAATTATTATTGGCCAGGCTTGTGAATTTGATTATTCAGGAACGCAGGCATGTAAAGCATTAAAAGATGAAGGCTATAAAGTAGTTTTAATAAATTCAAATCCGGCAACAATTATGACTGATCCAGATGTTGCAGATAAAACTTATATTGAGCCAATCACTCTTAAAGTTCTAGAAAAAATTCTAATTAAAGAAAGACCAGATGCAATTCTTCCAACTATGGGTGGTCAAACTGCTTTAAATCTAGCTATGGAAGCTGAAAAAAAAGGGATTCTAAAAAAATATAAAATTGAACTTATAGGCGCGAACTCAAAAGCTATTTCAAACGCAGAAGATAGAAAGAAATTTAGAAAAAATATGCTTGATATTGGTTTAGACCTACCAAAATCAAAAATTGTAAATAATAATAATCAGGCATCAAAAGTTTTAAAACAAATTGGTCTACCTGCAATAATAAGGCCTGCTTTTACACTTGGTGGTCTTGGCGGAGGCATTGCAAAAAATAAAAAGGAATTCTTTAAAATAATTAGGAATGGTCTACAGGAATCTCCTGTTAACCAGGTATTAGTTGAAGAGTGCTTAGAGGGATGGAAAGAATTTGAAATGGAGGTCGTGAGAGATAAAAAAGATAATTGTATAATTATATGTTCTATTGAAAATGTTGACCCAATGGGAATTCATACTGGGGACTCTGTTACTATTGCTCCAGCCTTAACTCTTACTGATAAAGAGTATCAAGTAATGAGAAATGCCTCGATTGCTTGCTTAAGAAAGATAGGTGTAGAAACTGGAGGTTCAAATGTACAGTTCGCAATTAATCCAAAAAATGGAAGAATGGTAATTATTGAAATGAACCCAAGAGTTTCTAGATCTTCTGCTTTGGCTTCGAAAGCAACTGGCTTTCCCATAGCCAAGGTCGCGGCAAAACTTGCCGTAGGCTATACTTTAGATGAATTAAAAAATGAAATAACAAAAGTAACTCCGGCATCATTTGAACCAACTATTGATTACGTAGTAACTAAAGTTCCAAGATTTACTTTTGAAAAATTTTCAGCGTCTGAAGCTGTTTTGGGAACTTCAATGAAATCTGTAGGTGAAGCAATGGCTATAGGAAGAAATTTCAAGGAGTCTCTACAAAAAGCATTAATCTCACTTGAAACTGGATTTTCTGGTATTGACCAAATTTTTAATTTAAAAGTAAAACAAATTGAAAAAAAACTTAAAGAAAATATACCTAATAAAATTTTACTTATTGGCGAGGCCTTTAGAAAAAAAATAAATATTAAAAAAATTCATAGACTTTCAAAAATTGATCCTTGGTTCTTAAATCAAATTAAAGATATTATAGATCATGAAAATAAAATTAAAAAATATGGACTGCCAAAAACATATAATGAATTAAATTATATAAAATCTATTGGTTTTTCAGACAAAAAATTATCTGAATTAAGTAATATTTCTGAAAATATTGTCAGAAAAAAAAGGTCAGCTTTAAGAGTTTTCCCAGTATATAAAAAAGTAGATACATGTGCCTCAGAATTTAAATCATTTACGCCATATATGTATTCTACTTATCAGAGAAATTTTTCAATTAATACTGAATGTGAGTCAAATCCTTCCAGCAGAAAAAAAATTATAATTCTTGGTGGCGGTCCTAATAGGATTGGTCAAGGAATTGAATTTGATTACTGTTGTTGTCAAGCTAGTTTTGCTTTGAAGAAATCTGGATTTGAAACAATTATGGTAAACTGTAACCCTGAGACAGTTTCAACTGATTATGACACAAGTGATAGGTTATATTTTGAGCCATTAAAAGAAGAATTTGTTTTTAATATTATCAAAAAAGAGAAAACAAAAGGAAACCTGGTTGGTGTGATAGCACAGTTTGGGGGCCAAACTCCTATTAAATTAGCAAAATTTTTAAATGAAAATAAACTTCCTATATTAGGCACACAGTATAGTTCAATAGATCTTGCAGAAGATAGAGATAGATTTAGAAATCTTTTAAACAAACTAAAATTAAAACAAGCTCAAAGTGGAATAGCAAAAACTTTTCCTCAAGCTTTAAAAATAGCTGAAAAAATTGGTTTGCCTGTAGTGGTTAGACCATCCTATGTCTTAGGTGGCAGAGCTATGGAAATAGTATATGAAAAAAAACAACTTAAAAATTTTATAAAAGAAGCTTTTAATGTAGCTGAAAAAAATCCTATTTTGATTGACAAATTTTTAGACAATGCAATGGAGGTAGATGTGGATGCGATTTCGGATGGAAAAAAAGTATTTGTAGCGGGTATAATGCAACATATTGAAGAAGCCGGGATTCACTCAGGAGACTCAGCGTGTAGTTTGCCACCTGTTTCCATAAAACCTTTTTTAATAAAAGAGATTGAAAATCAAACAAAAAAATTGGCTTTAAGTTTAAAAGTAAAGGGTTTTATGAATGTCCAGTTTGCTATTAAAAAAGATAAAGTTTTTGTAATTGAGGTTAACCCTAGAGCAAGTAGAACGGTACCTTTTGTTTCAAAAGCTAAAAATTTACCACTTGCTAAGATTGCGTCCAGAATTATGACAGGAGAAAAATTATCTAATTTTAATTTAAAAAGTAAAACTAAGAAAATGTTTGCAGTAAAAGAGGCAGTATTTCCATTCAATAAATTTCCCAATAGTGATCTTTTGCTTGGACCAGAAATGAAATCAACAGGTGAGGTAATGGGATTTGACAAAGATTTTGGAATGGCATTTGCAAAAAGCCAAATTGCTGCCTCTAATTCGCTTCCAACAAAAGGACTAGCATTTATTTCATTGAAAAACAGTCATAAAAAGGAAGGAGTTGAATTAGCAAAACAATTAGTTAAATTAAATTTTAAGCTTTGCGGAACCGGAGGAACTGCAAAGTATATAAATAAACATGGAATAAAATGTAAAAAAATTAATAAAGTGAATGAGGGTTCTCCTCATATTGTTGATATATTGAATGCAAAAAAAATTGCTTTAGTCATTAATACTGGAGGTGGTAATAGTGAAAGCCAATTTAATGACGCTCTAGCTTTAAGGAGAGCTACCTTAGCTAATAAAGTTCCATATTGTACAAATATGTCAACTGCACAAGTTTGTGTTGAAGGTATTAAGTCTCTAAATCTTAAGGATATTTCAGTAACTTCTTTACAAGATATCTAATTAATCAACTTTCCAATCAGTTTTAAAAGTCACATAATTAATTTGAATACATCTTCTCTCTTTTTTAATCTCTTTTTTCTCCATTCCATGCCAAGTATTAGGTCCACTTG
>MDTE01034382.1_pt1 | contig 22144 bp, 17 predicted proteins | sample 811231 | NCBI WGS metagenome assembly MDTE01 (sample SAMN05326651, study PRJNA326480) | marine metagenome | isolation source: seawater | place: Indian Ocean: Red Sea | collected 2010 | reverse complement strand
GGGTCGTAATAAAACTCAATAGTTCTATCTGATCTATATTCTGATGTATCAAGTTGTATGTAATCTGATTTATATGAATCGTAACTACAATCAAAATCATTATTTTCAGTCGGCGCACCACCTGCAAATATTCTTATTGAGTTACATAAAATAACATCTGGCTTCGTGCTCAGTAAGTAATCAACATTGTTTTCTCGAATTCTTCCAAAATTTATTAATGGACTAGTAATGTATTCTTCAAAATGATTTGTTGGATGAACTATATAAGAATAATTTGGTTTATCAAGATAAAACAATACCAAGATATATTCAAGTGCAAATATTGAATAATCATTTTCAAAATACGAATCAATTTCTTGAGAAAGTTTGTAAACAGGGTAATTATTTTGAATATCATTTAAATTCGCTAAATTATTACTTGCATTAGGGAATGTTTTATAAAAAATTGATGAAGCACTCAAAAATATCATTAAGAAAACTACTATATAAGATCTGTTGTAATTTAGATTAACAATAAGAAAAGGAATGAAGAATATAAAGTAGAACAAATGATGGGAATAATTAGTCCCTCCAATAAAATATAATGCAAGAGCAAAGAAAATATTCATGAATGTTAAATCCTTAAACAAAGCTTTTTTGTCTTTCAATATTTGAAGCAATTGATAAAACAACAAAGTAACGAGTGAGAAGTATATATATTTGTTGTAATAAAAGTAATCTCTAAACCATACTTTGAGCTCATTTAAAGAATAAGAAATTGATACAAACCCATCCGATGAGTAACCAAAAGGAATTATTAGGTAATTTGTTATAAAAATGTCATATAAATTATTCGATATATAAATACCCTGAAACAAAATATGTGGCAAAAAGAACCCAAAGAGTGATTTTCTAAAAATTTCTAAGGTTAATTTTTTTTTATAAATTACATCAAAAATATATGGTAGTAAGAAAATTAATGCAACTTGATTAATCAAACTGGCTAATGAAATTATTAAGGGTATAAAAAACGTGTTATTATTTTCCCATTTAAATTTCCAGTAAAGATAATAAGCAGTAGAAATAAAAAGAACTACAAATAACTCCGAATAGGCTGATATGTACTGGGGCTCACTAACAAAAGAGAGAAAAAGTAATGTTGCAGTTAATGAATATAATTTTTCACCCTTTTTAATAAGCCCAATTGTCTTAAACATTAAGATCGAAATTATAAAAAGAATCAAGTCATTTAATAGTTTTATAAACACTAATGACTTATTTGATAACAAAATTAAAAAATAATAAATGTATGTTAGCAATGGTCCCTTTGACTCCCATTGTGTTTCGTAAGGTAAATATCCATCTTGTAAAGGTAAAGAAGCTACTAAATAAGACGCTGTATCCCATGTTATTGTTTCATAATTCAGATAAAGGTTTTGAGTAATAATCACAAAAATGAAAATTAAAATGTAATAAATTAAATTATTTATCGAGTTAGAAACATGAATAAATGAATTTAAAGTTTTTGATATAGGTTTTTTTAAATTTGAATTTAGCGTAATAAGCAAAAAAATTAAATAAAAAGAAACTGTGTAAACAATTTTTTCATTGTTAATTAATCTAAAAAACACATAAGGCGAGATAACAACAAAAGATATCAACAAATAAATAAAGAGATCATTGAGTTTGTTTGCTTTATTCATAGATAATACAGATAAGTATAAATGCAATTTTTTAATTAAATTTGTAAAAAAAAGTTCATTTTTGTTAATAAATAAAATATTTTTAATTTGAACATTTTAAGAGTCTATTATTAAATAGACATGTTTAAAAGCTTCCAAAAATCACTTATAAACATAAAAAATGCATCAAGACTTATAAAAGTTAAAAATAAAAAATTAAAAATTATTTATTCTGTTTTCCTTTCTAACTTAGTTGTTCTTCTAGATTTGGGAATTATTTATCTGTTTACATCATTTTTTCAAGATGTAATTCTTCCAAATTCAATTAACTTTATAAATCTTGATCAAATTAAGTTATTTCTTCCTTTTTTAATAATTTTGAGATTCGTTGTCATTTATCTGGATACAATGAATATTCATAACCTTAGGTTATCAATTGAAGAAAAACTAAAAATTGATTTCTTAAATGAGGTTTTTTTACGTGGCAACTTTTCAACATCTGACTCTTATTTTTTTGTAAATACTTTATGCAATCATGTAGCAAATTTTTATCAAAATTTCTCGATTCTAATTACAAGTTTTGTAAAAATATTACTTTTTACCAGTTTTTTGTTGTTTACTCAACCATCCACAGTTTTTTACTTTTTTATAGGTTTTATAGTTCTTGTTATTCCATTGAGATATTTTACGAAATTAAATAGAAAGTATTCTCACATCAGTTTTAATTCAGGGATAGCGATAAGTGATGACATTGAGAGAGTAGTTGATAATTTATATCTAATTAAAATATTGAAAAATTTCAAGAATGAAAAAAAAGTGTTTCAACAAAACTTAAATGATTATTACTCCTCTCAACTAAATAATTTAAAGTATGGCTCATTAAATAGCCTTGTACCAAGTTTTATGACAATGATTTTTCTATCTGTATTGTTTTTATTCACAGCTTTAGCAGCGAGAATTACATTAGAATTCATTGCTATAATTCTGAGACTATTTCAATCACTGGGAGAATTTAATAGAGTCTTAAGTTTATCAATAGCTACATATGTTCATCTCGAAAAATTTCTTACAATTGAAAAAAATAAGGAAAATATTTTTTCAGAAAATTTTAAAGTTGCTGAAAATGGATCTAATGTAATTGCAAGTATAGAAAATGTTGATTTCAAATATTTAGACTCTAATCAATTTATTTTCAAAGGCTTAAATATACAAATAAATAAAAATACCCACACCATTATTACTGGACCAAATGGAGTTGGTAAAAGTACATTGCTTGGATTAATTTCTGGAGTTTTTTATGCTGAAAAAGGCAGAGTCCTTTTAAATACTTTCAAGACAAGTTATGTCAGTGCGTACCCCATGATTATAAGAGGTAGCTTAAGAGAAAATATTTTATACGGCATAACTGAGACTATTCCGGATTCAGAAATTAAAAAAGAAATTGATAACTTTAAACTCTTTGATAATAATGATATTGATCTCAATGACTCTGTAAGCAACAAAACTTTATCGTCAGGTCAGATGCAAAAAATCGCGTTTATAAGGGCAATACTGTCTAAACCTGATTTACTTTTGTTGGATGAATCAACTTCTAACTTAGATAGCAAATCAAAATTATTAGTTTATAAAATATTAGATTCACTAAATATTACTATTGTCAACTCAACACATTCTTCAGATGAGTTGATTAACTATGACAAGGAAATAAGATTTAGCAACAAAAATGGAATTACAGAAATAAATGAATTTAAATCTTTATGACAAAAATATTATTCATACACAATCAATATCAAAATATAGGTGGAGAAGATATTTCTGTTGAGAATGAAATAAAGTTCTTAGAAAGTAAATTTAACGTTAAAAAAGTAATTTTTCATAATGAAAATAGATTAAGTTTGAGCCAACTATTTTCTCTCTTTTTTAGTAACAATTATAAAAGTAATAAAACTATCCAAAAAATAATTAATGAATTTCAACCAGACTTAGCTTATGTACATAACACTTGGTACACAGCATCACTTGGTCTTTTCAAAGTCTTAGCAAAAAACAATATAAGTACAATAGTCAAATTGCATAATTTTAGATATGACTGTACAAAGACTTTCTTCCATAGGAAACATCTTAAAAATAACTCACAATGTGGAGCTTGTGGGATTGCAAAAAGTAAGTATAAAATTTTCAATAAATATTATGAGGAATCATATATTAAATCAATTTTGGCCATTAATTTTGGTAAGAAATATTTTAAACATATTTTAGGTGGAAATTTTTCTATTTTTGTACTGACAAAGTTTCACTATGAATATTTAAAAAAATTAGGTATCGAAAAATCAAGAATATCAATTTATCCAAATTATCTAGAAATACACGAAATAACTAAACATTCTGAAAAAAATAATTCATTAGTTTATGCGGGAAGGATATCTAAAGATAAAGGCGTTGAAGAATTGATTACTGCATTTAAATCATTAAACCTAGAGAAAAATAAGCTAAAAATAATAGGAGGCGGCCCTGAATACAAAAATCTTAAAGACAACTACGAAAGTGAATCTATCGTTTTTCTTGGTGAAAAAACCAATAAAGAAGTTTTAGAAATAATTAATACTTCTTCGGCTGTAGTTACTGCAACAAAATTATTTGAAGGTCAACCAACAGTACTTTGTGAAGCATCTATGTTGGGGGTACCATCCCTATTTCCAGATACGGGAGGTATTAGTGAATTTTTTCCAGACAATTATGAATTTAAATATAAGCAATATGACTATGAAGACTTAAAAACTAAATTAATTAAACTTTTACAAAATAGCAACATGAGTGATATTGGTTTGAAGAATAAAAATTATATCGAGAAAAAACTTGATAAGAACAGATTAATTAGTCAACTCAGTCAAAAAATAAATAACTAAATGAGTAAAGAAAATAATAAAGTAAGCGTACTTATTTCTACATACAACAATGAAGACTGTATTAGAGAATCTGTAGAAAGCATTCAAAAACAAACTTATAAAGAATTAGAAATTCTAATAATTGACGATGGGTCTAATGATGGTACGCTAAAAATTTGTGAAAATCTCAGTAGTGATGATTCAAGAATTAGAGTTTTTAAAAATGAAAATAATATTGGATTGACGAAGTCATTAAATATTCTTATCAAAGAATCTAAAGGAAAATATATTGCAAGGCAGGATGCTGATGATATAAGCCATTTATCTAGACTAGAAAAACAAATTAATTTTTTAAAAAAACAAAAATTAGATATGGTTTACTCAAGAGCAAAAGTAAAAAACTCAATAAAAGTAGTACCAAATTTTTCTTTCTATTTTCCAAAAAAATTAGTCTTAAGATATAAAAATCCATTTATCCACGGTACGTTGTTGGCAAATAAAAATATAGTTTTGTCACATAACGGTTACAATGAGAACTTTTACTATGCACAAGATTATAAGCTTATTTGGGACATTATTTACTCAGGTGGGAAAGTAAAAATTATGAAAGAACCATTGTATATATTAAACATGGAAGAGAATATATCTTCTAAATATCGTGATGAGCAAGATTATTATGCTAAGTGTGTAAGAAATAATACTTCACCCCAAAAAGAAAAATTTTATAATTAGTGAGGTTTTTTTGAAAATTAGTATTGGCTCAAAATTTATTGAAGGACCTTATGGAGGCGGAAATTTATTTGTTAAAAACCTCCAGCATTACCTTATAAAAAATGGTCATAAAGTTACCTATGATCTTAAAGATGATGACATCGATGTAATTTTATTAATTAATCCGCTACTAGATTCCGAGCAATCAACGTATGATAACTTTGATATAAACTTTTATCAAAAATACAAAAACGCTAATGCAATTTCGGTTCAGAGAATTAACGAATGTGATGAGAGAAAAGCCACAAATCATGTCAATAAAAGCATTATTAAATCTAATGAAAATATCGATTACACAATATATGTAAGTAATTGGATCCAGGAAATATTTGTAAAGCAGGGACTAGAAAAGATTGATTCTTCTGTGATCTTGGGTGGTGCTAATAAGAAACACTTCAATACAGAAAATAAAAAATTTTGGGATGGAAATTATCCAATAAAATTAGTTACACATCATTGGAGTAGCAATTGGATGAAGGGATTTGATTCATATAAGGAAATTGATGAAATCTTAAACAGTAACATATGGAAAGAAAAACTTGAATTCACCTATATTGGGAATCTACCAAAAGATTTTAAATTTAAAAACGTAAAGACAATATTACCTCTTGAAGAGAAAGAATTAGGAGAAGAGCTTAAAAAACATGATATATATATCACTGGATCAATTAATGAACCATCAGGTAACCACCATATTGAAGCAGCTCAGTGTGGACTTCCAATTTTATATATTAACAGTGGAGGGATAACAGAATATTGCAAAAATTATGGATTAGAATTTTCATTAGAAAACTTAGAGGAAAGACTAAATTTCTTAATAAATAACTATCAAGAATTCAAATTAAAATTAAGAGACTATCCGCTATCAAGTGAAAAAATGTCTAAAGATATTGAAGATCTTTTTAAGGAATTGGTTGAAAATAAAGACGATTATATTGTAAAAAGAAAAAATCAGAATTTTTTAATAGTAATGTACAATTTGATTTTGAGAAAGATAAAAAAATTAATTTTTAAAATTAAAATTAAAGTTTTGAATTAAAAATGATATCAAAAAAACATGTAATCAAGCTTATTGAAAGCTTAATTTTTTTAATGATGTTTTCTCTTCTCTTTTTTGGAAGATCATTTTCCGGTGTATATTTTTTTGGCTATCGATTGGGGGAATTTATAGTACTTCTTGGCCTAATTCTTTATATTGTATTTTTATTATTTTTTAAAATTATAAAAAATTCAGATTTAAAGAATATATATATTATTCATACGATTCTTATTTTTTTATTTATTCTCTCGCTTGCATTAAGTAAAGAAAATCTTATTAATACTTATATTTTTAGAGCAAGCTTGTTTATATGGGTAGTTTCATTTTTTTACTTTGGAAGAACAATTGAGACAAAGTTTGAAAATAATATCAAATACATATATTTGTTAAACGCAGCAATTTTTTTGAACTATATTTTTACTGTTGTTTATTTTCCAAGTAAATTTGTTGAATTTTTTCAAAATTATTCAGATAAATTTGATTTTAACAAAGCACACATGACAGTTGCTTTTTATGTAATTGTTACATTTGCTAATTATCTATTTTCAAAAATAAATTTTGGTACAAAGATAAATAATTTAATACTATTTTCAATGATTTCCGGCTTATATTTTCCTATATTTATTTTTAAAAGCAGAGGAGCATTTTTAAGTGCTTTAATTTATGCCCTTTATTATTTGTATCTTGTTAAAAATGAAATTTTTGAGAATAAAAAAATAATCATTATCTTATTTATTTTGTTTTTTGCACTTTTCTTTATTTCATCATACTTTGTTTCAGACTCAAATATACAAGAAGAAGCCGGTATAACTGTTGTTACGGAAATATTTCAAAACAAAGATACTTCAGCAACCTTTCTTTCTTTGTATGTCCAAGACTCAAGACTTTTTTCAACAGATGGAAATATAAATTGGAGATTACAAATTTGGCAAGACGTATTTAGTCAAGCTTATAAAAATAATTGGTTAATTTTTGGCTTTGGGTATCAAGACATTATTCCTGCAATGAATAATCCAGATAGATCTGGTTATGACGGTACCAATGAAAACGTTCATAACTTCTTAGTTAATATTTTTGCTAGGGGGGGATTAGCTTCATTATCTCTTTATTCATTATTGATTTACTATATTTTCAAATCATCCAAATCAAAAAATTCTTTCATTCTTTATGTAATACCATTTATATTGGTTTCTTTGTTTGATGCGTCAATGGAAAATCCACATTTTCCTGCATTATTTTATTTTTTTATGGGATATTTTCTTAAAACTATAAACAATAACTCATCTAAGATAAATATATAATATGAAGGCTTTTATTACCGGCATAACTGGACAAGATGGATATTATTTATCTAAATTATTGTTAGAAAAAGGATACGAAGTCCACGGTACAATTAGAAGAAATTCAAGTATAAATACACAAAGAATTGATTCATTAATATCGAAATATAGTTCCGACAAACAATTAATACTTTATTATTCTGATTTAACAGACTCTTCGTCTTTAAATAATTTAATTAATAATATAGAGCCAGATGAAATTTATAATCTGGCAGCACAATCTCATGTTGCTGTATCCTTCAAAAATCCCCAATATACTACTTTAACTAATTCTATTGGCACTGTTTCATTACTAGAGGCAGTAAGAAATTCAAAAAAAGATATTAAATTTTATCAGGCATCTTCATCTGAGATGTTTGGCGGAGTAAACTCTGAATCTTTAAATGAGGATTCATTATTTCAGCCAAAAAGCCCATATGCTGCTGGAAAAGTTCTATCTCATAATCTAACTGAAATATACAGAGATTCTTATAGTTTATTTTGTGTAAACGGAATTTTGTTTAATCACGAGTCTCCTTACAGAGGAGAGACTTTTGTAACTAGAAAAATAACCAGAGCTGTTGGGAGAATATTTCACGGTATACAAAAAAAAGTTACATTAGGCAATCTAGATGCCTCTAGAGACTGGGGTTTTGCAGGTGATTTTGTAAAAGGAATGTATTTGATGATGCAATATGAACTTCCTGAAAATTGGGTTTTAGCAACAGGAAAAACACACACTGTTAAAGAGTTCGCTCAAAAAGCATTCAAAGTAGTTGACCTTGACTGGGAGAAGTATGTGACAACATCAGAAAAATACTTAAGACCAAATGAAGTTAATTACTTACTTGGAGATTATTCAAAAGCTAAATCAAAGCTTGATTGGGCTCCTGAAACAAGCTTTGATGAATTAGTTAAATTAATGGTTGATGAAGATTTAATACTTGCAGAAAAAGAAAAAGTATTAATTGATAAAGGTCTTCTAGAAAAAACTTGGGAAAATTAGTTTATAAGTTGTTTATATACCAATCATAAGTAATATTTAATCCATTTTTGATATCTATATCTGGTTTCCAACCTAAATTATTTATTTTGGAAGAGTCTATTGCTTTTCTTGGATTTCCATCAGGATATTTTGTATCAAACTCAATTTTTCCATCATAATTAATTACTTTAGCCAAGACTGTCACTAAATCTCCGATACTTATTTCACTTCCACTACCAATATTGTAAATACCCTCATCGATTCCATTTTCAATTAAGAATTTTATTGCATTTGATAAATCATCTACAAATAAGAATTCTCTTTTGGGGGTTCCAGTTCCCCAGACGCTAAATGATGTATCGTTGGATATTTTCGAATTGTGCATTCTACAAATTAATCCCGGAATAACATGGCTGTCCATTTCTGAAAAATTATCATTAGGACCATATAAATTTGTTGGCATAAGGTTTAAAATTTTATGCCCGTATTGTTTAGCTAAAGAATTACCCAATTCTATCGCAGTTAATTTTGCCATTGCATAAGGCGAGTTGGTTGGTTCTAGTTTGCCGGACATAATCGAATCTTCTTTTATCGGATTTTCTGCTTCTAAAGGATAAATACAACTACTTCCGAGATTAATTACTTTAATTTCAGGTTTTTCGATAATAGATTCAAGTAAATTGACATTTATTTTAAGATTCTCGATTAAAAATTGTGATCTATAAGTTGAGTTTGCATAAATTCCACCGACTTTTGCTGCACAATTTATGATTAGATGTGGTGAAATATCATCTATATAGTCTTTTGTATTTTGAAAATTAAGTAAATCACAAACATCTCTATTAGCTGAAACTATTTCAAAATTTTCTTTATCATTTGATAGAATTTTTGTTAATGATGTACCAACTAAGCCGTTACTACCAAGAATTAAAATTTTCATAAACCTTATTTTAAACTCTTAGGGATAAAAAGAATTCTTTTAGGTACTTTGAAACAAAGGACAAATTTTTAATTTTAAAATTAATTATTGCTTTTGTTAACTCTTTTATTGAACCAAGCTTCCATTTATGTTCTATGTGGTAAGCTGATGAATTAAATTTTCTATAGTTCAAATGGTATATTTCAGATATACTCTCAAAAACTCCACTAGTAAGCCAAGGCTTTTTGCTTCCTAGAAAATGAATTAATAATATTTGCTCATCAAGCTCTTGAATGTCAAAAGCAGTGTAATTTAAATTTTTATCAAGTTCATAATAATCTCCATTAAAAAAAGAATTTAAGACGTCCTGATCCCAAAATATAATCTTATCTCTTATCTTGTTAAGTTCTTCGATTAATTTAAGAGTTAAATCAATTTCTTGCCATTTCTCATAGTCGATGAGCATTACCCCTGCATTAAAGTATTTTTCAGACAAATTTAATCTTTTAAGTGAATCGCTATTTTTTGAAAACGAATTAGCTTCAGTTTTTGCAGAGATAATTTTATTCGTTTTTTTCATTTCATCAAATGTTGATTTAATTATGTTTGATGGATTACCAGCACAAACAACATCAGGATCAATGTATACTATTTTTTTTATAGTGGGCTCTAAATAGTTTTGTATAAATAATCTAAAGTAAGTTGCTTCTGATATATGTACATCTTCTATATTTGGAAACTGGTACTCGTAATCTTTGAATTCATAAATCTTAATACTTTGTAGATTTTTATGATTTTTAATTGTATCAGGCAGTTGATCCTTTATAGATCCACTTGTATGAATAATGTTGATGTTTTGTCTTTTTTCAACTTTATCTAGATATGAGATAATCGAAGTTATCGCTTGAACATTATAGTTATCATCAAAACAATATAATATATCAAAGTTTTCAACTTTTTCCACTACTAAGAAATATTAGGTTATAGTGGTTTTTAACTATATATAATTATTTAATGTGCGGATTTATAGGAAAAATTTCTTTCGAAGATTTTGATTATAAAAATGTAATTGAATGCAATGATTTAATTGAATGCAGAGGCCCTGACTCATTAAGTAGTCACAATGGCAAAAAAAATGGTTTAAATTATAAATTTATTTTTAACAGATTATCAATATTAGACCTTACCGATGAAGCAAATCAGCCAATGATATCAAGTGGTGAAAAATCATTGATAATGTTTAATGGAGAAATATTTAACCATAAAGAATTAAGAAAAAAATTAGAAAAAAGAAATATTCGTTTTAATACTAATCATTCTGATACAGAGGTCATCCTAAATGGAATTGATCACAGCGGAGTAAATTTTATTGAGGAACTAAGAGGACAATTTGCAATTTTTTATATTAATTTTGATCAAAATAAAATAATCTTTGCAAGAGACAGGGTTGGTCAAAAACCTTTATTTGTAAATTTTGATGAACAAAATATAACTTTTGGTTCAAATTTAATATCTGTATCAAGACTATCAAAAAGCCAAAATATTGACCATGAAAGCATTGATGAATATCTTGAGAGTGGTGTTATATCTTCACCAAATACTATTTTTAAAAACGTAAAAAAGCTAAAACCAGCCGAAATATATGAAATTAATATATTAAATGACGAATTTCAAATTAGTTCTAAAAATTATTGGAAAATTGATAATTTTGTTGATAATAAACCATTTAATGAAAATAAATTCTTTGAAATTTTTACAGAAGCTGTTTCATTAAGAACAGAAGCTGATGTAGAAATTGCTAATTTTTTATCTGGAGGAATAGATTCTTCATCAATTGCAAAAAACTTAAATGAAAACAGGATAAATTTAAATACTTTTTCAGTTGAAATTAAAAATTCTAAATATGATGAATCAAATTGGTCAAGAGAAGTTGCTAAAAAATACGGTACAAATCATGAAAAAGTCCAAATTGATGAGAATATTAAAGATAATGATATTTTTAGTTCAATAGATTCATTAGATGAGCCTTATTCGGACCCCTCTATAGTTCCCTCTTATCTCCTTTCTAAACAAATTGCTAAAAAATATAAGGTAGCTATTTCAGGTGATGGAGGAGACGAGTTACTTGGTGGATATAGAAGATTTCAAAAAGCGCTTGCAGATAAGACGAGACTACAAAATATTTATTCAAAACTTTATAAAATATATCCACCACAGTTGGGAACCGGTGCAAACATTCTCTCATTTTCTAGAGATTTTGGAACTTCGTTCAGCTCTTTTTTATTTGATGAAAAATTCATGAGTTTAATTAATAAGAATTCAATAAGAGGGAATTATGCTTCTATCATAACAAATCAAAGTGAAAATAAATACAAAGGTTTGTTGGTTTCAGATTATAAACTTTATCTTTCTGAGATGATGATGCTAAAAGTGGACAGAACTTCAATGGCAAATTCTTTAGAAGTTAGATCTCCATTTGTTGATCATAAATTAATTGAGTATGTTTTATCTACCAACAACAATTATTATGATCAAACCAGGTCAAAGTCTTTATTAAAAGATTACTTGGTCGAAGACTTTGGTAAAGATTTTGTTGAAAGAAAAAAGATGGGTTTTGTTTTTGATCTTGAAAACTGGGTTTATTCCAACACTAAAACAATTGAAGATTATTTTTATAATGGCAAAATTATAAAAAATCTTAATGAAAATATTTTGAAAACATTATCACTCAGAAAATCTAGAATTAATGCAAATAGAATATGGAAAATTTTTATTTTAGAATATTATCTTTCTAAGCTAGTTCGTTAAGAATTTTCAATACCTCAATTTTTATTTTTTCAAATTCATAAAATTCTTTCATGAGTTCATATGCATTTTTTTGAATAGATATAGTATTACTATCTAAAGCTTCAGTTAGGTTACCTAAGAAGTCTTTTTTATTTAATTCAAAAATATACCCACTTATCTGATGTTTCAAAATTTCAGTATGATTTGGAATATCACTTGCAAATACTACACATCCATTTGCCATAGCTTCTAGCAATGACTTAGGGTTACCTTCAAATAAGGATGGAATTACAAAGTATTTATATTTTTTGTATACCTCTAAAAGTTTCTCATGAGAAATATTATTGATAATATTTACGTTTACATTTTTCGCCTTGGCATAATTTATAATATCTTGCTCTAAAGGTCCTTTTCCAAATATGTCAATTTGAATTTTCTTTTTAATATCAGATATCGAATCAATTAAAAATAAATAATTTTTTTGTATAACGAGTCTTCCAACACAAAGTATTTTATCTTCATTCCTGTTCTCAAAGTTTAAATTTTCGTCAATTTTTACCCAATTTCTTATAAGTTTTATTTTGTTTGAGTTTATTTTAAATTTCTTATTCAAAAAATCTATATCAGCCTGGCTTGTAACAGAGTAAATATCTGCCCTCTTTAAAGATGTTCTTGTTAAAATTTTGAAAAATAATGTTTCTAATGTACCTTTTTTTTCTTTAATTGAAAAAAGATATGTGTCATAACCTGTTCTAATAAACAGGGGAATTTTTAAAATCTTTTTCAAAATAATACTTATCCAGGCACCATTTAATTGATTTTGCTTTATTATTTTTATATCTTTGAGTAAGTGTTTTATTTTAAAAGGTATTAAAAATGAAAATAAAAATCTTAAAATTTTGCTATCAAAATATTTTACATGATTGTAAATTGGTATGATTTCAAATTTTTCATTTACTTCTGTAAATTCTAAATCCATTTTGTTCCCGTAGGTAATAAGAGTAAATTTGATATTATCATTTTGTAATTTTTCTAAAATTTCCAACTCTCTTTTCAAAATTCCAGAATCATTCCAAGTTTGCAAGGAGTAATCATATGTAAATAAGTATGCGACTTTCATTTTTTATACTTTAAATTAAACATTTTATTAATCTTAAAAAAAATTTTGAAAAATAACGTTTTTAATAATTTGATGTTTTTGTTGTAAAAACTTTCTAAAAAGTAAAAAGTTGAAAAATAAATATTTTCATAAGTTAGAGAAATTATAAACTCTGTATCCTTTTCCTGGTTTTTAGTAAATTCTTTTCTCCAATATCCAATATCTAGTTTTTCAAAATTATAATTAGAGACATCAAAATTCATTAAATAATTTTCAAGCAATTTTTGTGTTACATTTTCATAAGAATTAATAAACAAAATTGGAAGGTCTTTAAATTGGTTAAAAGCTTTATTTTCTTTTACTACAGGAATAGAGCCTGAATATAGAGTTTCCCATATTCTATGAGTGTCATATCCATTTCCATATGGGCATAATACAAAAGTACTTTTTTGTATTCCTTCTATATAGTCTTTTTTATTAAGATCGCTTTCTAAAGAAGCCCATTTGAAATTTTTAAAATAATTAAATAGATAAGATCTTTCTAGTGGATTTGTATTTATATTGAAATTTAAGTATAAATTGGCTTCTTTTTTTTTGTAATTCTCATAAGCTAAATCATTCAAATCATTGTTGTTAATATTTTTTTTTGAAAAATCATTAGCCAATCCAAGTGGTATAGACTTTATATATTCAGGAACCTCGTTGTTTATTGAAAACCAATTTATTATGTTATCTGGTTTTTTCAAATAAAGATTTTTGTTTATAGTTCTATCTGATTGAGCAGTTATTAAAGTTAAATTCTCTACTTCATTAAACTTTTTCAACAAAGTAAACAACTCTTTTATGTAATTTGAGTGTGTAAAAATAGTTGAATTATTTGATATCTTCAATATTTTTTTCTTGTAAATAATTGATTGGTGTTGAGGATTGTTAGACTCATACATAATTTGTGTATCTTTTAGTTTATGTTTTTCATTAAATGAAATATTTTGTGAAAATACTGCATCTGAAAAATTTGCAAATTTATTACTATTTATGAAGTTATCTTTACTAAGTAGATTATTTTTCAATCTTATCCAACTTTCTTCTAATGTCTTCAACTTTAAAAAATTTTGAATTATCCTCAATACATAAATAATCTAAATCCGAAGTTTCTTTGTATTCTTTTTTAAGCAATAAGACTAGATCAAAGTAAGAAGTCTCTTTATTTTCTAAATTAGTTATTTCGTCAATAGTGTTTAAAGCTAATACTATTTTCTTTTCTTTATAGTTTTTATATTTTTTTTCACTGATTTTATCAATATCAAAAATTAAAAATATTTCTGATTTTTCAAATGAGTTCGTAGTTTCATTATGAAAATTTTTATTAAATAATTCATACAAGTAATATTTTTCATCATTATGATCAATATCCTGTAAAAAGATTTTATTAAATGTTTGACCAATTAATAATTCTGAATTTTTATAGTCTCTAAACTTGTAACCATCCAGCATATGTATGTACATAAGCATTGAAAGTATTGATTGATCTTGTCTATGATTTAGTCGGTTACTTCCAGGCGGAGAAATGCAATCCTCAATTTGTGAATACATTTTCCAATCTTTAATTAAACTTTTTATCGCTATGTTTTCATTATTAACCCCAACAATTCCCGCCATAAAATTTCGTTTATTTAAATCTCTTTTGTGAAAATTTAGATGTTCGATTGTTTTTGGATGAGACCAGTCCTTAATCGAATTACTGGATAGTGTTGTAAATATTTTGTTACAGGTAATTAAGACTTTAATTTTTGTTGGTTTTTTTCTGAGCAAACATGCAGAATCTAGCCATAAAATATTTCCATCAATATTGTTTAGTTCTTTATCAATAATTATTGGTTTCCATGCATATGCTCCCAATCTTCCATCTATATATGTTGATATAAAATTTGGAAATACTGAAAAATCAAATTCTTTATAAGTAACATTTTTAAATTTTTTTATATCATTTATTTGATGTGGTTCAAGACCTAAGTCATAAAAAATAATTTTTTGAGAAGGATCATGCTTGTTTATACTATTAATTAAATTAGTAGTTTGAATATAGAATTGATAATCTGCACCTGTTAAATATGTAATTTTTGGATCGAATAGCTTTTTATATCTTATTAAATTTTTTAACCCACAATATATAAAGTAAATATTATCTAAAAACTTAAAGACAAAAAAAGTTGAAAAGTTGAAAAGTTTTGAGACCATATTATTTATCAATTTTCATCCTTAATTTTTGACAGCTTATATGTAGAACTTTTTATCAATATAACTTCTTTTTGCAATGATATTACTGGAATTATTTATTTTGAGATATTTTATTTATAAATTTCAAATAATAAAATTTTTAAATATAACATAAATATTTAGTATGGAAAAAATTACATATATTTTTTATCAAGGTAGAAAAGAAAATATTGAGAATAAGAAATTTCAAGCTTTAGATCATTACTACCTAATCAATAATTTTATTTCCGATGGTTATCCAGTCGAGATTATAGAGCTTGATCAGAAACCATCAAAAATTAATAAATTGTTTTACTATTATGATAGATTTTTAAATAAATTTCTTAGCCTTCCTTCATACACTCACAAGGTATGTAATTTTGCAAACTACAAAATATTAAAAAATTCCGATAGAGTGTTCATTGTTAATGAAGGTGTCGGTTTCTCAGTTTTGCCATTATTAATTCTTTTAAAACTTTTTAATAAAAAGCAGATAAATTTTTTTGTTATGGGCCTTTTTAGTAAAAGAATTAAATTCCCATCACTTTTCTTTATACACAAATTATTAATTAAATTATTGATATCTTGTGTTGACAATGTTTTCTTTCTAGGAAAAGGAGAATTCAATAGAGCAAAAAGGCTTATTAATAGAAATAAAAAATTTCACTTTACCGGATTCTGCATTGATACTAATTTTTGGAAAATTGATCAATCAGTAGACAAAAAAAATAATCAGATTCTTTTTGTTGGTAATGACGGAAATAGAAATATAAGTTTACTTTTAAATTTAATCGACAAAATGAAAAGCTATGATTTTCTAGTTATTTCAAATCTATTAGAACAGCAAATCAACAAAAAGAATTTACGTATTATCAATGGAAATTGGAATAGTAAAGATATTTCTGATTACGACTTGAAAAAATATTATAAAGAATCATTAATTACTATTATTCCACTAAATAATTCATATCAACCATCTGGACAAAGCGTTGCTTTACAATCAATGAGTCAAGGGACTCCAGTTTTTATTTCAAAAACAAAGGGATTCTGGGAACCCGATTCATTCAAAAATAATGAGCATTTAATTTTTTTAGAAAGTGAAGATACAGACGAGTGGGAAAAGAAAATAAATAAAACAGTTAATGATCAAAAATTGATGAACTTTATCTCAGAAAGCTCAGTAAAAAAAATAAATGATGAATACAATCTCAGTGTTTATTATTCTAAAATTAAAAAGATCATAGATATCTAAATCTAGTTATCAAAATAAAAACTATAAAACTTGATTTATTATAAATTTATTAATGAAAAAAATTAAAATATATTTATATATAGTTTTATAATATGACCGTTTTCTTTCAATTATTAATTTTCAATTTTGTTCTTAGTTTTTCAGGCCGAGGTTTATTAGTATTAATTTATAAATTTATACTTAAAAAAAAGTTTGAAGACGAACTTAAAATTTTTGGAATACCTGTCTATCTTTTTTATTCGATAATTTTTTTATTTTTTTTAGGAAATATAACTTTTTTAGTTAATTTTTTTACAAAAATACTTTCAAGCAATCTTTTTTTTCTGATATCAATTTTATTTTTAGCAAATATTTTTAATAAAGTGAAGATTCCTTTAACCTATTTTATCTATCATGTGTTTTCAATTTTCTTTATCTCCATAAGCTCTTATTCGGTTGGCCTTAGTTATGATGCAGGCCTCTATCATCTAAATACACAAGGATGGATGAAATTTGAAAAATTAGTATTTGGACTATCAAATCTTCATGTCAGATATGGATACTCATCTTTATACGATTTTATAGGAGTAAACTTTAACCAAACAGAAAATTTCATTTATTTACATTACTTAAATTTAACTTTTCTTATTTTTTTATTTGTACTTATTCTTTATATGTTTTTAAACACAGATAGTAATTATTACAAGGCTGTATCGATTTTTGTCTTGATTTTTGGAATCTTAGATAATTTTGGATTTGGTGGTGGGAAAAATGGATTTTTTGAGATTGAAGGTATAACAAAATATGACACGTCTTTTGCAGTAATTTTGTTTGTAACTAATTTATTTATTGGAAAAATTATAAATCAAAAAAGTTATGAGTTAATCGAGATCCATTTTTTGATTTTCCTAATATTATTTTTAGTACAAATGAGACCAACGGGAATATTACCTGCTCTATTTTTTCTGATAATTATTTTGATAATTGATAAAACAAAATTTTTCAAAATAATTAAATCTAGAGTAACAATATTTTTTCTATTTTTATCCACTTTTTGGCTTTTAAAAAACCTGATTGTCAGCGGATGCCTAATCTTTCCAATTGAAGCCCTTTGTTTTGAGAATTTGAGATGGTATGAGGCTAATTATGCAACGAATGAGTCAAGAAGTATAAGAGAATCCCTAAGAGCATTTAACATCCAAAATGATTTAACCATCAATTTGAATTATTGGTTTGAAAAAAATGAGTACAATCGGACTTCATTTCTAAATTTCATTCTGAGTTTTTTGATTATTTATATTTTTAAAAAACTACTTTTCAAACAAAAAAAAATTAGTATTTATATGACCTATTTTTATTTCTATTCTTTATCACTAATACTTTTTTGGTTTTTTACGGCACCAGATTTCAGGTTTGGAATTGGGATATTATTGACATCAATAATAAGCTTATCTTTAAGTACTTCAGAGATAAGATCAACTATTAATTCAAAAAACTTAATTTTCTTTTTTTTACCGCTGTTTTTTCTCTGTGTTGCTAGTGTGCCTAGATTGGACAATTATCGATTATTTCTTGGAGATCCGTTTAAACAAATTTCTGTACAAGATGTTAATGTCATCAATTATATTGAAAGAGTAGATAGTTACGGCGTTTTGACAGAGAATGGTTCCGAACAATGTTGGCAAAATATCGAATGTACGCCCAGCTACTCTCCAAAAGTAAATAAAGGAAATCTTTTCAATTATGTTATATTTGAACAAAGAAAAAATTAAAATTGGAATATTCAGAGATACTTATAATTGGGGCAGGACCTGCAGGACTAACCGCAGCATGGGAGTGTGAAAAATACGATAAAAAAACTGTTATCTTAGAATCAGACAAGGTTGTAGGTGGAATTAGTAGAACTGTTGAAAAAAATGGATGGAAATTTGATATAGGTGGACATAGATTTTTTACAAAAGTTGATGAAGTAAACAAAATATGGGATGAAATTTTAAACGAAGAGGATTTTCTATTAAGACCAAGAAGTAGCAGGATATATTACAAGAGAAAATTTTTCGATTATCCACTTAAACCACTTAATGCCCTAACAAATCTTGGATTTTTTGAATCTATATTGTGTGTACTCTCGTACTTTTATGTAAAAATATTTCCTCCAAAAAATCAAGATAATTTTGAAAGATGGGTTGCTGCAAGGTTTGGATGGAGGCTTTACAATATATTTTTTAAAACATATACAGAAAAAGTTTGGGGTACTAAAGCAACAAATATTGGATCAGATTGGGCTAGCCAAAGAATTAAAAATTTATCATTAGGAAATGCGATTTTTAATGCTTTTTTTGGTGACAGATCAAAATCAAAAGATGAAGTAATAACAACCCTAATTGATGAGTTCAAATATCCTAAATATGGTCCTGGGATGATGTGGGAGCAGGCATCAAAAACACTCCAAGGCAAAGGACATAAAATTATTTTTAACTCAAAAGTAAAATCTATCAAAAAAGTTGATGACGATTATGAAGTCGTCTATTCCGATGACAATATAATAAGGTGTAAATACATAATTTCTAGTATGCCTTTAGCCCACCTTCCAGATACAATAATTCAAGAAAAATCAGAAAAAATTTTAGATGCTGGTAAAAATTTAACATTTAGAGATTTTTTAACAGTTGCATTAGTTGTTGACTCAAAATATTCATTTCCTGACAATTGGATATACATACATGATCCCGAAGTTAAAGTGGGACGAATTCAGAACTATGGAAGCTGGTCACCTTATTTAATAAAAGATAACAAAACATGCCTTGGATTGGAGTATTTTGTAAGTGTTGGTGATGAAATGTGGAATAGCGACAATCAAGATCTTATTGAGAAAGCAAAAAATGAAATTTCAAAACTTGGTTTAGTTCCAGAAGACATGATTGAGGAAGGATATGTTTTCAGAATGCCAAAAGCATATCCAGTCTATGATCTTACGTACAAAGAGAACGTTGATATCATTTCAAGTTGGTTATTAGAAGATCATCCCAATCTATACCCAGTAGGTAGAAATGGGATGCATAAATATAACAATCAGGATCACTCAATGCTGACATCAGTCTTATCAGTTAGAAATATTTTTGGGGAAAGAAACGATATTTGGTCAGTGAATGTAGAGAAAGATTATCATGAAGAATTACCCGTTGACAGATCAATTCCAATTATTGATTATAAAAACGATATAGACACTTAGTAACATATCAATTTAAATTAATCATTTTATGAGAACTTATAATTCCGTTGATATCATATATGTATGTTTTTAATTTGTTATGGAACAAGGCCAGAGTTAATAAAATTATTTCCTATAATTTCTTTTTTCAAAGAACAAAACATAGAATTTAAAACTCTATTTTCAGGACAACATGCTGATTTAATAAAGGAGTTTTCAGAACTTGTAGACAAACCAGATTTTGAGTTACAAAACATAATGAAACATGGACAATCAATAAACTCACTTACTGGAAAAATTCTTCTTGAAGCAGATAAGTCATTGTTAAATTCTAAATACAAAATTATTGTCCAAGGTGATTCTCAAACTTCATTTACTATGTCTCTTTTTGCATTCAATAATGAAAATGATGTAATTCACATTGAAGCAGGACTAAGAACAAATAATTTATCTAGCCCTTTTCCTGAAGAAGCCAATCGGGTAATGACTTCTCACATTGCAAATTTACATTTTTGTCCGACTAAAAATTCTGTTGAGAACTTAAGACGAGAAGGAATAACAAACAATGTTCATCTTGTTGGAAATACAATAGTAGATAGTTTTAATCAGATAATTGATAATGGTAACTTCTCCAAAAAAGTTATGGAGTTAGTTTCTGATAATGATGAATACTTGCTGGTTACTCTTCATAGAAGAGAAAATAGAGAATTAAATTTTGTAAATATATGGAATCAAATTAATGAAGTTTCTAAAGATCACAAAATAATCTATATTAAACATCCATCAGTCCCTGACTCTGAAAAATATTTAAATGATAATATTTGTCTGATTGACCCAGTCAACTATCAAGACATGCTGTATTTAATTAAAAATTCCAAAGGGATTATATCTGATAGCGGAGGGTTGCAAGAAGAAGCTGTTTGTGCAGAAAAGAAAATACTTATTTGTCGAGATACAACAGAAAGACCTGAAACAATAGAAAGTGGATTTGGAAAGTTAGTTGAAGCAAATGTCGTTGATAACTTAAATTTTCTATTCACAAAAAACATTAATAATTTAGAAAACCCTTACGGAGCAAACGTAACAAAAAAAATTATTTCAATTTTAGAAAAAGAATATAAATGAATAATAATTATATGAATAGTCTTGATATTGCAATCCCACTTTTTAATGAAGAAGATTCTATTGAAAATCTATCAATAGAAATTATCCCAATCCTTGAGTCTCTGAAAGACAAAAAAATTGATTCACGATTAATACTTGTTAATGATGGCAGCGCTGATAAAACTGAAGAAAAATTAAAGGAATTTTTTAATGGTGTAAGTGGCACAAAAATAATTAATCACGAGAAAAATAAAAACTTAGGTGGATTTCTTAGAACAATTCAAAAAGAAATGAGTTCTGATTTTGTAGTTTTTTTAGATAGTGATTGTACATTTAGCCCAAGCTTAATTTTAGAAATGATCAAAACTAATCTTGAAGAGGTAGATATCGTTAATGGATCACCTTATCATCCTAAAGGTAAAATTGACGGTGTAAAACAATCAAGATTAATAATTAGTAAAACTGCAAATTATCTTTATAGAAATTTAGTAAGTAAGGAAGTCTACACATTCACATCGATTTTTAAAATGTACAGGTCTGAAAAAATAAAAAATATTGAAATTCATTTTAATGATTTTGTTGCAGTTTCTGAATTATTCATTAAGTCAATTATTTTAGGTAGTAAAGTTTTGGAATTTCCAGCTACATTAAGCATAAGGCAAACAGGTGAATCCAAAATTAGGATTCTACAATCAATCATTAATCACCTTAAACTGATGATTCTTCTACTAACTAAAAAAATTAGTTAATTGTTATAAAATCTTATTATAATTTTAAACTCAGGGCGCTTAGCTCAGTCCGGCAGAGCGCTTCCCTTACAAGGAAGAAGTCACAGGTTCAAATCCTGTAGCGCCCACAAGGGTTTTAAGAAAGTAAT
>MDTE01132252.1_pt1 | contig 22146 bp, 11 predicted proteins | sample 811231 | NCBI WGS metagenome assembly MDTE01 (sample SAMN05326651, study PRJNA326480) | marine metagenome | isolation source: seawater | place: Indian Ocean: Red Sea | collected 2010 | reverse complement strand
TGACACAACAAGAAGTCAGACCGCAGGATTTATAAACTACATATTTGATTACTTGTATGGAAGTATCACAACTACAATACAAGATTACAAAGACAATATTGCAAACTTACAAAACAAGTTAGGTTGTAAGTTAGGAGGATTTACACAAAAAGACAAATTCAAACTAGTCTTAGATAGTAGAACACCAACGAACGAAGGAAATGTGTTTGTTCCTGAAGAAAATTATAAAGTAATCTTTAATACAAGTTCACCAATTGACGCTGTAAGTTACAGTGGTATTATTGTTGAAAAAGCAAAAGGCGGTTACATAATTAAAGGTTATGATAACACAATGCCTTCATTCAAATATTTCAAACACATTGAAGTAGCATCTGATCCATCTGTAACAGTTGGTGCAGTTAGTGAAAACTTTGTAACATTCCAAGCAGGACAAACTTATACTGCTGGGAACATTGTTCAAATTGGTCAAGAGTTTTATAGAGCAAAAGTTACACATACGGCAGAATCATTTATAGAAGATAACTGGTTTCCATTACCAGAACTTCCAAGCACAGGAGGTAGAACTGCAATATTTAGATCTTCGTTTGAAGATACAGAAAGCAAATTAGGTTATGGTACCACTTTACTTACAATCCAAGATGTTGTTGACTTTTTATTAGGATATGGAAAATATCAAGAGTCAATTGGATTTACTTTCAATAGTTTTAATAGAACTTTAGAACAGGTTGAAAACTGGGAACTTACAACTAGAGAATTTTTATTCTGGACTACACAAAATTGGCAAGAAGGTGCATTAATAACATTAAGTCCATCAGCACAAGAATTAAACTTTAGCAGAGATTATGCTGTCGTAGATGATATATTTGATCCATTCTATGATTACAGTCTATTGAAGGCAGATGGAAAAAAATTAAAAAGAAACTTTAGCACAACTAAAAGAGATAGTTTAAATGAATTTGGTTTACAAGTAAAAAATAGTGCTGACGGAATATATCATATAAAACTTCCTTTAGTACAAAGAGAACACGTTTTGATCATTGATAACAAAACTGTTTTCAACGATATAATTTATGACATAGCACCTGGATATAGACAAGAAAGAATTAAGGTACTTGGTTACAGAACAGAAAAATGGACCGGTGGACTAAACATTCCTGGTTTTATTTACGACAGTGCAACTTGTACTCAATGGGAAGCATGGACTGATTATGCAATTGGCGACATCGTACAACACAAAACATTTTATTATGTAGCAAATAAAAAAGTTGCTGGTAAAGAAACGTTTGACGATGCTGATTGGAATGTGCTACCTGCTAAACCTGATAGCAAACTTATTCCAAACTTTGAATACAAAACAAATCAGTTTGCAGACTTTTATGACCTAGATACAGATAACTTTGATAGTGAACAACAAAGACTTGCACAACATCTAATTGGTTATCAAAAGAGACAGTACATAGAAAACATCATTAATGATGATGTGTCACAGTACAAATTTTATCAAGGAATGATCCAAGATAAAGGTACTAGCAATGCGTTGACAAAAATGTTCGACGCTTTAAGTAGTGCAAACAAAGACAGTTTAGAGTTTCATGAAGAATGGGCAATCAAAAGAGGACAGTATGGTGCTTCAGAAGGATTTGAAGAAGTTGAATTTATATTAGATGAAAGTAAGTTTAGATTAAGTCCTCAACCAGTAGAACTTGTTAATTTTGTTGACCCTACAAAAACTGATCTAATTATTAGACAAGTACCAACTGATGTATATCTAAAACCAAAAGGTTATAATCATAAACCATTCCCTACAAAATACTTTGGTGAAGGATACATTAAAACAGCAGGATACGTTAATGAAGAGGATGTAAATTATAAAGTAACAAATTATGATGACATTTTAAATTTAGATCCTGTAAATGTAAATGTTAACGAATATGTTTGGGTAGCAAAAGATGATACTACTTGGAATGTTTACAAGTATGTAAGAACTTTATTAAAAGTATTAGAACTCTCAACTGACACAGATGGCGTAACAAGTATTAAATGTGTAACTGCACCTAATGTTAAAAAAGGTGAAATAGTAGGTATTGGTAATGTTACAGGACAAGAAAAATTTTACAAAGTTGAAAGTGTTTCATTAGACACTATCAAGGCTAAAGCATCTACTCCACCAACTGATGATGTATCAAATGCTTTAGGATATCTAACAAAATTTGAATTAGCAAGATTGCCAAACCTTGTTGAGGCAAACAATTTTGTTGGTGCTAAAGAAATTGAAACAGGATCAACAGTATGGATTGATGATGACGATACTGGTCGTTGGATAGTATTAAAAAACACAGGCGGCTTTGATCTAAAACATAACATTTACAATGATAGTAGTAACTATATTCAAAACAAAGAACTAAACTTTGGTTCAAATGTTCATGCAGATGAAAACAATCAAACACTTGCAGTTGGTTCTCCAGACATAAACGGTCGAGGTAAAGTACACGTTTACTTTAGAGGTAGCGAAAATGTAAACTTTACAATTACACAAACACTACTTGAGCCAGAATTTTTTGCAGATACAAACAGCGGATTTGGTACAGCAGTACATATCAGCCAAGACGGTGAATACTTAATGGTAGGTGCTCCATTTGCCTCAAATGTAAGACATCAGTACAAAGGTCAATTTAATGGTGCAACCACATATGGCAAGGGAGACATTGTTAAATGGCAGGAACAGTTATGGAAAGCAACAGCAATAATTTTACCAGCAGATGATAGTATTGATTACAATTCATTTAGATCATCTGCACAAGGACATCAAGCAATTAAAGATGCTAACACGGCAGGCACTTACATTGACATAAAACATATTGTTACTGGTAACTATGGATTGGTAAGTGCGGCAACAGATCATATTTTAATTAGAGCACCTAAAAATCAATACAGAGGTACACAAATAGGTGATGTGTTGCATACCAAATGGAATAGATTAACAACTAGGTTCCCACAAGGAAAAGATCCTTTTAATAATGACACAGTGCTTAATGCATCTTTCTTTACAGGTAACCATACTATAACGGAAAAGGTAGATGAAATACTAGTTGTGCCTAGTACACAATCAGGTGTAACTATAGGTGATATAGTTGAAACTGATGTAGCAAGAGGTAAAGTTGTTTACACATTTACTAATGCAGATAACGAATCAGTAATTTACGTAAATGATACTAATGGAACTTTTGCCGCAACAGGAAACTTATACTTTGGAAATATTTTAGTTGGTGCATATAATTTGCCTATTATTGAGAATCATGCATACTACGAAGGTTGGTGGAAAGTGCAGATAGGACAGACTATTACACCTACTACAACTGAAGAAACTTACTACGGTCTTGTTATAAAAGACATTGTCAAACTTAATGAAGTTAGAACGCCTGACATATACACTAATATACTTGACAACAGAGCGGTAGACGTTGCAACTGCAAATACAAAAAGCAGTCAAATTGAAACTGTAAGTCATACTGGTGTAAGTGGTGCAGTTGTTGATAATAGAGTATTTGTTAGATCAAGCAAGGCATTCAGTGATAGCATTAATGTTGGTGAAAAATTTAATGTTTGGTTAAACAGCATTCCGTTAAGTGATGGTACAATACAAAATCCAAGTGCTATTGGTATAGATTGGGAAACTCTAAACTTTAATGAATTTACAGTTTCTGATAAGTGGGACGGTTTCTTAAAAATCTTCTTTACAAACTTTGATACAGTTGGTAGTAATAATCCTAGTGATCCTAACTACAATCCTAACTATGGTAATCCTTTTGTACCGGTAGTCGGAGATACGATAAGAGGTAAGGTTACAGGAACAACTGCAACTGTGGCATACGTAAAACAAGACAGCATCAGTGAAGCAAGAGTTTACTTTAAAAACAAAAGTGGTGATTTTAAAATAGGATCAACACAGAATGACACTGAAATTGTAGAAATTACAACATACACTCCATTAGGTGGAGGAGCAGATCAAATACTAGACATGGGAAGTATTTTAGAAAGACACGCCGACAATGCCAACGCAGGTAAAATGCTTGTATTTGATTATGGATCAAACATTACTCCACAAGCAACTGATACTTTATTTGATTTAGAATATTGGTTATACAAACAAAAAGTAATACAAGGTATATCCAGTGATTCTAATCCACCAACAGATGTAAACAACGAATGGCAAAGGGTTTACAATATTCCTATTGTGCCACAGTCAACATTTACTGGTAAAAATAAAGAAGGTTACTATGCAATATACAAAAAGAATGCAAGTGGTTTTTATAGACTGCTAAATGGATTCACTATTGCTGATTCAGATAACTTTAAACATTTAGGTAACAAAATTAAAATTGTAAAAGGTGCAAGTGGTTACACTGCTATCATTACTGAGAAAGGTAACAACACCTTTAGCGAGCCAGGAAGAATACATTTTATAGATAACCCTAATGGCACTGATGAGTGGAGACTAGGTGCAGACGTAAATTACAAAGGTGCTTGGAATCCAAATTACTTTTATTACACAGGTAACTTTGTAATATGGAATAATAATTTATACCAAGCAAAAACTAACATTGTACCAAGTGCGTTTGATTCTAGTTTATGGACTTTGCAAACTGAAGAAATAGATTTAGTTGGTTATGTTCCTAACGATAGTGGCTTTACCATTGCAGGTGGAGACAGTGCTATAGGTACAAACAACTTAATAAGTTTCGGTAATGAAGTAAGTGTAAGCAATACGGGTGATGTATTAGCAACAACATTAAAGTATGGTGACCAACTAGACAGTGCATTATCAAGTCCTAAAATTGCAATTTATAGATTGAACCAAGGTAGATATCAATATGATCAACTTATAAGTGCAGAATATAATGACGAAGCATTTGCAACATCAGTTGCAGTAAGCAACGATGGAAAATTAATTGCCGTAGGTGCTCCATATAATAGTGTTACAGTCAATAATGGTGGCTGTGTTTACATTTATAAAAACGACAACGGAACATTTACATTAAATCAAACTATAAGAGGCCCAGGTGATTTAATAAATGAAAGATTTGGAGTTAAAGTAGAGTTTGACGGAAACAGACTTGTTGTTAATTCAAGTGGTGGAGATATCCTAGATGTTACAACCTTTGATGGTGATAAGGTTGGTAATGCAAAACCAGAAACAACATTTGATAATAACTTAACAAACTTTACAACACAATATTCTAATACAGGTGAAACACTTGTATATGAAAGAATCAATGACACATTAATATTTGGTCAATCATTAAACTTTGATAATTTAGATTTTGATTCAACTATTACTGGAAAGAATGTATTGTTCTTTGGAGAGAATTTACATATCCAAAACAATCACATTTACATTGGATTGCCTAAACTTAAGAATCCTGACGAGTCAGTTCAAGGCAGAGTTTTAGACTATAGATTGCCTGCTACTACAAACATATGGACAAGACACAGAGTTGCAACTGATCAGGTGGACCTAAATAAATTAAAAGGTTCATTCTTGTACAACACAAGAACTAAAAAGTTTATCACGTACTTAGATTACATTGATCCAATACAAGGTAAAATTGCTGGTCCGGCCGAACAAGAATTATATTATAAAGTTGATTATGATCCTGCAACTTACACTAATGGAACATCTGGTCATGTAGATGTTACTAATTATGATTCAGATAATTTAGTAGGCAGACTGTGGTGGGATATAGGTGCAGTAAGATTCCTAGATCCTTATTCAGGCGGAATCATTAATGTGTCAAATAGATTCAACAAAAAATTTGACGGAACAAGTGTAGACATTTATGAATGGGTAGAAAGTAAATTACTACCTAGTGAATGGGACGCAGAAACAGATACAGAATCCGCTTTAGCACAAGGCATAAGTGGTACAAGTAAGTATGGTGACAATGCTTACTCTGTTAAAAGAGTTTACGACAAAAACACAGGTACATTTACAAATTATTATTACTACTGGGTAAAAAATAAAAAAACTACACCGGATATAGATTCAAGATCCATAAGTGCGTTTGATGTACAACAATTTATTGAAGCACCTGAAAAACAAGGATACAAATTTGTTAACTTGTTAGGTGATAATAAATTTAGTGTTCATAATTGTGAGAGTCTAATAGAGGATAAAGACGTTGCAATTAATTTTAGATATTGGGTAATTGATAATCAAAACATAAACATACATAATCAATATCAATTGTTAACTGACAACTATGCACCTAGCAAACCTAACAGAGACGTTGAACGTAAATGGTTTGATAGTTTAATAGGTTTTGACGAACAGGAGAGAATTGTTCCTGATCCTGATGCAAGTCCTAAAGAAAAATATGGTATATTAAATGTACCAAGACAAAGTATGTTTATCAACAGGGTTGAAGCATTAAAACAAGTCATCGAACGTGTAAACAGAAAACTTAAAACGAAAGTTATGGTTGATGACTTTGATCTAACACCGTTAAGTAATTTTGATAATGCTCCGGCAACCGTTGAAGGATATTATGACAAAACAGTAAACAGTTATGCTGAACTTGAATTAGTTAACACAACTAAAAAAGAACAAGCAACATTGAATCCTATTATTGTAAATGGAAGAATCACAGATGTTCTAGTTGATAATCCAGGACGTGGATATGCAGTTGCACCTAGAGTAAAGATTACTGATTCACAGGGTAGTGGTGCAGAAGTAGAACTTACAATCAATGCAATAGGATCTGTTACAGGCGTAACCATGCTTAAACATGGTGATGGATATTCAGATAACACGGTGCTTACAGTTAGAAAATATTCTGTGCTTGTATCAGCAGACGAAAATTATAACAACAGATGGTCTGTATATGAATTCATAGGTGGCACTTCACCTTGGAACAAAACTAAAGGACAAAAATTTGATGTTAGACCTTTCTGGAGTTATGCAGATTGGTATGCAACAGGATACAACGAACTAACAGGGATCGATCATACTATTGATCAAAGTTATCAATTAGGTGCGTTGGAAGATAATTTAGGTGACATAGTAAAAATTAATACAGTAGGCGCAGGTGGTTGGCTCTTACTTAAGAAAAAAGACAGCCAGGCAACAAGTGATTATACTGTAAACTATGATACCATTGGTAGACAAAATGCTACAATACAGTTTAGCAATTCATTGTATGACTATGCAAACAGCGAAGTTGGATTTGATGGTATAAGTTATGATGAAAATAGATATGATTTACAACCAGCAAAAGAAACTAGAATCATTTTAGAAACTTTAAGAGACAAACTATTTGTTGACGAACTTGAAGTAGAATATAATCAATTATTCTTTGCAAGTTTAAGATATCTATTATCAGAACAACCATTTGTTGATTGGTTATTTAAAACTTCATTTATCAAAGCACAACACAACGTTGGCGAGTTGCGTAAAGATATAACATACAACAATGATAATTTACCAAGTTATCAATCGTATGCTGAAGAAGTAAAACCATACAAAACAAAAATTAGAGAATTTGTAAGTAACTATGAAAAAATAGATACTACTGGCACAACGGTTACTGATTTTGATTTACCGCAATACTACTTAGACACTGAAGGTAAAATTGTGCCACAAGAAATTACAGTATCTAATAATGAATTCTTTAGCACAAATGCACAGACAAGTGTTTATCCAAGCAAACATTGGTTAGACAATGCAGGATTTGAAATAGAACAAATTAATATTTCTAACGCAGGAAAAGGCTATCAGGTTGCTCCTATTATCAAGATCACAGGTGGCGGCGGTACTGGTGCCACTGCTATTGCTTATGTTGGTGGTGGAAGAGTCACAGGTATTAAAGTAACCAACGGAGGTTATGGATATAAGAGTGCTCCTACAATTACACTTGAAGGGTCAGTTGGAACAACAGGTATAGAAGCAAAAGCATCTGCACAATTAGGTAAAGGCAAAGCAAGGTCATTTAAGAATATTATTAAATTTGATAGAACAACAGATGAATTAGTGTTTGGTAAGTTTGACATTGCATACTCTACAGGGGCAAGTGCAATACAAGGTGGACCTTTACAAGTTTCTACAACTATACCAGGTAGAGAATTAGAACAAGACTTTAGTGGTACAGGAAACAAATTTGTATTTGATCTTAAGTTTCCTATCACACTAGATAAAGAACGTTACAGAATATTAATTAAAGACAACAACAATCCTTTGAATGTTTGGACAGAAGTACTGCAAACGAGTTACACTCCAAGTAATGTAGCAGATGTCACTTTAGGAAGAAGCAGACAAAAAGGAAGAATTACATTTGATACACCTCCGGCTAACAATACTACACTAAGAATCAGATATCAAGTTGACAATGATTTCTTAACTTATGCTGATAGAGTACATTTCCTATACGAACCAATCGCAGGTATGCCTGATAAGTTATTTGATCAACTAATGAAAGGTATTGACTATGGCGGTGTGCAGGTTAAAAGTTTTGACTTTGGCGGTGGTACTGGTTGGTCAAGTGATCCTTACTACACATCCGCATATGACACGTATGACACAACTTATGAAGATGAAGTATTTAGAATTGATAACAGTACAAAAGTATTTACATTTAAAAAACCATTAGAAACAAATGTTGTTTACAATGTTTACAAAAATAATGTAAGAATAGATGATCCTAATTATGGAACTGCAAATCCTGTAACAAATACAAATGCACTTATGCAAAGTATTACTGGAGCAGGCCAAACAGGAATAAGTTTAACAGATGATCAAACTACAACAAATCTAGTTGTAATTGATGAAGAAGTTATACCAACAGTTGACAACGATGTCATTGTAATTAGAAAAACAACTAGTGATGGTTCATTTATTCCAGATCCTAGAGCATATGATACAGCATTAAGTGGCGGTGCTTTGAATTACGGAACTGCTACTGGACTAAACGCAGAAGATATCGTAGTAGATGGTGACGGATTTGTAACACCAACATCAAGTGGTGGGCCAGAAGAATTAGTACAAGGACAAGTATTAGATACACTTGACATGAAAGTTTATGATAGAATAGGCGAAGGTGGTAGCATTGTTGATACTAGATCATATGATGTAGACACAGCAGGTACAGGAGTATTTGACTTTGGTGTTTATCCTCAAAGTAAAGAAGGAATATTTGTTAAGAAAAACAATATTATACTTGACCCAAGTGTTTATACTGTAAACTTTAGAACAAAGAAAATTACAATACCAGGTTTATCTCTCAATGATAGAATTAATATTATTACAATGAGTGGTAATGGTGAGAAGATACTTGATATGGATCAGTTTACTGGTGATGGAAGTACACTACAATATGTAACACAGGTCAATTGGCAAGAAGGACTTACTTCTTTTGTAACTGTTGATGGACAGATAGTAGATTATGTTATCGAAACTACAGACAGCACATATGATACAACAAACAAAGTTGCTATCACGTTTGGTGCTTCTCCGGCAGTAGGTGCAGTAATAGATTACATGATTTATGCAAGTGAAAGTAAAGTATTTTCAGAAATTAAGAAAGACAACTTTACAGCAGATGGAAGTACAGCAGTTTATACAATGAGTGTTACTCCATTTAGTTCATTACCATCTACACACAATATAATTGTAGAAACATTTACAAATGCAAATGATAGAAGAGTATTAAATGCAGGATACAATGAACAATTTACAGTAGAAGCAAACAAGTTTGAATACCAATTACGTAACTGGCAACAGCCTGGAGGTACACTAGGTGCTAATGATATTGATGTCTACCTGAATGGTAAAGTTTTAACATACACATCAGACTTTATCTTTAAGCCTGCCAATACAAGTGTAGAAATATTTGAAAACGTAGCAAACGCAGGTGACATATTAGAAATATTTGTTAAGACAGATGGTCAATATACTATCAATGGCAACCAATTAACATTGACAACTCTGCCTGCAATAGATACAAAAGTTGTTGTAACACACTTTAGTAAACATGATATCCAAGCAATAGAAAGAACAAACTTTGATATTGTGTCAAGATCTACTTTAAATGTTGGCTCTAAAGATGATTTAGAATACAAACAGTTACGCAATGGGTTAATTAAATTAAGAAAACAAGCATACGATACTGAATTTGTTTGGTTAGTTGTAAACGGTAAAGTGTTGACACCTAATGTTGACTATGGATTAACAAACGATAATAGATTTATTAGAACACTAAATCCATTTGCGGATAATGATGTTGTAGAAATAATTGAATTTGCAACAGAAGGTCCTATCACAGGTAAGTTCGGATATAGATTATTCAAAGATATGTTAAACAGAACTGTGTATAAACGTTTAGGAGATACAAACTCTTATAGATTAGCAAAAGATTTAGGGGTGTTTGACCAAGAAATAGTTATTGATGATGCAAGTAACTTGCCAACACCAGATGTTACCAACAATATTCCAGGCATAATCTTTATAAATGCTGAACGTATTGAATACTTTGTTAAAGCAGGTAACAAATTACGTCAACTTAGACGTGGTACATTAGGTACTGGAGTAAAAGAATTACATAAAAAAGGTGATGAATTGTTCAACCAGGGTATAGACGAGACAATTCCATATCAAGATAAATTATTAGTACAGAACTTCACTACTACAAACAGTTTAGTAAGTGGAAATTATGTTGAAAGAGAATATATTTTGGATTGGAACCCTGCAAGTCGTAATGAAATGGAAGTATTCTTAGGAGGACAGCGTCTAACTAAAGGATATCTCAACAGCAATAACAATGCTGTAAAAGATATATTTCATCCTACGACAGGAATGGACAGTCCAGAAGGTGATATTACAGTAACATTACCAACTTATCCTCAAACTTGGGGACTAGAACGTGATGGATTTAGAGTACAATACGATTCTAATACAAATAGCACCAAAATTTATGTATATTCACTAGCAGATGGTGAGAAATTAACGGTAATACGTAAGCAAGGACAACTTTGGAATGATATTATAGACAGTACAAGCACCAAGAGTTTGGGTAGATCGGATAATCCTATCGCTCAGTTCATTCGTGCAAAGGAAGTGAAATTGCCAAACTAATAAATACAATGTAGGAAAGATAAAATGACAGACAACATATTTGACAAATCCGGGTTTAGCGTTCAAGGACATATACACATCTTTGATCCTTCTTCTGGTGAAACTATTATTAATAAACGTAATGCAATCCATTATGAAAACATGAGTATTGCGTTAGCAGAATCACTATCTAATGCTGGACAAGGGTTTGTATATGAAATGGCGTTTGGAAATGGTGGTACTAGTGTTGATCCTACAGGCATTATTACATACCTTACTCCAAATAGCACAGGTGTAAACGCAAGTCTTTACAATCAAACGTATATTAAAGTTGTAGATGATCAGAGTGCAAATAACACTGATCCAAATAGAAACAAAATTGAAACAAGACACGTAACAGGAACAAATTACACTGACATTTTAGTCAGTACAATATTAGATTACGGTGAACCATCAGGTCAAGATGCAAATGACACTGCACAAAACACATCAAGTAATTTTGTGTTTGATGAATTAGGACTTGTAAGTTATTCACCAACAGGTAATGGAAAACTTTTAACACACGTAATTTTCCATCCTGTACAAAAAAGTTTGAATAGATTAATCCAAATTGATTATACATTGAGAGTTCAAAGTTTAACTGGATTTAACGAGGGGTAATAGATGGCATATACCATAAATTATACTGACTCCAACAAAGGTAGTATAGTAATCGAAGACTCTACTATTGATCAAACAACCAGTTTAAGCATTCCTGGTAAGAATACAACGGAGTATGGTACACAGATAGGACAAAACTTTTTGCGAATGTTGGAAAACTTTGCAAACAACTCTGCTCCTAGCAATCCGATCGAAGGACAGTTATGGTATGATAGTACAGCAGGTACAGATTTACTTAAAGTATATGATGGTACTACTTGGCAAGAAGCAGGTGGTATTAAACGTGCCTCAAGTGCACCTAGTGTAAGTGCAAGTAATCCAGGAGACCTTTGGGTTGATACAGATAATCAACAATTATATTTGTTCACAGGTACAGGTTGGGTATTAGTAGGTCCAGAATTCAGTGAAGGTTTAGCCGCAGGTATCAAACCTGAAGTAGTTACAGGTAATGATGATGTAAACTACACGATTTTAAAAATGGAGGCAGGTGGTAACCTAATAGGTATTATAAGTGCTAATGAGTTTTCACCTAAACAAAAATTTGCAGGATTTGATAATCCATTAAAGACAGGTATAAATTTATCTAATTTAAGTTTAAACAGTCAAGGTGTTCCTAAATTTTATGGAACGGCAGATTCCGCTGACAACTTAATGGTTGGAAGTACAAAAGTAAGTTCAGCAAGTTTTATTAGAGCAGATCAAGAATCAACTTCATCAAGTAAATTAAATGTTGCAAACAATTCAGGGATAGTTATTGGTAGTGATGCAAAAATAAGTATTGGCATTGAAGCAACTGCTGGTGTAATTACACAACAGACAGCAGGTAGTCCAGTTGATTTTAAAACTAATGACGCAGGAAACATAGCGACAAGGGTAAGAATAGATTCAACAGGACAAGTAGGTATAGGAACAATAAGTCCTTCAGCAAAAGTTGATATTGCTGGTAACTTAAAAACTTCAGGCATATATGAAAATTCAAATATTACACAATCATCAAACACTGGTACAGGTTCAATAGTAACTGCTGGTGGAGTAGGTATTGCAAAAAATGCCTACATAGGTGAAAGTTTAAATGTTGCTGGTTCAGTAACCACTGGTGATATAGTACCACAGGTAAACAACAATAAAAATATAGGTACATCAACAAACAAATATGCAAACATTCATGCTACAAACATTTTTGGAAATGTTACAGGTAACGTAAGCGGAACAATTACAGGTAGATCAGGTTCAACAGATAAACTTGCAAGTAGAACTACATTTAAAGTACAAGGTGATGTTAGTGCCGCTGACGTACAGTTTGATGGACAATTTACAGACACTGGTGAAACAAGTTTACAAAAAGTATTTCAAACAAGCATTGATCCTGCGTTTATTTCAAACAAAACAGCAGTTGACGTTTCGCAGTTTGACGATGAATTTTTAATTACAAGAGTAACAGATTTAGATGGTAATGGAACAGGTGTTAGAAAGATTTCAAGAAATAACTTGTTTAATGCTTTACCAGTTAATCCATTAGGAATGGTAGTACCATATGCAGTGCCGGCCGACAATATTCCTGCAGATTTAACTGCATGGCAACTATGTGATGGTAGGGAATTGTTTATTTCTTCCTACGGACAACTGTTTCAATTGATAGGTTATACTTATAAAGCACAAAGTGAAACTACTGCTGGTAAATTTGCTTTACCAGACTTAAGAGGTAGATTTCCATTAGGTAAAGATAACATGGGCGGAACTTCTGCAAACAGAGTAACTGGTACTTCAGCAGACCAAGAAGGTTTATTTGCAGGTGGTGAAACAAAAGTAATTGCTGTAGAGAACTTACCAGACCATGAACATGATTTAAAATCTGAAGAAAACTATCAGTTCTATGCAATTAGAGATGGTAATCCAGCAAACAGCATTGGACAAGGATCTTCAGTAATAGTATTTGATGCTCCAACAGGAACAAGTGCAGGCCAGGCTTATCCTAAATCAGGAGGAGTAATAACACAAACTGGAGCAGGACAACCACAAGACGTAATGAATCCATACTTAACAATGAATTATCTAATGTACACAGGTAATCCAGAAGGGTCAGGGGCAGTTTAATGGCATATCAAATTAATAAAACAGACGGAACACTATTAGTACAATTAGTTGACGGAAGTATTGATACTGCAACTACTGATATTACACTTATTGGTAGAAACTATTCAGGCTTTGGTGAAAGTATAAATGAAAACTTTGTTAAAATGCTTGAGAACTTTGCCAACACGGCGGCACCAAGTAATCCACTTACTGGACAATTATGGTGGGATAAGTCAGAAGCAAGATTAAAAATTTGGAATGGAACACAATTTACAAGTGCAGGTGGACCTATTGTAAGTTCATCTCAACCGCAAATGGTTGCAGGTGATTTATGGATTGATAATTTAAATGATCAACTTTACTTTTTCGATGGAACAGAATTAGGATTAGCAGGACCAATATATACAAAAGATCAAAAGAGATCAGGATTCAAAGTTGAAACTTTACAAGACTCACAAAACTTAGACAGAGTAGTAATTAAATTTTTCTTAGGCGGAACCTTAGTAGGTGTTTATACTAATGTTTCCTTTACTCCAAGAGCAGGCAGTGAAATTACAGGACTTACTGGAGTTTTACAAAAAGGTTTGACACTTATTGAAAATGATTTCAAAATACATGGTACAGCGACAGCGGCAGATACAATTATTAATGCACAAGGTGTAAAGAAAAATGCATCTCAGTTTATGCCTACAGACGCAGATGCGGTATCAAACGGTTCTATTACAACTATTAATAATTCAGGTATTATAGTTGGTCCAGAAAACAATATACAAGTTTTAATTGATTCACAACAATCTGTAATACAAAACAACGTTTCTAACAGAGACATTTTTATCAAGACAAGAAAATCAACTGGTTTTGAAACCGCAATGCATATTGATTCAAGCGAATCAAAAATAGGTATTTTTAAAACTGGTCCAGTAGCAACTTTAGATGTAAATGGTAGTGCAAGAATTAGTGGTGACCTAACTGTGCTTGGCAACACGATATCAGTTGAATCACAAACTTTAAAAATTGTAGATAAAAACATTGAACTTGCTATAGGTTCAGATAGTTCGTTACTTAACGATTCACAGGTTGATGATGGTGGTATTTTAATTAGAGCAACACCTAACGATAAAGAATTTTTATGGAAAAATGCAACAAACAGTTGGACAGCAAACGTTAATTATGATTCAACAGTAGGTTATAAATTTAACGGCAATGAAATGATCACAATGGTTGGCTCTAAACCAACAATGAAACATATTCAAGATGCTCCAGACTTAACAGGCGTTGGCACACTTACAAGTTTAAATGTAGATAATTTAACTATTGACGGAACAACTATTTCAACAGGTAGTGGTAATCCATTAACATTTACTAGTGATGGACCTATTACAATTAGTAATAGCACAACTATTAGAGGTTTGCCTACACCAACGCAAGGAACTGATGCCGCAAGTAAGAGTTATGTTGACGATACAGTTAACGGAGAAAGAGTTGCATTTAGTTTAGATATTACAGGTTTATCAGATGCACAAATATTATTAGTAGTTGAGGATATTGTTCCTGCAAGTACTAAAAAAGAAGGAACACAGGCTTACATTCATTGTACAAGTACAACAGGTGCAACTGCTACTTTCTCAGCATCAACACTTAATAATGCTTTAAGTAAAACTGTTACTTCAGTTGATAAAACAATTACAGCATCACCACAAACTATTGTAAGTGTTGTTAAACAAGCAAACACAAGATTAACATTAGGTGGTACACACGGCTACGAAGGTGGTCAATCAGTAACTATTAGCGGTGCTACAGGCTTAACTGCCTTAAATGGTACATTTACTATTTCTAACATAATTGACGCTCAAACAATAGAGATTAATTTAAACACTGCTAGTAACGGAAATACATATACAGGAAGTTCAGCAACCATTGAAAGAGTGCCTGTAACGGGTAATGAGAACCAATCTGTTGTATCAGACTTCACATTTAGCCAAGCAGTTGGTAGTGTTGTGCTTACTTTAGCAAGATCTGTTAAAATATGTACAATTTCCGGCGGTGTTTGGACTGGACCCGTAAATGGTAGTTCTAGTGTTTAAAGATAAATACATACAATAGAGGGGTTATAACTATGGCATACATAATTAATAAAACTAACGGTACGCAGATAGCAGTAGTAGAAGACGGTACTATCGATCAAACTACTGATCTGAAACTTGTTGGTAAAAATTATGCTGGTTATGGAGAGATACAAAACGAAAATTTCGTGCATTTGCTTGAAAATTTCGCTAGTGCAAACCAGCCGGCTAAAGCGATCGCCGGTCAAATGTGGTTTGATTCGGGATCTTCTAAATTAAAATTTTACGATGGTACAAAATTCAGAACAACAGGTGGTGCAGAAGTAAGCACTACACAACCTTCAGGATTAACAACTGGTGATTTTTGGTGGGATAGTGGCAACAGCCAACTATACGCAAACACAGGATCAGGCTTTGTTTTAATTGGTCCACAATCACAAGGTTCTTCCGTTACTCAAATGTTAACTGCTATTGTGCGTGACAATGCACAGGTTAACAGAACAGTGATGAAAGGTATCATTAATGATGAAACAGTATTCATAGTAAGTGCAGTAGAATTTACAATCGACTCAACAGACTCCAACAATGCCATAACTGGGTTCGATGTAGTACGTGCAGGTCTTACTTTAAAAAATACTACAAACGCAACAAACGGTGTAACTTCAACAGCACATAGATACTGGGGTACAGCCTCAAACGCAGATAGACTAGGCGGAAATCCGGCAAGTGAATATGTAAGATCAGTAGCAGGACAACCTTCAGTGTTTAACGAAATCGCAAGATTCTCAGATGCAGGATTTACAGTTGGTGCGTCAAATGATTTAGTGGTTAAAATTGAAAATGATAACCAAGCAGTCATACAAAATGACGTAGGTACAATTATTAAATTTAAAGTTGATAATTCAAGTGCTCAAGTTAAAGAGCCATTAAACATTACAGCAGATGGAATCCTTCCAAGTGCTTCAGCAACGTTCAACGTTGGTTCAGCAACATTAAAATGGAATGTGATGTATGCAAATGAATTTAATGGTAAAGCAACAGTGGCATCATCAATGGAAGTTCCAGTAGGACAAGGTACTGCAAACAGAACAGCATCTACGGCGGCTTCAAATGATACAGTGGCAGTAAGAGATGGAAGCGGTGACTTATTTGCAAGTAACTTCCAAGGTACTGCTCTAAAGGCAAACTATGCTGACTTGGCTGAGAAATACACAACTGATACACAGTATCCAGTAGGAACAATTATGACAGTTGGCGGTGATAGTGAAATGACTGCGTGTGCAATGACAGAAACACCATGCGGTATTATTTCTAACAAGCCAGGTGTTGTTTTAAATTCAGACGCTGATGGACAAGCAATAGCATTAGTAGGTAGAACACCATTAAGAGTTATGGGACCAGTTGAAAAAGGTGACAAACTTTATGTTGGTGCAAACGGAACGGCTCAAAAGGCTAACGAAGGTGACTTGGTTGGTATTGCTTTAGAATCAAATGAAAGATTCGAAGAAAAATTAGTTGAAGTTTTTATAAAAATATAAGGAAGTAAAGTAAATGGCATTAATTACAGCCTCAAGATATAATACACTACAAAGTTCAGTAGAAGGTATCATGGGTACAGGATCAGGCGATTCAGGTTACGGTCAATCATTAGCAAGTAGTCAAGTTTCACAAGGAACAGTGATAGAAGCATCACACATGGCTAATCTTTATACTGATATGATTAAAGCACGTAGACACCAAACAGGTGCTACACCTAACACATTGTCTAGCATTACTGTTGGGGATTTAATTAAAGAAAATGACGTAGCGGGTGGTAAAGGTATTGTACAATACGAAGCACTTGCAGTTTCGATTAACACAGACAAGTTAAACATTTACACAGCAGATACAAGTCAATCAGATCAAGTTCCACTAGTAAGTTCTACAAGAACAAATACTTGGAACGGAACTATTACACACGAGTTCACAGTAACATTTACGAGTGCAGATGCACGTAGGCATTTTTTTAATGCAGGTGGTAAATTGCTGTTTACAGGAGACATTACAAACGGTAGTGGTGCAAAATATAATGATTGGAATACATTGTTAAGTGCAATGGGTACTGTAAGTTTTGCCGCTCATGCCACAAGTTCAAATGGTAGTGTGCCTGGAACAGGTTCTTCAATAGGTAACTATGAACTTACTGGTTCATACCAAAAAGTATTTCAAAAAGATGGTAGTGGTGTGTATGCAGAAAACGATTACAACATTCATGTAAAAGAAAACAACACAGCGGCTATCCAAGTTAGAATCCAATTTAGAGATGATGACGCAGGTGATGATACAAACAATGATGGTGCTTTTGATCCACAAGATGAAGATATCAACGGCGATGTGTCAAGTTCAGTAGTATCACTTAAACCAAATGGTCCAGACGTTTCAGTAGCGGCACCAATTGGTGCAAACGTAACCACTCTTCAATAGACCCCAAAAAAATCTACTTAAATACTAGTGAGGAAATCACTATGGATGAAAAGTTACAAAAAGCACTAGACTTTGCCAATTTCAGTACTACACTGAATAATCAAAAGAAAATGGCAAAGGAACGTTTCGCTGAACAAACAATTTATTTTACAAAAGGCGGACAGTTCACTATAACTAAAGAATTAATAAACTACTGTCAAACACTTGTTGACAACGGACAAACATCTTTTATATTAATAGACGATAATGATGTTCCGATTGAAATAGAATATATAGATGATTTCAGAGAAGAAATACTCAACAAGTATTTCAATGCATTGAACGAGTATCTTGCAGAATATAAAAAAATTACAAGCCAAAGATCAATACCGGATATAGTAGATGAAAAAGAAGAAGATTCAAAAGAATAAAGATTTTCCAGGTAATTTAATTAAAGTAAATTTCCTAGAACAAGAAATAAAATATGCAAAAAGTCAGTTGCAAGAACATGACACCGGGCATATATATACTGCAATCAGTTGGATGGAATCAAGATTAAATCAACTAAAAGGTATTGAGGAAGATGCATAAAGGTGTATTATTATTTGCAAACAATAATAGCCAAGTTGATTATATTAAACAGGCTTGTTATCTAGCAAAAAAAGTTAAAAAACATTTAAAAGTTCCTGTGTCATTAGTTACAAGTGATAGAAGTCGTGTTACGGATTTTTATCCTTATGAAGTATTCGACAAAATAATAGAAAAAAGAAGCAACAACAAATTTAGCAAACGATATAATGACGGTGCATTGAGTCATAAAAAATTAGAATTCAATAATGACCTAAGACCTTTAGCATATGAACTTACTCCTTATGACACAACTTTAATTTTAGATACAGATTATATCATCTGTAATGATTTATTTAAAGACGTATTTGATACTACAAAAGATATTTTACTTTACAAAGATTCAACTGATATAACTTTGCACAGAAATTTTACAGAATTCAAAAGAATAAGTGATACAAGCATAGATTTTTATTGGGCGACGTGTGTGGTTTTTAAAAAAACTGAATTTACAAAAATGTTCTTTGAACTAATTGAACACATTAGACAAGAATGGAATCATTATGCAAACTTATATCAACTAAACACTAGAATATATCGTAATGATTATAGTTTTAGTATAGCAGTAGATATGCTAAAGTCGGACAATATAGGATTAATGCCCGGCACAATGCTATACTCTACAGATAAAGATGTTTTGTTTAAAATAGATGACGACAAATTAAAATTTTTAGTTGAGAAAAAAGATAGGCTAGGACAATACACCGCGGTCTATACCCACAAACAAAATGTTCACGTGATGAACAAATTTAGTTTGAATAGAATGATTGGAGAAATGTAATGGAAGTTTTATGGGTATTGTACTTGACAGTGTGTACAAATTTAAATTGTATGACACAAGAAGTTCAACGTTTTGAGAATAGAGGAAATTGTATTGATATGCAAATGGTCCATGAAGAATTACCTATTGATGGGAATTGGAAGACAGTAAATTATAGTTGTAGACCAAAGGATAGTTTAAATGCCTAATTTTACTTTTTTAGCACAGAACAATGACAAGGATAGTTATGTGAAACAGGCTTGTTTACTTGCCATGAGTATCCGTGCAACAAATAAAGAAAGTAAAATTTGTTTAATCACAAATGATAAAGTTCCTACAAACTTTGAACATTTGTTTGATGATATTGTGCCTATCCCATTTCAAGATACTGCCAAACATGATAAATGGAAGGTGCAAAATAGATGGAAGATATATCATGCAACACCATACGAAGAAACTTTTGTAATGGATACAGATATGTTAGTATTACAAGATCTAACTAACTGGTGGAACCTAATGCAAAACTATGAAGTATTTCTAACCACAAAGCCTAAAACATATAGGCAAGAGAAAATAGTAGACAAGTATTATAGACCTAGTTATGTTGCAAATGATTTGCCTAATGTATATTGTGCAATACATTATTTTAAAAAAAGTGCATTTGCAAAACAGTTTTATACTTGGTTAGAATTAGTAATGAAAAACCATGAAACATTTTATAAATTGTATAGTCCTAAAAAACAACAAAGTTTTTTGAGTGTTGATACAAGCATGGCAATCGTAGTAAAGATGTTAGGTATAGAAGAGCAAGTAACCAATAAGAATATTGACTTTCCTAACTTTGTACACATGAAACCTTATATACAAAATTGGAAACAACCTACAGAAGATTGGATGCAACGTGTTGGTGCATACATAGATGAAAATTTAAATTTACGTATAGGAAATACTATACAAGAAGGCGTGTTTCATTACACAAAAAATAGTTTTGCTGAATCACATATCTTTGATCAGTATAAGGAATATCATGGAATTGTTTGATTTTAAAACTGCTGACATATTACCAAGTTATTTAATTTTTGATCCTAAGACAGGAAAGATTGAAAGACTTACAGGACAGAAGCAGAACGAAAATTGTTTAGAAATTACAAATGACAAGTACAAAGAAATAAGCAATAGCAGTTTGTTTAGGTATAGAGTAGAATTCAATCCAGCAACAACAATTTATGAAGTGGTTAGCAATAATAAAAATGATGACAGCGAATTTTTAGTTGACAACTTATTACATAAAGTAGAAGAAACTGATAGTGAAACAGATGTAATACTAGAAAAGGATTACATAAACAAAAAATGGATTTTAAAATTTGGAGAAACTTTTAGTAAACAACTAACAGAGAAAAAGGTTCAACTTAGATTTACAAAGCATTTTAGTATTACTAAAAAGAATGATCCCCACGTGTTATATAGAACTTTACATTTTAATCTTGATAATGATAGGCATGAATTAATTTTTGAAGATGTAGATAATAATTATGATAATTATTCTATATACACATACAAAAGGTTTAATAGTTATGGACATAAAGTCTTGCAAGATTAAAGACGTTGATATAATATTTTTAAGTTATGACGAGCCTAATGCAGAAGAAAATTGGGCAGATCTGCAACGAAAGATTCCTTGGGCAAAACGTGTACACGGCGTAGAAGGATCAGATGCGGCACACAAAGCCTGTGCTGATTTATCCGAAACAAAACACTTTGTTACAGTTGATGGTGATACTGTTGTTGATCCTAAATTTATGCACGTTGAATTAGACTATGAAAAATTAGGTGTTAATGATGATTATCAGTTTAGTTGGTGTGGTAAAGTAAATGCCAATGGACTAATGTATGGTAACGGTAGTCTTAAAATGTGGACAAAAGATTTTGTAAGTAACATGAAAACACATGAGAATACTGATGGAGCAGATGATACGCAAATAGAATTTTGTTATTTTGACAATTATTATCAGTTAAATGAAAATTATAGTGAAAGTATTATTACAAGCACTCCTGCACAGGCTTGGAGAGCAGGTTTTCGTGAAGGCGTGAAAATGTCATTGAACAGGGGCACTCCTGTCAAAAATTTAAAAGAAATTTGGTGGCAAAACTATCATAGACTTTTAGTATGGATGTCTGTGGGTGCAGATGTAAAAAACGGATTGTATTCTGTAATGGGTGCTAGAGAAGGTTGTTATAAAACAATGTGTACTGATTGGGATCATGTTGTAACAAGAGATTTTACTTGGTTAAACAAGTATTGGGACACAATCAAAGATGTCAATGTAAATGATAGGATAATAGAACTAGGTACAGAGTTACAAAACCAACTCAATCTACCTATAAGTAAACTAGCACTTGATGAAAAACAAAGTGAGTTT
>MDTE01029999.1_pt1 | contig 22146 bp, 22 predicted proteins | sample 811231 | NCBI WGS metagenome assembly MDTE01 (sample SAMN05326651, study PRJNA326480) | marine metagenome | isolation source: seawater | place: Indian Ocean: Red Sea | collected 2010 | reverse complement strand
CAAAAAGGAGAGATGGCTGAGTGGTTGAAAGCACCGGTCTTGAAAACCGGCAAAGGGGCAACTCTTTCCTGGGTTCGAATCCCAGTCTCTCCGCCATTATAGTGGTTTAAAACTAAAAAAACTCTTGTAGATTTTATTTGTAATTTCAGACTTTGTATTATTAAAGTTTTTATTTAATTTTAACAATTCTTCATCGCTTAAATTAACGAATCTCTCAAGTTCCAAAAGTTCGTTTTCATTTAAATTATCAATTATACTCTTTACAAATGAAGACAAAAGTATGTCCATTTCTTTAGTTCCCCTATAGTAAGATCTATAAATAATTCTTTTTTTAATATCATCTTTATTTATTTTCATTTATCTATATTTATTTTATTTATGAGTAATTATGAATATCTTTTATCAGATATTTCTATTTTAAAAGGTGTAGGAAAATCTTTAGTAACAAAATTTAGACGAAAAAATATAAATACAATTTTTGATTTAATTCTTAGTACTCCATCAAACTATATAGATAGATCAATAGAAACTAAAATAAAAGATCTTCACATAGGAAAAATCCAAACTGTTACAATATTAGTTGAAAAATATAATTTTCCCAGGATTAGAAATCTTCCTAATAAAGTTATATGTTCAGATAATACTGGAAAATTAGACTGCATTTTTTTTAATTCATACGAAGGGTATATTAAAAAAATCCTTCCAATTAACAAAATTGTGACAATAAGTGGTAAAATTAGTTTCTTTAGAGGAAGATACCAGATTACAAACCCAACTCATGTAAGTACAGATAAAAATAAGATTAAAAAAGTCCATTCTAATTATAGTCTTACCAAAGGTATTTCAGACAATATTTTCAACAAAACAATAAACGAGGCTTTAAAAAATTTACCCAAAATAAATGAATGGCATAGTCCATATATTTTAGAAATATTTGATAATATAGGCTGGAATGAAGCTATAATTAATTTACACAAGCCTTTAAAAAAAAATAATGAAAAAAAATATCTTGATAGATTAGTATTTGATGAAATTTTATCATCGTTTTTAATTAATTCAAATTTAAAAAAAAAATTCAAAAGAAGAAAAAAAATACCAAAAAAGATAAATTTGTCATTATCTAATACTATTGAAAGAAAAATTGGATTTAAATTAACAATCGATCAAAACAATGCAATAAGTGAAATTAATAAAGATATTTCATCTGATGAAAGAATGTTTAGACTTCTTCAAGGTGATGTTGGAAGTGGAAAAACTATTGTATCATTAATATCAGCCGTAAACGTTATAATAAATAATTATCAAGTTGCATTTATGGCTCCAACAGAAATACTCGCTAACCAACACTTTAATTTATTTAAAAGTATTTTTAATGATACTTATAAAGCAGATATATTGACTGGTAAAACTGAGTACAAAATAAAAAAGGATATTTTAAAAAAACTCGATAATAATGAAATTAATATAATTTTTGGTACTCATGCACTTTTCCAAAAAAAGATTAAATTTAAAAAATTAGGATTGGTTATAGTTGATGAACAACATAAATTTGGTGTAAATCAAAGAAAAAGGTTATCAGAAAAAGGCGACTCAAATTGTGATGTGCTAGTTATGTCTGCTACGCCGATACCAAGAACAATGATGATGACGCTTTATGGTGATATGGATGTCACATTAATTAAATCAAAACCAAAAGATAGAAAGGAAATTAAAACTTATACTAAGGACGTAAATAAAATTAATGATGTAATTAAATTTGTAAAAAAAGAAATTAAAAATAATAATCAAGTTTTTTGGGTATGTCCTTTAATTGAAGAGTCTAAAAAAGTTGACCATCAGTCATCTATACTTAGATATGAACATTTAACAAAAATCTTTAAAAATGAAGTTGGGTTATTACATGGTGCAATAGATAAATATGAAAAAGATAAGATTCTAAATAAGTTTTTAAACAAAGAAATCAAAATTCTTGTTTCAACAACAGTTATAGAAGTTGGCATAGATTTTCCAAATGCAACATGCATAATAATTGAAGACTCTAATAAATTTGGTTTATCACAATTACACCAATTAAGAGGTAGAGTTGGTCGAGGTATAAAACAGTCTTCATGTATTTTATTGTATAAATCCTCTCTAAGTGAAAATGCAAGAAAGAGACTTAAAATTTTAAAATCATCAAATGATGGTTTTTTAATTGCAGAAGAAGATTTAAAACTTAGAGGTTATGGAGATCTCTTAGGTTTCCAACAAAGTGGTCAAAAAACTTTTAGGCTTGCAGATCCTATAATAAATGAAAATTTATTTAAATTAGCCGAAGAGGAAATTAAGACTATTGAAAAAAATAACACAAATTTATCAAAATATAACACACTAATAAAACTTTATGATCGTGCTGAAATTATTAACGAATTAGTTTAATTTTTATTTTTTTTTTCACTCGTACCAGCAGAAACAATAAACCTAGAGGCCTCTTCAAAGACATGTCTAAATATTTGATTTCATTCTTAGGAAACATTAACAAAAATCCACTTGTTGGATTTGGTGTAGTTGGTACAAAAACATTAATAAGTTGTGAGTCAGTTTTTTTTGAAATTTCACCCTCATTTTCTTTGGTAGCAAAACCAACTGCCCAAATACCTTTTCGTGGATATTCAATTAAAACAACACTTTTTTTCTGTGAACGACTTTGAGGTGCAAATGTTTCTGTTAATTGCCCAATTGCAGAATATATTGTTCTTAATATAGGAATACGTTTTAGTAAATCATTAAAAAGTTGTAAAATTTTTTTACCAATAAATGATAAAGATAAACCTCCTATAATTGTTATGAAGATAACTGTAACAATTATTTCAAGCCCTGGTATTTTAAAAGGTAAATAATAATTTGGATTTAATTCTTTTGGAAGAATTTTAGAGGAAATATCAATAATAAATTTAGTTAGATACAGAGTTAAACCAATTGGAATTAAAACAACAATACCTGTAATAAAATAGTTTCTTAATCTTGCAAAAAATGAGATTCTTTTTCTTCTAAATGTAGACATATTAATTATAACTTGAATATATAACAAATAAAACCGCAATAATAAATAATGCAATTAATATTTTATTATTAAGGTTCATGGTTGAAATTATATTTATCTATATTAAAAATATCGGTTAATGAATAGAAGAAAATTTATTAATATAATTGGCTGTAGTTGCTTATCTTTTGGACTTCATTCATGCACATCTGCTCCAATTACCGATAGAAAACAGTTAAAATTGATTCCTGAGTCAAAGCTTAACGCTCAAGCTGCAGCTATATATGAAAAAATTAAAGAAAAAGAAAAAATGAGTGATGATGTAAATACATTAAATAAAATAAAAGAGATTGGAAAAAAAATTGAGACAGCTGTTAACACCTATTTTGATAGAGAAAATATAATTAATCCTGCATCAAACTTTGATTGGGAATACATTCTGATTGAAAGTAAACAAAGGAATGCATGGTGTATGCCTGGTGGAAAGATTGCTGTATATACTGGCATCTTAGATATTACAAAAAATACCAATGGTCTTGCCGCAGTGATGGGTCATGAAATTGCCCATGCAGTTGCAAAACACTCAGTTGAAAGAGCAAGTCGAGGTGTTTTAGTACAAACTGGAACAAGCTTAATTGATATTTTTAGTGGTGGTGCCTTAAGTCAAATAAATAGATCAACAGGTATGGATACGGTTGGGCTTATATCTTCAATTGGAATAATGAATCCATTTAATAGAAAACAAGAAAGTGAAGCTGATTATCTTGGAATGATTTTTTCCTCATTATCTGGATATGATATAAGAGAAACGGAAAAAATTTGGGAAAGAATGAAAGAGGCAAATAAAGGAAAGGAACCTCCACAATTTATGAGCACTCATCCATCCTCATCTACACGAATAAAAGATATACAGGGATGGTTGAACGAAATAACTATTAAATATCCACCAATAATTTAATTATTGGTGAGCCGTGTTGGACTCGAACCAACGACCCATTCCTTAAAAGGGAATTGCTCTACCAACTGAGCTAACGGCCCGAAGTCGGTTCTTATAATGAATTTTTTTATTTAATCAACGCGAAAAATTATAAAATTTCTGAATATTTATTGTAGAAATCTTCAAAAGTACCATTTTTTATGTGTTTTCTAATTTCCACCATCAACTCTTGATAAAAGTTAATATTATTTAATGTCAGTAACATTGAGCCTAACATTTCATTTGTATTAAATAAATGATTAAGATAATTTTTTGAATACTTATTTAAGTCAAATTTTGTCACATTTTGATCTAAAGGTGTATTATTATACTTGTATTCCGAGTTTCTAATGTTAACTTTTCCATTCCAAGTGAAGGCTAATCCTGTTCTACCCGACCTTGTTGGAAGAACACAATCAAACATATCAACTCCTCTTTTTACGGCTCCAAGTATATCTGATGGAGTACCTACTCCCATTAAGTATCTTGGCTTTGTTTCAGGCATTATATATTTTAATCCATCAAGAACTTTAAACATCTCATTTTGACTTTCTCCAACAGCTAGTCCACCAATTGCGTAACCATCAAAACCAATTTCAATTAATGATTTAAGAGATTTTTCTCTCAAATCATTGAATAAACCTCCTTGAACAATTCCAAATAGTGCTTTATGGGGATTTATTCCAAATTGACTTTTTGATCTTGCTGCCCAGTACATAGACAGATCCATTGATTTTTTAATTAATTCGTAATTGTTAGACTTCTTTGGGCATTCGTCCATTACCATTATTATATCTGAATTAAGTCCTAATTGGATTTTTATACTTTCTTCAGGACTTAGTATAAATTTTTTTCCATCAATATGTGAATTAAAAATTGCACCTTTTTCACGGTCAATTTTATTCAATTTTGATAAGGACATAACCTGAAATCCTCCAGAGTCAGTAAGTATCGGTAATGAACAATTCATAAATTTATGAAGTCCGCCTTGGGAATTAACTCTTTCGACTCCTGGTCTGATCATTAAATGATAAGTATTACATAAAATTATTTGAGCGCCTGTGTTTTTAATATCATTTATAAAAGCCCCTTTAATAGTTGCTTGAGTACCGACAGGCATAAATACAGGTGTATCGATATCGCCTCTATGGGTTATTATTTTACCTAACCTTGCGTTTCCATCTTTATGAATGACATCAAAAGAAAAATTTTTTAATGTCATCAAAGAAAATTTATTCGGATCTAAAACTTAAAATTTTGTCAGGGTTAGAGACAGAACCATTTGGACCATCTCCTTTTGTAATTTTATCAATATTTTCCATACCATCAACTACTTTTCCAAAAACAGTATACTGATTGTTTAAGTGTGGAGCATCCTCAAAACATATAAAAAACTGACTATTAGCACTATTGGGATCGGAAGATCTTGCCATTGATAAGGTTCCTCTTTCGTGTGGTAAATTATTAAATTCAGCTTTCAAATCAGGTAAATCAGATCCTCCCATGCCTGCTCTTTGTAGATTGAAACCACTATCGGCAGAATTTCCAAATTGAACATCACCAGTTTGTGCCATAAAACCATCTATAACTCTATGAAATACAACGTTGTCATATTTACCAGAGTTAGCTAACTCCTTTATTCTGTTAACATGATTTGGAGCGACATCAGGAAATAACTCTATTTTAACGTCACCAGTTTTTAATTTTAAAATCATAATATTCTCCTTTGCGTTAATGTTTGTAAAATTAAATAAAATTAATATGAAAAAAAATTTAATTATGAATTTCATACTCTTTTTTTTATTTCTTTTATTACACTTTTTGTAATAAATTTTTTTAGGTCTCCATTCAGTGCTGCTATTTCCTTTACAAGACGAGAGGATATAACTTGGTTATCAACATCTGACATTAAAAATATAGTTTCAATCTTTTCATTTAATTTTCTGTTCATTCCTGCTAGTTGGAACTCATATTCAAAATCAGATACTGCTCTTAATCCTCGCAAAATAATATTTGAATTATATTTTGTACATAAGGTTGTAGTCAATGAATCAAACTTTATAACATGAATCTTTTTTGATGGAATTTTCAAATCTTTTACCAGAGAAAGTTTGACAAGATTAATTCTATCATCTGTTGAAAACAGATGATTTTTTTCACCACCTTCAGAAACTGCTACAATTAATTTATCAAATAAATTAATTCCTTTTTTAATTACATCAATGTGTCCATAAGTGATTGGATCAAATGTTCCAGGATATATTGCAATATTTTTCATTATTTAAACAAAATTATCATCAATTTTAATTGCCGAAACTACTTTTTCATTGTTTGAAAGTTTAATAATCCTTACACCTTGTGTATTTCTGCCAGCTATTCTTATCTCCTTAACGCTTGTTCTAATAACTTTACCTTTGTCTGTAGAAATAATTATTTCATCTTCTGCTGAAACTGGGAAAGATGATGAAACATTTCCATTTCTTTGAGATGCAACTATATTAATAATTCCTTTTCCGCCTCTATTTGTAACTCTATAATCAAAATGTGGAGTTCTTTTTCCATAACCATTTTCAGTAATTGATAAAATAAATTTATCAGCATTGGTTTTGCTATCTTTATTTATTTTAGAATTCTGTTTTATATGATCTATAATTGATAAAGAAACAATCTTATCGTTTGGAGCGAGGCTTATTCCTCTTATTCCTTTTGAAGATCTGCCCTTAAAAACCCTAAGTTTGCTAGACTCAAATCTTATCGATTTACCTGATTTACTACTTAGAATAATGTCTTGGTCATTTTTGCAAATTTGCACACCCGCAATTTTATCATCTTGGTCAAGTTTCATTGCGATTTTTCCTGCAGAATTTATTGAACTAAAATCTTCTAGGTTATTTTTTCTTATTTTGCCTTTACTTGTAACAAATATTAAATGATAGTTCTTATTCTCTGCTATATTTTCTGGAAACGGCATAATTGAACTTATAGATTGATGATTTTTCCATTGTAATAAATTTGACACAGATTTACCTTTTGATGCAGCAGTGCCTTCAGGAATTTTCCAAGCTTTAAGTCTATAAACCAATCCCTCAGACGAAAAAAATAAGACTTGTGTATGCGTATTAACAGAAAGAGTCTGAACAACTGAGTCTTCATCACGTGTTTTAATTCCAGATTTACCTTTGCCTCCTCTTTTTTGCTGCTTTACTCCACTAAGCGCACCTCTTTTAATATATCCTTGCAAGGTTACTGTTATGATTACTGACTCTTTTTGAATTGTTTCTTCTATATCATAATTTAATACTGCATCAATAATTTTTGTTTTTCTCGGTGAACCATATTTTTCTTTTATTAAAGATAATTCGTTACTTATTACTTTAAACAATTCTTTTTTAGAATTTAAAATTTTTTTAAAATAAATAATCAAATCTATAAGTTTTTTTAATTCGATTTCAATTTCATTGATCCCTAATGCTGTAAGTTTTTGTAATCTTAAATCAAGTATTGCAATTACTTGTTGCTCTGATAATTGATAGATACTTTTTGTTTTTTTACTCTCCACAAGTTTAATTAGTTTAGAGGATTTTCTTACAGACCAGATTGTTTTTAATAATTTACTTTTTGCCTCATCAGGTGTTTTTGAACTTCGTATAATCTTTATTATTTTGTCTAAGTTGTCTATACTTACAGATAATCCAATTAAGATATGGGCTCGATCCTCAGCTTTTTTTAAGTCATATTTAGTTCTTTTTAAAATTACTTCTTCCCTAAATACTAAAAAACTTTCTAGAAAATCTTTAAGTGTGCATGTTTTTGGTTTTTTATCCACAATTGCAAGAGAATTAAAACCAAATGAACTTTCTATTGATGTAAATTTATAAAGCTGCCTTTTTATTGTTTCAGGTTCTATTCCTCTTTTAAGATCAATTACAACTCTGATTCCTTCACGATTTGACTCATCTCGTATGTCACTTATTCCTTCAATTTTTTTATCTCTAACTAGTTCAGCTATTCTTTCATTTAGTATTGATTTATTTACTTGGTAAGGAACAGAAGAGATAATTAATCTTTCTTTACCATTTTTAATTTGCTCAGTGGTTATTTCGCCTCTAATTTTAAAAGATCCTCGACCAGTCTTATAACCTTGCTTAATGATATCTTTTCCAATTATTAGTCCTCCTGTTGGAAAATCTGGTCCAGGAATAATCTTCATCAATTCAGGTATTTTAATATCTCTATTTTCTATAAGGGCCAATGTGCCATCGATTATTTCTCCCAAGTTATGAGGTGGAATACTGGTTGCCATTCCTACAGCAATTCCTCCAGCACCATTCACAAGAAGATTTGGGTATTGTGCAGGTAGAATTTCAGGTTCATTATCGGTTTCATCATAATTACTTTTAAATTGTACTGTGTCCTTATTTATGTCGTCTACTAAATGTTGTGACACTTTAGATAATCGTGTTTCTGTATACCTCATAGCAGCAGGTGGATCACCGTCAATTGAGCCAAAATTACCTTGACCTTCTACTAAAGGTAGGCTCATTGAAAAATCTTGAGCCATTCTTACAAGAGCATCGTAAATTGCTTGATCACCATGAGGATGATATTTACCCATAACATCTCCAACTATTCTAGCGGATTTTCTAAATTGCTTTGACCAATCAAATCCACCTTTGTGCATTGCGTAAATAATTCTTCTGTGTACCGGCTTAAGACCGTCTCTTATATCAGGTAAAGCTCTACTAATAATTACGCTCATAGCGTAAGATAAGTATGATGAGCTCATTTCATCATAAATTGTAATGGGACTTACTTTGGATTTGTTATCCTCTTTTAACTGTTCATTTTTCATTAAAATGGAATTTCGTCGTCTAAATCAGTATTGTTTTGTTGATTAGTTTGATCAAAATCATCGCTCTTATTTGATGATTGGTTTGTGATATTATTTGAATTTGATCCACCCAACATTGTTAGTGTAGAGTTATAGCCCTGCAATATAATTTCGGTAGAATATTTATCTTGTCCAGTTTGTTCATCTTTCCATTTTCTTGTTGATAGTTGGCCTTCAATATAAATTTGAGCGCCTTTTTTTAAATATTGCTGTACAACATTTACTAAACCCTCATTAAATACAACTATACGGTGCCATTCAGTTTTTTCCTTTTTTTCACCTGTATTACGATCCTTCCATGTTTGGCTTGTAGCTAAACTAATTCTAGCGACACTTTTGCCATTAACCATTTGCTTAACCTCTGGATCCGCTCCAAGTCTTCCGATTAATTGTACTTTATTTAGACTTCCTGCCATAAATTTAATATTTTAGAGAATTTTAATATAACATATTTTACCTTGAATATTAATTTTATTAATCTAAAGCAACTAAATAATGCTTAAAAAGATCCTTATAAAAGGTGCAAAAGAGCACAATTTAAAGAATATATCTTTGGAGATACCAAAAGATAAATTTGTGGTAATTACAGGTCTGTCAGGATCAGGCAAATCATCATTAGCTTTTGATACAATATACGCAGAAGGTCAAAGAAGATATGTAGAAAGTTTATCTGCATACGCAAGACAGTTTTTAGATAAAATGAAAAAACCAAATGTTGATCTTATTGAAGGATTAAGTCCTGCAATATCAATAGAACAAAAAAATACTTCTAAAAATCCAAGATCAACAGTTGCAACTGTTACGGAGATATACGATTACATGAGAGTTCTTTATGCTAGAGCAGGAATTCCATTCTCGCCGTTCACAGGGAAACCAATTGAGTCACAGACTATAAGTCAAATAGTAGATAGAATTAAACAACTGCCCAAAAAATCTACAATTTATCTTTATGCTCCAGTTGTAAGAGGAAGAAAGGGTGAATATAAAAAGGATATATTATCTTATAAGAAAAGAGGATTTAGAAAAATTCAAATAGATGCCAAAATTTATGATATAGACAAAGTCCCTGAGTTAAATAAAAAAATTAAACACGATATCTCAATTCTCATAGATAGAATAATTCTCAACTCTTCTCTTGGTAATAGATTGGCTGAGTCAGTAGAAACTGCAATAAATCTCTCAAATGGATTATTGTTTGTCGAGTACGAAGATGAAACACTTCCTAAACAATATAGAAAAAATGAAAAAATAATCTTTTCAACTAAATTTGCATGTCCAGAAAGCGGATTTACAATAGAAGAAATTGAGCCAAGATTATTTTCTTTTAATAGTCCATATGGTGCATGTGAGGAATGTGAAGGTATTGGTATAAAGCTCAATGTAGATCCAAAATTGGTTGTTTCAGATGAAAAAAAATCAATTTCTGATGGAGCAATTATTCCATGGGCTAAGTCTACATCACTATATTATGCTCAAACACTAGCATCATTATCAAAACACTATAAATTTTCTTTAGAAGAAAAATGGAAAAATTTACCTAAAAAAATTAAAGATATAATTTTGTATGGCTCAGATGATGAAGAAATTAAATTCACTTATGATGATGGTTATGAAAAATATTCACATAAAAAAACCTTTGAGGGAGTCATAAATAATTTAGAGAGAAGATATCTTGAGACTGATAGTGACTGGATGCGAGAAGAAATATCGCAATACCAATCTGATACAAAGTGTGAAAAATGTAATGGTCATAGGCTAAAAGATGAGGCTCTATGTGTTAAAATAGACAAATTAAATATAAGCCAAGTTACAGAAATGTCTATAGTCGAAGCAAAAGAATGGTTTTTATCTTTAGAAAAAAAACTTGATCCTACAAGACTTAAAATAGCACAACATATACTAAAAGAAATAAATGAGAGACTAGACTTTCTTCTTAATGTTGGATTGGATTATTTGACTTTATCAAGAGAATCTGGAACACTTTCTGGTGGCGAGTCTCAAAGAATAAGATTGGCATCTCAAATTGGCTCAGGCCTTACTGGTGTATTATATGTTTTAGATGAACCATCTATTGGCTTACATCAAAAAGACAATATCAAATTAATAGATGCATTAAAAAGATTAAGAGACCTCGGTAATACTGTAATAGTTGTAGAACATGATACAGAAACAATGGAAAATTCTGATCATGTTATTGATTTGGGACCTGAAGCAGGTCAAAAAGGTGGTGAAGTTGTTGCGGAAGGAACTTGTGATGAAATTAAAAATAATAATAACAGTATCACTGGTAGATATTTATCAAATAAAAGTTTTATTCCTGTTCCAAAAAATAGAAAAATGGCAAAAAATGGAAGATACTTAGAAATTCTTAGTGCATCTGGTAATAATTTAAAAAATGTAAATTTAAAAGTTCCTCTTGGTGCATTCACTTGTGTTACCGGGGTTTCAGGAAGTGGAAAATCAACATTAATTTTACAAACACTTTTTAATGCATTAAATCTATATTTGAACAATAATAAATCTAGAAAAATACCACTACCTTTTAAGGGTATCAAAGGTATAGAATTAGTTGATAAAATAATTGATATAGATCAATCTCCAATTGGAAGAACCCCTAGATCAAATCCTGCAACTTACACAGGAGCTTTTGGTCCAATTAGAGATTGGTTTACAAATTTACCTGAGTCAAAAAGTAGAGGATATAAGCCTGGAAGATTTTCATTCAATGTCAAAGGGGGAAGATGTGAAGCTTGCGAAGGTGATGGTGTTATTACTTATGAAATGCACTTTCTTCCAGACGTTTATATTACATGCGATGAATGTAAAGGAAGTAGATATAACAGAGAAACTCTTGAAATAAAATTTAAAGGCAAGAATATATCAGATGTTTTAAATATGACAGTTGATGAAGGATGTGATTTTTTTGAAAATATAAATACAATCAGAGGTAAGTTATTAACACTTAAAAAAGTAGGATTAGGATATATCAAAATTGGTCAACAAGCTACAACACTGTCAGGTGGAGAGGCACAACGAATTAAACTTGCAAAAGAATTATCTAGAAGGTCAACTGGCAGAACAGTTTATATTCTAGATGAACCAACCACTGGTCTTCATCAACATGATATAAAAAAATTATTAGAAATTCTTCATACTTTTGTAGCTACTGGAAATACTGTAATAGTAATAGAACATAACTTAGATGTAATTAAAACTGCAGATCATATAGTTGATGTTGGACCTGATGGAGGTGTTAAAGGTGGAGAAATTATCGCAGCTGGTAAACCAGAGGAAATAATTAAAGTCAAGTCAAGCTATACAGGCAAATATTTAGCACCACTATTAGTTCCTAAATATAAAAAAATTGCTTAAAACACTAATTCGTTGTATAAAAAGATATGAGCGGAATACTTCAATCTTTATCTAAGACAGTACATTTGTCTTTAGCTTTGGCAGTAATATTGTTTTTAGGACTCTATTTCTTAAATGGTGGTTTTGATATTGATACACTTTTTTGGAGTTGGCTTTTTAGATATGTACATGTAATTGTTGGTATTATGTGGATCGGCTTGCTTTGGTATTTTAATTTTGTACAAATTCCAAACATGAGCAAGATACCAGATGATCAAAAACCAGCTATTGGAAAGGTTATTGCTCCCTCAGCTCTATTTTGGTTTAGATGGGCTGCTTTATTTACGATAATATCAGGATTAATTTTAGCATATTTAAATGGCTATGCACATGATGCAATGACATTAGGTATTACATCTGGTGGCGGAAAAAGCACTGCTATCGGTATTGGTATGTGGCTAGGATTAATTATGGCATTTAACGTTTGGTTTGTAATCTGGCCTAACCAAAAAAAAGCGCTTGGCATAGTCGAGGTTGATCCAGAAATAAAAGCAAAATCTGCTAAAACAGCTATGTTGTTCTCTAGAACAAATACATTATTGTCGCTTCCAATGTTGTTATCTATGGTTGCTGCTCAAAATTTATACTAACTTTTTTCCTCATCTTTAACAACTGTATGATGATTAACATTTAATCTAACTAGTATAGGATTTGCTATATATATAGATGAGTAAGTACCTATAATTACACCTAAAATCATAGCAAAAGAAAAACCTCTTAATATTTCACCCCCTAAAAAAAAAAATTGAAAATAATGCAAGTAATGTTGTTAAGGATGTAAGAATAGTTCTAGATAATGTTTCATTAATGGATAAATTTGTTAGATCAAAAATATCTAAATCAATATATTTTTTAAGATTATCTCTGACTCTGTCGAATATAACAACAGTATCATTCATTGAATAACCAACGATAGTTAAAACAGCAGCAACTATAGAGAGATTAATTTCCAAAGACAAAAAGGAAAATATACCAAGTGTTATTATTACATCATGAAAAAGAGCAACTATAGCTCCTAAACTAAATTGCCATTCAAACCTGATCCAAATATAAAATAACATTGCTGCTAAAGATAAAGAAATAGCAATAATACCAGATTTCAATAACTCGGAGCTAACTTTTGGTCCAACATTCTCAACCCGTCTAAAATTTATATCTGGAAAGGATTTTGATATATCGATCTTTAGATTATTAATAAATTCTGGATTATCCAGATTTTGTTTTTGAAATTTAATTATATAGTCTGTGTTGTTGCCAAAATTTTTAACTGTTAAGTTTGGAAGATTTGATTTACTAAATACATCCCTAACTTTTGCAACTGAGTGGTTGCTATTTTCAAGTCTGATTTCTATTAAAGTTCCACCTTTAAAATCAACACCATAATTTAATCCCTTAAAAAATAGTAAGCTTAACGATAAAATAAATAGTGCTAAAGACAAAATACCAAAATGTTTATAATATTTGTTAAAAAGTATTTTTTTCATTTTATATTAATTTTTCATTATTTTTATTAGATCTTACGTATATTGAAGTTAGTAACCTTGCAACAAAGTACACAGAAAACAAAGTTGTTAGTATGCCTACACCTAAGGTTACTGAAAATCCTTTAACTGGACCTGACCCCATAAGAAATAAAATAATAGCTGCGATAAGTGTAGTAATATTTGCATCAATAATCGCAGTTCTTGATTTTACGTAGCCACTGTCAAAGGCAATTATTTGGTTATTCTCCTTTTTAATCTCTTCTTTTATTCTTTCAAAAATTAAGACATTTGCATCAACAGCCATTCCAACAGTTAAAATTATTCCAGCAATACCTGGTAATGTTAATGTGGCTCCAAACAATGTTAATATTCCTGTAAGAAGAATAAGGTTTGTAATTAGAGCAAAATTTGCAATTAAACCAAAGGTACGATATTTATACGTCATAAATATCACAACTAAACTAAATCCTATAATTAAGGATATTATTCCAGCTTTGATTGAATCTTTTCCCAAATCTGGACCTACAGATCTTTCCTCAATAATATTCATCGGTGCAGGTAGAGCACCTGATCTTAATAATAATGCTAAGTCGGTAGCACTTTGAAAAGTAAAATTTCCGCTAATTTGACCTGATCCACCAACTATAGGCTCTCTAATTGATGGGGCACTAATAATTTTTCCATCAAGTATAATTGCTAATTGTTTGCCAACATTTTCGGTTGTTGCTTTACCAAATTTTTTTGCACCCACTCTATCCAGATTAAATGATACTATTGTTTCATTACTCTGAGTATCCATTCTTGGTTTTGCATCAACCAGATTATCACCATTGAGAATAATTCTTTTACTAACAAGAGCCTGGTCGATGCCGTTATCAAATTTTAATGTTTCAGTTCCAAAGCTGTCGTTTTCATTGGACGATACAAATTGAAATGTTAAATTTGCGGTTTTTCCTAATAAAGATTTTATTCTAGCCGGATCGTCAAGACCCGGTAATTCAACTAATATGCGATTATTGCCTCTTTTAAGAATATTTGGCTCATTTGTACCTGTTTCGTCAACTCTTCTTCTTACTATTTCTACTGCTTGATCCAAAGACGATGAATTTAACAAAACTAAACCATAGTCAGATAAATAAATTGAAAAATAATTATCTTTATTTTCAACAATAAATTGGTGTGTCTTAAATTTTTCAAAATAGGGATTAATTTCACTTTTTTTATTTGAAAGCAACTCAACTACTTTATTTGAAGAAAAAGTATCACTTTCAAAATAAATTTTATTATTTTCAATGGAAAAGTTTCTAACTTTGAGGGATTGATCATTAAAGGATTTTTTTAAATCAATTAATTTATTTTGTAGCGTTTGTGATATTATTGGCTGATTATCTATTTCAAGCAAAAGATAAGAGCCTCCTTGGAGGTCTAATCCAAGATTTATTTTATTTTTAATTAAGTTATCATCAAACTTAAATAAATTTGACAGAGTGAGGTAAGATAAAATTAAAGTAATTAATAATACAGTTATAATTTTTATTTTTGAAAAATATAACACTTATAAAATTATTTTTTAATTTCTTGGCTATTTGCAAGGGCTTGAATTCCAGTGGCTTTTATAATTTCAACTTTTACATTATCAGAAATTAAAACTTCAACTTTTTCTGCATCAACAACTCTTTCAATAGTTCCAATTATCCCACCGGATGTAATTACCTTATCCCCTCTTTTTAAATTCTCGACCATTAATTTATGATCTTTAACTTTTTTTTGTTGCGGCCTAATTAAGAAAAAATAAAAAATTACAAATATTAATATTAAGGGTATAAATTGTGCTATTCCTGAATCCATAAAATTCCTTATTAAAGAATTCTTTATACCAAATAATTAAATTTCTCAACCGCTAATTGATGAAATTTTATCCATATTATTCATATATGGTCTTAAAGGATCGGGAATAATAATTGATCCGTCCTCTTCTTGATAATTTTCCATAATTGCAATTAAAGTTCTGCCAATCGCAAGACCACTACCATTCAATGTTCCAGTATATAAATTTTCATTTTTTGAGTTTTTGTAACGAGAATTCATTCTCCTAGCTTGAAATGATCCACAAGATGAGCAGCTAGATATTTCTCTATACTTATTTTCTGATGGAAGCCAAACTTCAATATCATAAGTTTTTTCAGCACTAAAACCCATGTCGCCAGTACATAAAATTACTTTTCTATATGGAAGTTTCAACTTATCTAATATCATTGTAGCGCAATTAGTCATTCTTTCTAACTCTTCTAAACAATTATTATTTTCTACTATGCTGACTAATTCAACTTTGTAAAACTGGTGCTGACGTATCATACCTTTAGTATCTTTTCCATAGCTCCCTGCCTCTTTTCTAAAGCATGGTGTTGAAGCAACAAGTCTCATAGGAAGATTACTTTGTTTAATAATTTGATTTTTCACAACATTTGTTAAAATTACCTCTGCTGTAGGAATAAGAAATTTTCTATCCTCATTATCATCTAGTTTGATTTCAAATTGATCATTTTCAAACTTAGGCAGTTGTCCAGTTCCATACATTGTATTTTCTGTTACAATCAAAGGGGGAGATATTTCTTTATATCCATTATATGTTGTATGTATGTCTAACATAAAATTTGATAAAGCCCTTTCCATCATTGCCAGCTTATCCTTTACAAACACAAACCTTGAGCCTGTAGTTTTAGAAGCTAATTCAAAATCTAGCATCCCTAAATTTTCACCTAATTCAAAATGAGATTTTACTTTAAAGTTTTTATTTTTAATTTCACCCTTCGTTTCAATAACTTTATTAAATTTTTCATCTGATCCTATTGGAACATCTTTATGGGGAATATTTGGTATTGAGGAAATAAAATTATCTAATTTTAATTTAGTTTTGAACTGTTCGTCAGATAAGCTTTTAATTTTTAAAGAAATTTCTTTTGATTTTTCGAACATTTTTTCATCTTTAGATTTTGATATATCTTTTTTTTGTTTCTCTAAAGTTTCTTTTTCTTTAATTAATTGTCGATTTTTTTGATCTAACTCAAGTATTATGTCAATATTCGTTATATTATTTCTGAGTGATATTTGTTTTTTAAAAGTATCAAAATTATTTCTTATATATTTAATATCATGCATTTTCTTCTTCTCTTTGTCTCTTTAAATTTTTTGATTCAATTACACTCACAGATATAATAGAAAGTTCATACAACAATAAAAGTGGTAAGGCTAATCCAACTTGAGTAATTGGATCAGGTGGGGTCAACAATGCAGCAGCGGCAAAAATGATTACAACAACGTATTTTCTTCTCTCTCTTAAAAATTTAGCGTCAATTATTCCTACTCTTGCCAATAAACTCAAAACTATTGGTAACTGAAAACTTAATCCAAATGCGAAAATTAATTTCATTACAAGTGACAAGTACTCATTGACTTTGGCTTCTAATTGAATTGGTAAATTGGTGCTTAAACCTGCGCTTTCAAATGATAAGAAAAATTTAATAGCTAAAGGCATTATTAAATAATAAACAAGCATGCCTCCTAGTAAAAATAATATTGGTGTTAAAACCAAATAAGGCATTATTGCTTTTTTTTCGTGCTTATATAATCCAGGTGCAATAAATTTCCAAACTTGAATTAAAATAAAAGGACTTGTTGCAAAAAAAGCCGCAAAAAAAGAAACTTTAATATATGTAAGAAAAGTTTCTTGAAGGGCTGTAAAAATTAATCTTCTCTCAACTCCATCATCTTTAACAGCATTTGCATATGGTTCTACTAAGAAACCATAGATATGATCTGAAAAAAAGTAGCAACAAACAAAAAGAATTGCTAAAAAAACGATTGAATTTATAAGTCTACTTCTCAATTCTGTTAAATGACTTATGAAGCCTGAATCTTTATCCGACATCGTTATTTTTTTTTATATTTTTTTTTTGATCGTTTTTTTCTTCATTATTATCAAATATCTTATTTGCATCATCATCTATAGATGCAAACTCATCTTGAACATTCGACACATATCTTTTTATAGACCCAAACCAGCTACCTACTTTTTTTAGCATTATTGGGAAATCTTTTGGTCCAATCACAATAATTGCTATTGATGCTATTATTAAAATTTCTAACCAGCCAATTTGTGGCATTAGATTTAATTACTATCTTTTGAGTCTTTGTTTTCTTCGGAAGCATCTTTATTCTGATTATCCTCTATAGCGTCAGATGCCATTCCTTTTTTAAAACTTTTAATGCCTTTAGCAACATCACCCATCAAACTTGAAATTTTTCCTCTGCCAAATAAGAGGACCACTAAAATTACAACAATTGCTATTTGCCAAAAACCTATGCTCATAGCATGTTTATATACTTAATATTTATTTTTTAAAAGGATCTTTTTCATGATTTTCTTCATCTACTAAAGTTTCATTCAGCATTTCATCTATATTAGAGTAAATATCTTCCTTTTTTTCATCTTGATTTTCTTTATAAAATTTACCTGTTCCAAAAATTGATCTTTCCACTGAAGATGTATCAATTAATCCTGCTGCTCCTAATTCATCAATTGTTGGAAGGTCAGAAAGTTTTTGAAGATTAAAATGGCTCAAGAATTCATCTGTTGTAACATATTGTATAGGTTTACCAGGAACATCCTTTCGACCACCTGGTTTGACCCAATTAAGTTCCATTAAAATTTCTAAGGTATTTGTCCCAAAAGCTACACCTCTAATATCTTCAATTTCTGCTCTTGTAACTGGTTGATGATAAACAATGATGGATAAAGTTTCTATTGCAGCTTTTGATAATTTTTTTTCAACTGTTTTTTGTTTAGATAAAAGATTTGATAATTTATCTGAGGTTCTAAATGACCATTTATTTGATATACAGACTAAATTAATTCCCCTATTCGAATAAAAATTTTGCAATTTTTCAAGTGCTTTTTCTATATTTATTTTTTTTGTAATTTTATTTTCAATTGTATCGATATCTAGAGGAACACTAGAAGCAAAAAGGATGGCTTCAATTTCTCGCTCTTGGTCAGTAATTTTTATCTCTGGAAATTTAACAACATTATTTTTTTTAAATTTATTCATTATTACGTATATATATATCCCCGAAAATTTCTTTCTGCCTAATTTGAATATTACCCTCTTTAACTAGTTCAAGAGATCCAGCAAAAATTCCAGCATTACCAGTTTTATGCATTTTTTTACTACTTTTAAAAATGGATGGTATTAAATCTTTAAGGTTTTTCCACTCATATAAATCTTTTTTTGATTCTAATATTTTTTTTATTCCCTCTTCCATAGTGAATACTGGAAGCTTTGGAATGTTAATTTTTTGAAAGTCTTTCATTGAAATTATCGAAGAATATGTTTTTAAAACATCAAAGAGTTTCAATGTATATTGTGAGATGTGAGTAGTTTTGAGCCTAGTATTTGCACCTCTCATAAATATGTCTCTTCCTAATCTTTTTCTTTTAAGCATCTGATCTGACAATAATCTAATAAGTTCCAATTTTTTAAGTTGTAATTTCAATCTTTCAGCAATTTCTTGGGCTTTAAATTCTTCCTCTTCATCTAAAGGTAAAAGCAATTTTGATTTTAGATAAGTGAGCCAGGTTGCCATAAGAAGATATTCAGATGCAATTTCAAGATTTAAATTTTCAGTATTCGCAATATATTCATTAAATTGATCTGCAAGTTTTGTAATTGATATTTCTTCTAAATTAACTTTTTGAGATTTTGCTAAATCTAAGAGTAAGTCTAAGGACCCGCTGTAATTATGAAGATCTAATTGCAATTCTTGAGAATCAAAATTTCGCATGATTGAACTTAACTTAAAAGTTTGTAAAATTCAGATGTTTTTTTAATTATAAAATTGTCAACCTTTGGAGCAATTTTGGCTAAAATATTCATTTCTCTCATATTACCATTACAATGCAAGACCAAGTTGCATCCAGACTCATAAGCAATAGATATATTTTTATTAAAAGAATATTTTAAAGCTTTCATGGATATGTCGTCTGAAATAATCAAATTTTTAAATCCAATATTATTTCTAATATATTTAATTCCTTTTTTTGAATGTGTTATGCAGTTCTCTATATCTAAAGCCTCAAAAACTATATGCGCTGTCATTGCAAATAGTGATTTTTTATTTTTAAAGACTTCAAAATCATTTTTTTCTAAATAAGTTTTTTTTTTAAAAATATATGGCATTTCTAAATGACTATCTTTTTTAGATAATCCATGACCAGGGATATGTTTAATTACTGTGCAAATTCGATTTTGTTGAAAAAAATTTATTGTTATTTTTCCAATATTATTTACAATTTTTTTATCTCTTGAATAAGCTCTATCACCTATAATTTTATGTGAATTATATCTTCTTAAATCTAAAACAGGGACTGTATTTATATTAACTCCAATTAAATTTAATAAATATGATATTTGATCCACATATACTTTGTAATAAAGTTTAAATTTACTTCTTTCTCTACTGTACAAATCACCAAAATATTTTCCAGGAAAAATTGAATTATCAATTATATTTTTTAATCTACTTACTCTACCACCTTCCTCATCAATCAATATCGGATAAAATGGATCATTAAATAAATTTTTAATTGAATTAGTGAGATTTCTGGTTTGAGCAATATTTTGAATATTTCTTTGAAATAGAATGATGCCCCATGGCTTATTTTTTTTTATAAATTTATATTCTTTTTTAGACAACTTTAGACCCTTTATCCCACATATAAATGATTTTCTGTGTTTAATTTTCATTTTTTAAAAGGTCCCAAAAAGTAAATTTTTTATTTGAGTTGTCATCTTTATTTAAATAAGTGATAATATTGTCAGTGTCAGAAAGAAAAACAGGTATTTGTAACTTTTTTAAGTTAATTTTTTGATCTATCGAATTTAATACTCTAAAAGTTTTTTTTTTATATTCATCAGAGATATAAAATTTTATAGTTAATAGTATTGACAATATTATTGATAATATGAAAATAGAATATTTAATTTCTTTTAACATTACATTTTTTCTGGGGTTGATACTCCAATAATTGTCATTCCTGAAATTATAACATTTGAAATTGCTTTTAAAAAAATTAATTTATCGTCTGAAATTACTTGATTTTCATTTATAAATCTTTTTTCAGGATTTTCTTTTCCTAAATTCCAATAAGAATGGAATAAAGAGGCTAACTCATATAAATAAGTAGGAATTCTATGAGGTTCTAATTTATTACTGGATACCTCTATGCACCTTGGCCATTCAGAAAGTTTTTTTAAGATTATTATTTCGTCTTCTGAATATTCAAAATTAAATTCTTTTACATCAATCTCTTTTTTAATATCTTTATTAATATGTCTAAATACTGAACTTATTCGTGCATAACAATATTGTACATAATAAAGTGGATTCTCTTTCGATTTTTCAACAACATTATCAAAGTCAAATTCTAACTCCACGTCACTGCTTCTATTCAACATAATGAACCTTGTTGCATCTTTTCCAACTTCATTTATTAAGTCATCTAAAGTTATATAATCACCCTTTCTTTTTGACATTTTAAAAGGTTTTTTATTTTTAATTAACTTTACTAATTGACTAACTTTACAAATCAGTTTTCCTTTAGAATTACTTAAAGCATCAACGGATGATGAAATTCTTTTAATATAACCAGCATGATCAGCTCCTAAAATATTTATTAAATAGTCAAATTTTCTATCCAATTTATTTTTATGATAAGCAACATCGCTTGCAAAGTACGTCCAAGAACCATCAGATTTCTGTAAAGCTCTATCTTTGTCGTCTCCAAAATCAGTTGATTTAAAAAGTAGCTGTTCTCTTTCAACCCATTTTTCATTTTTTTCGCCTGCTGGGGCTTCGATTTTTCCTTTATATACGAAATTATTTTTTTGAAGATGTTCGATAACTTTTTCTACCTCTTGATTAGTAACAAGCTTCTTTTCACTAACAAAGTTATCGTGTTTTATACCAATTTTATTAAGATTATTCTTGATTATATTTAATGCCTCGATAATTGACAAATCAGTCAATTTACTTTGAATTTTTTTTAAATCATTAAAATCCATTTTCTTATTTGAATTGATTATATTTATTGCAATACTAATTAAATAATCACCTGGGTATAAGTCTTGGTTATTTTTAGGAAATGGCTCACTAAATTTTATTTCCCTTATTCGGTAATAAACAGATTTTGTAAAATTTATTATCTGATTACCATAATCATTTACATAATATTCCTTTGTAACCTTATGTTTATTAAATAATAATATATTAGAAATTACATCACCTAAAATAGCTCCTCTACAAT
>MDTE01160907.1_pt1 | contig 22147 bp, 18 predicted proteins | sample 811231 | NCBI WGS metagenome assembly MDTE01 (sample SAMN05326651, study PRJNA326480) | marine metagenome | isolation source: seawater | place: Indian Ocean: Red Sea | collected 2010 | reverse complement strand
TTTCCAATTAATGAAAAAGAAGTAATGGATTTTTATGGATATTCAGGTAGTTTTGGAAGATTTAAAATGAAATTAAAATTTTTGCGAAATTGGATTTTGCACTCGTTAGCATATTCTTCACCATTATCAAATTTTTCAGTTTCAATGCAAAAAGCTAGAGGGGTAAGAATTGGGAAGAATTGTCATTTTAATCCATATGTCTTAATTGATTTAATTTATCCAAAGATGATAGAGATAGGCGATAATGTAACTCTTGGCTCACATTCAATGATTTTTGCTCATAGTAATCCATCAGCCAATTTATTTTTAAAACAAGGAGAATTTCCTAGAAAAGTTTCAAAAGTTGTGATAAAATCTGGCGCAGTAATCAATCCTGGTGCAATTGTTATAGCAGGAGTAACAATTGGTGAAAATTCAATTATTTCTCCAAGAAGTGTTGTAACACAAGATGTTCCTGACTACTGTATTGCTGTAGGTAATCCAGCAAGAGTGATAAAAAAAATTGATCATTGAAGATAAAAAATGAATATTTTAGGTATTGATTTTGAAGATTGGTTTCATCCAGAATTAATTCAGAAAGCAAAACTTAAAGTTGAAAAAGAACCTAAAGTAATTCAAGGAATTCATAAAATTTTAGAATTGTTACGACAAAAAGAAACTAAAGCAACATTTTTTGTTGTTGGAGAATTATTGGAATACAAACCAGAACTGTTAGATTTAATTTTAGAGAATGAACATGAAATAGCTTTTCACACAATGAAACATTCTAGAATAGATTCATTAGATATGAAAGAAAAATTTGATGATGAAATTAAAATGTTTAATAAACTAACAAATGGGAAATCAAAAGGATTTCGTGCACCTAGTTTTTCACTAAATAATCATAGTTCATGGGCTATAGAGATATTAGAAAAAAATCATTATGTATATGATAGTAGTGTAGTTCCAGCAAAAACAAATTTGTATGGAATTCCGAATGCAGACAACAAACCATACAAGATTACAAGTAAAAATTTAGAAAATGATTCTATAGAAGGAAAAATTTTAGAATTCCCATTATTGACTACAAAACTTTTGGGAAAAAAGATACCAGCAGCAGGAGGATTTTATTTGAGAACTTTACCATTACGAATTATTGAAAATGCAATAAAATCTTATGAGAAAAATGATATTCCAGGAGTGTTTTATATCCATTCTTGGGAATTGACGCCAGAATTCATGCCAAAAATTGAACTTCCAAAAAAGGATCATTTCATTACATTTCATAATATCAATAAAGCATACGTTCGAATGGAAAATTTATTAGAAAAGTTTGAGTTTACATCGTTTAGTAAGTTTATTCAAGCAAATAAGGAGAATTTGTACTAAACCTTTTTTTTATCATAATTAAATTTTGAATTAACGTGATAATATGAGAATCGTATTTGATTTAGATGGAGTAATTTGTGAATTAAAAAAACCTTCAGAATCATATTTGGATGTAAATCCAAAAAAGAAAGTTATTCAAAAAATGAGAGACTTGAAAGAAGAGGGTCATTATTTAATAATTCATACTGGAAGACATATGAGAACATGTGAAGGGGATGTTACAAAAGTTATTGAGAAGATTGGAAAAGTGACAGAAGATTGGTTAGAAAAGTGTAAAGTTCCATACGATGAATTAGTTTTTGGAAAACCATATGCGGATCTTTACATTGATGATCTTGGATGTGAATTTTCATCAAGTAAAAAATTAGGTGAAAAGTTGGAACAAATACAACCAATAATTATAATTCCAATGGCAGGAGAAGGAAAGAGATTTAAAAATGAAGGGATAAAAAAACCAAAATTTATGATTGAAGTAAAAAATAAATCATTATTTGAATGGTCGTTAGCAAGTTTACCAACAGATATTTCAAAAAAAATAATTTTTATTTGCTTAAACGAACATGAGAAAGAATTCAAAGTTAGTAAATTTATTAAAAATATAATGGATAAAAAATATCCAAAACTAAAATATGAATTAGTTTACATTAATGAAATTACTGGAGGACAAGTTGAAACTGTATTGCATGTAAAGCACTTGGTAAGACCAGAGAGTTCAATTATGATTTTTAATATTGATACACATTTTGTTTCATCACGATTGAAATCAAGAGTATTAACAATGAATAATAGGGAGGTTGACGGATTACTTGGATGTTTTGAATCAGATGATGATAATTTGAGCTTTATTAAATTAAATAAAACAGGTTTTGTTGAAGACGTAAAAGAGAAAGAGGTGATTTCAGAATATGCATCAACAGGATTGTATATCTTTGCAAATGCAGAAGAGTTTTTTGAAGCTGGAAAACAAATGGTGGAAAATGGTAACAAAGTTAAAAATGAATATTATGTTTCAGAGATTTACAATATGTTACTAAAATCAGGTAAAAAATTTGAAATAGATATAGCAGAAGAGTTTTTTCCATTAGGAACTCCAGATGATCTAAAAAAATTTGAGATATAACCATGGAAAAAGAAGAACTTAGAGTACTCATTTTGAGTGCAGGTAAAATTGATAACGAATTGGTGAAGATTTTTGGAGAAATTCCTTCAGGATTAATTCCATTAAATGGGAAACCAGTAATATTCAGAATAATTGATAAATTACTTGATGAAGGATTCGGAAAAATTACTATTACAGTAGGATATAAAAAAGAAATTTTAGAACAAATAGTGAGAGAACAATACAAAAACCAATGTGATTTAGAATTTATTTCAACAGATTTTAAAAAGCCGCCAGGAAATTCTATCAAAACTGCAACAGATTATTTTGATGAAGAAAAATTACTAATAATTTTAGGTGATACATTAATTGAAAATAATTTAATAGATTTGGTAAACAAAGGAAGGAATTTTGTCATAACATCACAAGAATTTTCTCATACAAAGAATTGGTGTGTAGTGACAAAAAGTGAAAATAAAATTGATGAGATTTTTGATAAAGAAGAACTCGTTGATAGTGAGAGATATCACGCATTAGTTGGTTGTTATTTTATAAATAATCAAAATTCGTTAAAGAATGTTTTATCGGATTTTTCAGATGATGAAAATCTTGAGATAAGTTCAATCATTAAAAAAATTAAAGATAAGGAAGGGTTTCAATTAGAGTTTGCAAAGAAATGGCATGATGTGGGTCATTTAGAAAATTATTATTCTACAAAGCAATTTGTTTTAAAAACTAGATATTTCAATAAATTACAATTTGATCAATTAGGAGAAAATGTCATCAAAACGAGTACAAATAAAAAAAAATTGATTGATGAAATTAAATGGTATGATGAGATTCCAAAGGATGTTTTAGATCTAGTTCCAAAAAAAATAGATTCATCTATGCAAAAAAAACCTTTCATAAAATTAGAATACGTCAAATATCCTACACTATCAGAGCTTTGGCTGTATAGTGAATTTCCAGTATACTTTTGGAAAAAAATTATTGGAGAATTATTTAGAATAATTGAAAAATTTAAAAAAAATAATCTCAATGTTACTAAACAAGAATATTATTCAATGTATTTTGAAAAAACACTCGATAGAATTAATCAAGTAATAGCTGAAGATAAATTGTTTAGAGAAATTTTTAACCATGATTTTATTTTCATTAATAATATAAAACTAAAAAATTGGAATTTAATGAAAAATGAAATTAAAGAAAAAATTGATGAAATGTATAATGAAAATGATAATTGTTTAATTCATGGTGATCTTTATTTTGCAAATATTCTTTATAGTTCAGAAAAAAATGTGTTCAAATTAATCGATCCAAGAGGAATATGGGGAAATACAATTGGAGGAGATATAAAATATGACATAGCAAAGATTAGACATTCTATTGTTGGTTGTTTTGATACTATTACAAATGGTCTGTATTCAATAAAATATGAAAAAATGAATGAAATACAATTCAATGTGTTTAAACCAAAAAATTATGAAATTATTTGTGATGAACTTGATGTCTATATAGGAAAAAAATGGAATCTTGATGAAATAAAAATGATTGAGGGATTATTGTTCATTTCAATGCTACCATTACATGGCGATAATGTAGAAAGACAATTAGCATTCTTTTGTATTGGATTACAAAGATTAAATGAAATATTTGGTGATGATTAATGGTAAAACTAACAATTACAATTCCAACATTTAATGGGGGAAAAAATCTTGAAAGAGCAGTCAGATCATGTAAAAATATTCGATTATCAACAGAAGATTATGAAATATTAGTCATCGATAATTGTTCAACAGATGACTCAATTCTTACTGTAAAACAATTAAAAAATGAATTTAAAAATTTAAGATTAATAGAAAATCAAGAAAATGTTGGAAGGATTCAAAATTGGAATGTATCTATTGAGAATTCAAATGGAAAATTTTTAATTTTTCTTTTTTCAAATGACATGATTAATGAAGAGAACAATATTCATGAGTGTTTAAAAATACTTGATTCAGATGATGCAATTTCTATTGGATTTGCTTCATTATTAAAAAAAGATGTAGACATATCTAATGTAAAAAAATCTTTTTCATCAGAAATTATTCAATGTAGATCAGAATGTTTTACTAGAGAATGTCTTAACAGAGGATTGTTACCATTTGGTCCAATTCAATCAATTATCTATAGAATAGAAGATATCAAAAAAGATAATAACAAATTTCTGGAAACTATGCCAATAAATGCAGATGAAATTTTCACATATAGAGAAGCTGTAAAACGTGAGAAAATTTTGTTTTCACCAAAACCACAAATTACGTGGGATTTAACGCAAGGTAGATTTCATGGTCAGATGAAAATAGAAGATGAATTCAAGGAACACTCTGAAACAGTGAAAATTATTTCAGAACATACAGGAATTGAGGTAGATTATGGATTAGTATCAACTTATAGAGCTATTAATTTATTGAAATTTTCTACAGGTAATTTAAAAAGTGAAGGAAAAAAAATTGCAACTAAGCATCTTTTATCAAAAATGAAGCAAAGTAAATCATTCTTTAATGCAGATAGAATTCTATTAAAAACATTTGTAGAGAAAATCAAGGATTCAAAAAAAGATGCAGATGATATTCTTTATACTAAAATTATTTCTGATTGTCAGAAATTGTGACTGGAGAAATACGGTAAATAGTACCATCCCTTATTGAAACCACATATAATTTTCCATCCGGTCCAAATTTCATGTCAGTAATTACTCCAAAATTTTTTCCAAATAGAATTTCATCCATAGATTCATGAAAATTACCAAAAGTGTTTTCGGGATCAATGTTAACAATTAGGTCTTTCAAATGTTCAGATTCCAGTTCAAAACCATTTCGTTCTTGATTCAATTTTAAGGTGTAAATGTTTCCATGATTACTATCTGCCACAAATAATGAATTTTTATAATTATGGAATGAATTGTTTGTAAAATCTATAGCAGTTATTCCAATAGGTAATTCCCAAGAAAATTCTGGATCACTATAAATATAATCCTCATATGGTGGAATTTTTTCTAGATCTTGATTTAAAATTGGACCTAAAATTTTTGCCCACCCACTGTTAAATTTATTTTCTACTAAATTAATTTCATCAAATTTATCGGGACCGTTTTCAGTCATCCATAGATTTCCGGTAATTGGATCAACTGAAAGTCCAAAACTATTTCTAATTCCAATTGCACGATAAGAATCAGATTCCGGTTTAACTTGTAAAACAACACCAGTATCTTTCCAATCACCATTTGAGAAATTATTAAAGAAAAATGCATTAACACAGGAACTTAAATTTGTGAGGATATTGTATGGGTTTAACTCCAAAGGATTTTCACTTAGATCAGGTTGTGTATTTTGGTGACCAAATGGATTTGTGGTGTAATAATAAAATGAAACATTCATACAAGATAATGTTTGTTTTATTGAGTCAGAAAAGGTAACTCTATTTTCATTTTTACAGGTAATTTTATCCGTTTTACAATTTACACTTTCTTCAAGTCCAATGTTTTGTAAAGCACCAAATTTGTATTGGCTTCCAGAAACAGCTAAAACATTATTTTCAAGATCATGTGTCATTACCCCAGCATTATAACCTTGTATCCATCCAGGTAATGATTTAATCAGTTTTGGTTCAGAGAGTTTACCATCATACCAAGTATATTCATATATTTTATTCCCAATTGATACACCACCATCATGAAACGCTTCTGTAAAGAATAGATAAATTTTATTTTCTACGATAGTAATTCCTAACAGACCCTGTTCACCATAATTACTTACTTCTAAATCCAATACTGGTTGTTCATCTAAAACATCATTTTGTATAAGACGTACCATACCATCATTTTTTTGGAGTACAAGAATATTATTATCAATAAAATCAAGTGCTATTGGAACATTTAATCCAGTAACTAATTTTTCAATTTTGTAACCATCATTTATGATTTCAGGATTTTCTTCGGAGGAAAAAGCTGGAGAAATAGAAAAAAGAATTAGAAATAACGTGGAAATGAAAATTATTTTAATCATGTTATTATCGTATTTTTAATACTAATGTTACTTACTATTAATTTAATAAAATTGAGTAGAAGACTCTAAAAAGCATACAAAAACGAAAAACTTATGAAAATAGGTCTAGTTTGTCCCGCATCATTACCTGCAACACAATTTGGAGGAATTGTATTTTTGGCAGTAGATTTAGCACGTGAAATTTCTAAAATAGGTCATGATGTGACAATTTATACTACAGATTTAGATTTTAGTAATGGTCCAAATAAATTCAATAAAAATCTCCCACGTTTAGAAAAAATTGAAAAATTCAAAATTAATAGAACACATGTTTGGTATTCATTAAAATTATTCTTTATCAATAGTTCAATGCTTAAACAAATTGAAAAAGATAAACCTGACATAATACACACAATAGGATTAAGAAGTTATCAATCAATTCTTGCTTGGCGTGCTTCTAAAAAATTAAAAATTCCCTTAATTGTTTCAGATCAAGGAGGTTTAACAACGCATCCATTTTTAACTCAATCCAGCATTGTTTTACAAATTCTTTATAAAATTCAAAATTATTTTATTAAAAAAATAATCAATGATTCTACAGCAATTAGTGCTGCAAATGAATATGAAAAACAGATTTTTTTAGATATTAATAAAAATTCAAAAATAGAGATTATTCGTAATGGTGTTAATTTAAAAACTTTAGTTAGTAAACAAAAATTTAGGGAAAAATACCAAATAGATTCCAAATTTGTTTTATTTGTAGGTCGATTTTCAAAAAGTAAAGGAATTGAAACATTAATTCATTCATTTAATAAAATAAAAAATGAAAAAGAAATTACAAATACAAAATTAGTGATAATGGGTGTAGATTTTGGATTTGAAAAAGAAATGGAAGAATTAATTAAAAAATTTAATTTATCAGATAAAATTTTAGTAATTAAAAATCCTCCACGTGAAGATGTTATTTCAGCTTATGGAGAAAGTGAATTTTTGATTCTTCCTTCACAATGGGAATTATCACCACTTGTTCCACTTGAATCATTTGCATTCAAAAAACCGGTAATCTCTACAAAATCACATGGAATTCCATTTACAGTAAAAGATGGTAAAACAGGAATTCTTGTTGAACCAGAAAATCCAGATGAACTATCAAAAGCTATAACAAAATTACTGCTTGACGATAAGTTAAGAGAGCAATTAGGAGTTTCTGGGTATGATTTTGTTCATGAAGAATGTAACAGTGTTTCTATGGCAAAAAATTCTTTAAGATTGTATGAACAAGTATTAGGAAATAATGATAATAAATAGAGGAGTAAGAAGATGAGAATATGAAAAAAGATTTTTTTAAAGACTCAAAAATTAAATTTCCTGCTTATGAGCCATGGATTTCTGAAGATGACAAAAAAATCATTAACAAAACACTCTCACAAAGTATGTTAACACTCGGTCCACAATTAGAAAAATTTGAGGCAGAATTTTGTAGATATTCTAAAGCAAGGTATGCAATTGCTGTTTCTAATTGTACTGCTGCACTTCATCTATCATTAATGGCATTAGGAATTAAGAAAGATGATGAAGTAATAATTCCAGATTTAACATTTGTTGCGGATGCTAATGCAATACTTGCTTGTAATGCTAAACCTGTGGTCGCTGATATAAACAAGGACAATTTCTTTTTATCACTTTCAAATGTTAAAAAAAGTATTACAAAACGAACCAAAGCAATAATTCCAGTTCATATATACGGCCAAGTCTGCAATATTGATGAAATTTTGGATATCGCAAAGGACAATAACATTAAGGTTGTAGAAGATTGTGCACATGCGATTGGAACTTTTCATAAATCAAAACATGTAGGAACACTTGGAAGTACTGGTTGTTTTTCATTTTATCCAACTAAAAATATTACAACTGCTGAAGGAGGGATGGTTACTACAAATTCAAAAGAAATTGCTGAAAAAGTAAGACAGCTACGAAGTCATGGAATGACAAAATCTTTGAAAAGTCGTTATTCAAGTGAGTACCCATGGATTTTTGACATTATTGAGCCTGGATATAATTATCGTTTGGATGAGATTAGATCTGCATTAGGAGTTACACAACTCAAGAGAATTAAGAAGATAAATGAACTTCGTAAAAAAGCATCACTTTACTATCATAAGAATTTACAAAATATTCCGGGAATAATTTTACCTGATATGATTAATGACAATAGTCATTCCTACCACCTTTACACAATTCGTGTAACAAAGCCTTTCAAATTTTCAAGAAACCAGTTATACAAGAAACTAAAAGATAACGGAATTAGAACTACAGTTTACTGGATGCCAATTCATGAATATGCAGCGTATCGTAAATTTGCAAAAAAATCTAACATTGTCAATACAGCAAAAATTTATGATGAGATTTTAGCACTTCCATTATTCCCAAATATTTCGAAGAAACATCAGGATGCAGTGATTAAAGTAATCAAATCCACTAAACGTTAGATTTTCTAGTCTTTGACACTTTTTACCATTTCGCCTAAATGTGATGAATGATTAGCTGCAAACATAACTTTTGCCTGATTTAGTAATTCTTGTTCAAAGTTAAACGGTGCGTTCTTTGTTCCAGTAATTTCCATGCAAAATGTATCAAGCATCTCTAAAAAATGATCTTTTGGTTCAATTTCAAAGATTTCAGTTTGTCTGCCTTCCCAATTATTTTCTGTATTGTATTGTAAGGTAACCTTTGTTGTAAAATCAGCTGGAACCGAATATGCTCTGTCCAATGATATTACTCCATCAGTTCCCCATACTTCGTATTTTGCTTGATAATAACTTCCATTTGAATATGTGATAGTTGCAGTTTTACCATTTTCATAAAATAGAATTGCGGAACCTGCCACATCTACAGACGATTCGGGAATTTTTTTCTGTTTACAAAATACACCTAATGGCTCTTCATCAAAGATCATTCTACTTGCACAAATAGGATAACAACCAGAATCTTTTAGAAATCCAGACTTGTATCTAATGTCTCCTTCAGGGAATGTAGGAAAACCAAAAATTCCATTAAATGATTTTACTTCTCCAATTTTCCCTTCCTTGATTAGTTCCTTCACTTTTTGATGCTGTGGATGGAATCTGAACATAAAACCCTCCATTAGTCTAACATCGTTCTCTTTGGCAGATTCAACCATTTCTATTGCAGATTTGAGATCATATGTTGAAGATTTTTCTACGTAAACATGTTTGCCTGCTGCGGTTGCTTTGTTAGACCATTCAGCATGTGTGTCGATTGGAGTTGAAATGTACACGACATCTACTGAATCATCGGATATGACATCATCGTAAGTACCAAACTTTTCACAATCAAACTCTTTAGTAAATTCTTGTGCTTTTTCTGTTGAACGGCTACCGATTATTTCAAGTTCCGCATATTCAGATTTTATTATAGCAGGAATTACAGAACGTTTTGCAATTCGTGAACAACCAATGATACCAAATTTTAGCGGTTCCATTTTTCTCAGAGATAAGAAATAATTCCTCTTACATGTGGACCGACAAAGTTTTCAATCTTCATTAGTTGTTTAATTTGATATAATGTGACCCAAATGAATGAATCTGGAATTTCTAATTCTTCGTCCTGTTTCACTTCAACAATCATATTGTAGTTTGATTTTAAGTGAAATCTACCACCGTCTTCTGACTGCCACTTTGCATAAATAATTTTTGGATTATTTTCTTCATCAAAATATTCTGCAAATAATGGTTTTGCACCGCCATGAGCTTTTAACAAATTACTAGTTGTAGCTTGAAGAGTTGGCGATAATTGTAATTTTCCAATATTACCCGGCTCTGCTTTTGCCTGTAAGAGATAGTGCGGGATCCCATTGATTCTTTTCATGATAATTCCTAAAATCCCTCCAGGGTTTTTTGCAATCATAGGTTGTGTCCAACCCTTTTTTCCAACTTCACGATCAAATGTATTTGATGCCTTTACACCAATTATTTGAAAAAACCCACCAGATTCATGTGAAATATTTCCAGTGTCAGAATCAACTCCCCATTTATCTAAATCATTAATTCCAATTTCTTCTACAATCATATCTGATTCTTCACGTTTTTTGTTAAACCAATCAATAATGTAATCTAGTTTGTTTATTTGATTATCATCTCGGATAGATTCAAGCATTATTTGGATTCTTGAGATTGAATCAGAATCCAGGTCATAGCCATCTTTTTCTAATATTTCCTTTATTTTATCAATTGTCACGTAGGAAGTTGAATGAGTTGTTTAATTATATTTTCTATTGAAACTAGCGTAAATGGATTAAAAATTTCAAATAATGCAAAAACTTTGAGTAGTATATTTTATAGGTTAAAATCCAAAAATCATGAAAAGGGTCAAAATTGAAGATAATTATTGGAATTCCAGCATTTAACGAGGAGAAGAATATTGCCTCAATAATCACTAAATTAAGAAGTATTTCAGATACAATAGTTGTTTGTAATGATGGTTCAAGTGATCTTACATCAGAAATAGCTGAAAGAATGGGTGCAGTAGTTATCAATCATGAAAAAAACTTAGGATATGGTGGCGCAATAAGAAGTATTTTTCTCAAAGCTAAAGAATTAGAGGGTAACATTTTGGTAACATTCGATGCAGATGGACAACATAGAATTGAAGATATTGAAAATGTAATAACACCAATTATGGAGGAAAAAGCTGATTTAGTTATTGGTTCAAGATTTTTAGATGAAAGTGAAAAAGAAGTTCCTCAATATAGAAAAGTGGGAATAAAAGTAATTACTAAGATTACAAATGCAAGCATTAAAGAAAAATTAACTGATTCACAAAGTGGATTTAGAGCATATTCAAAAAAAGTGGTAGACGAACTAAATCCATCAGAATTGGGAATGGGCATATCAACAGAAATTTTAATTAAAGCAAGTAGTAAAAATTTTAAAATTACTGAAGTACCAATTAAGATATTATATTCAGGAGATACATCCACTCATAATCCTATTTCACATGGTTCATCAGTTGTTTTGAGTACAATAAAATATACATCAATAGAACACCCATTGAAATTTTACGGTATACCATCAATCATATTTTTCATAATAGGAATTTCATTCACGTATCTTTCTGCACAATATTATGCAGAAATTGGTAGATTAAGTACTAATTTAACAATTGTTGCAGCAGGAACTGTGTTAATTGCAGTGGTATTATTAATTACAAGTATTTTATTATACAGTCTTGTAAGTGTAGTTCGTGAAAAAAATTAATAATACATTTTGATAAGATATGACAAATTATTGGAATTTAATTAAAGAAAAGCTATTGAACGAAAAGGGAGTTCTTTCAATTGGATTTTCGGATATTATAGGTGCAGGAATTTCGGCAGGATTTTGGTTCTATGTTGCTTCAGTAATTACTCCAGAAAATTATGGCGAAATTCATTATTTTCTAGGTATAGCGGGCTTAGTTCAAATAGTTTCAATGATAGGAAATTCACATTCGTTAACTGTCTATTCGGCAAAAAATGAAAATATTCAATCAACACTATTTCTGTTATCCATAATTCCAACAATAATTTCATGTATAATCATAGGTTTTCTTTTTAATAGAATAGATACAGGAATCTTAGCTTTAGGATATGTGATATTTGAATCTGTTAATGCTGTTACGTTAGGTAAAAAATACTATACAAAATATGGAAAATTAATAATAGTACAGAAAATTCTTACAGTAATTTTAGGAATAAGTTTTCTTTATGGATTTGGATACGAAGGTATAATCTTGGCATTGGGATTAACATTTATTCCACACATGATTATTTTTATAAAAGAATTTAAAAATAATAAAATTCAATTTAATCTTTTAAAATCAAAAAGAAACTTCATAATAAATAATTACATTGTTAAATTATCGGGCGGATTAGGCGGTCAAATTGATAAAATAATTCTTGCACCACTACTTGGATTTACACTTTTAGGGAACTATTCATTATCGTTACAAATTTTTTCAATTCTTGTAATTTTTTCTTCAATTTCTTTCAAGTATTTATTACCACAAGATTCTAGTGGACTTTCAAATAGAAATTTAAAAAAAATTTTAATTTTAATTTCTATAGGAATTTCAATACTCGGGATCACGGTCTTACCAAAAATTATTCCAATATTTTTTCCAAAATTTATTCAGGCTGTTGATGCAATTTCAATTATGAGTATCGCCGTGGTACCAGAAACAATAACAATGTTATACATGTCAAAAATCTTGGGTAAAGAAAAAAGTAAAATAATTTTAATTTCAAAATTGGTTTCATTGTCTATCTTGATAATAGGCTTTATTCTAATAGGACCAATCATGGGAATTATTGGGTTATCTTTAGTGATGGTATTATCTTCAGTAACACAAACAGGTATACTAGCTGCTTCAGAAATTAATACAAAAAGGAGATTAAAATAAGATGAATAATGATATACAAAATATCTTTTCGATATTAGATAACTCGCGGAAAATTAGAATAGTATTTTTAGCAGTGCTAGGAACAATCGGTTTTTCATTAAGACTTTATTTTTTTCCAGAAGATGTACCACTAATAGGAGATGCTTCAGGATATTTTTGGTATGCAAATGATATTTCTATTTTAGGACATTTTCCTGAAGGACATTTATCAGGTATTGTACGTTCAACCCCACCAAATAATGGATGGCCAGGATTTCTATCATTATTTTTTTCTTTAAGTGATTCAAAAAATTTTTTAGATTACATTAACATCCAACGACTTTTGACAATTACTATTTCAACCATTACAATTATTCCATTATATTTTTTGGCAAAAAAATTTATGAATTATTCATTTGCAATAACATGTGCAACAGCATTCATTTTTGCACCAAGAATAATAGAAAATTCACTGTTAGGTTTAACAGAACCTCTTTTTGTACTATTAGGAATTACAAGTATTAGTCTATTTTTAAGTGATAAAAAATATTTGGTGATATCATCATTTGGTGTGATTGCATTGTTTGCAATGATCAGATATGAGGGTCTGTTAATATTAATACCATTTACAATAATCTATTTTTTACGATTTCAAAAAAATAAAAAAATAATTTTAAAATATTTTTTAGCAATTGGAATTTTTCTACTAATAATAATGCCGATGGTAGCAATTAGAATGGAGACAACAGGACAAGATGGATTAACTAGTCACATAGTACATGGACCCAAATATTATGCAAATGTAATGGAAGATAATCAAAATGAGAATATTTTGTTAGAATTTACTAAAAAAGGAACAATAAATTTACTAAAACATTTAGCTTTTGTTTCAATACCAATATTTTTTATTTTTATTCCATATGGAATTTTTTCATTATTAAAAAATAGAGACTATAAAAAATGGACAATGATTCTTGTGGGTATTACATTTTTGATTCCTGCCTTTTATGCATATTCTAGAGGATTTCAAGATACACGATATCTTTTCATTTTATATCCTATATTGTGTTTGATGGTTGGATATACGATTCAAAAAATTAATTACAGAATTAAGAAACCAAAATTAGTTTTTTATTCATATTTCATTTTAATTATATCAGTGTCAGTAATATTTTCAAATATTATAATTAGTGATTTTGAAAATAATAAAGAATTATTTGAAATTTCTAAAGATATTCACAAATTAACTCAATCAATTAATAGAGAATATGAGGGAACAATGTTTCTTAAATGGAGTGCTGAAAAATTAACAAATGAATTTCCACTTCTACATTCAGAATTGAACGATACGTCAAACAAAGTCATTTTAGTAAGTATTGGTGACAATAATTTTGAAAAAATAGAAGATTATCTTAAATATGCAGAAGCAAAAGGATTGACACATTTAGTTTTGAACGGGGATAATTTGGGGATAGAAATATTTCGTGATGCCTTTAAAAATTATAATAATTATGAATTTCTAGAAAAAATATATGATTCTTCAGAGTTAGGAATGAAGAATCAAGTTAAAATCTACGAAATTAACTATGAAAAATTAAAAATCATTCCTTGAGAGCGTAATCAGTCACATCTACAAAGTTGTATGGTTTTTGGTTTGTATTCCAATACATTTTATTCTCTAAAATTTCATAATTGCTACCAAAATAAGAATTAAAAATAGTTCTATACGTATTGACAAGAGTTCGATCATCTTTCAAGTATATCCTTTTTTCTTCATCAGGAAAATAAATTGCGTCAAGATTTCTTAATCTTTGATATACATCTTTTTCAGATGGATCTTGCCAATTTATATCCCAAGCTGTTCCATGATCACCTTGAATTATTATTATTGAATAAGGATCATTTTCAAGAATTTCATCTACTGCTTTGATAGTCATTTTATTTGCAAATTGAGTTTGTTGAATAAATTGTCTTTTTGGTTCCCAACCTGCATCTCTATATTCAGGATTATCAGTTATCAACAAAGGATTTCCAGGTGTGATGTGCTCACCATTTGGTCCCCATATCCATGGAGGATGTGGTAAAAAGACATGTGCCCAAATGAAAGTTGGTTCAGAAAAAACATTTCCAGCTCCAGATAATTCATCTAAAGCGCATTTTGTTGCTTGTCGTAATTCAGCCTCAGCCCATCTTTCAACAAAATAACCAGCAACGGAGGTACGACCCAATGTATCAACTAATCTATTGTCCAGAAGAAATGGCTGTCGGTGGCAGACGGTATGATCTGCTAATGGAATTTCATGCAGATGTAATGCAAATGTATTAAAATTAATTATCTTATATCCCATTTCTTTAAAATTTTTTAATACCATATTATCCGGATACAATCCATGATTTTTTTCATCTAAGGGCTGATAGTTTCTTACATCCGCACCCATTTCATCTGCCAGAAAATTAAGATAATTCATGTTCATGATGGCAGGAATAGACAATACACTCATAGGATAATTTGCCAGATTCTCTTTGGCAACATGAAACCCTCTATCTTCTAAATTGTTGACGAATTCACTATTATCAAACTTATGATATTCCATTAGTGCATCTTGACGAGCATATTCATCCAAAATTAGATAGTATACATTAGGTAATTCTTGATTTGTGGATGTTGAAAAAGTATGCGGTTCAAAATATTTTGAGAAGTCAATAGTTTCATAAAATAATTCTTGATTTGCACATTTTTCACAGCTAAATACTTCAGCACCAACAAGCACAACATTAGATGCTGCTACAAGCAAAAAGACAATAGAAATGACGTTTAAAATGGATGTTGCATTATCAAATACTCTCTTTGCTCTTAAGACAAAAAAGATTCCCACAATAAGTGTTAAACCAAAAATCGGTAACAAATAGCGGTTACGTCCTATGTCAAATCCATCAATTGAAACATCAGCTAATAAATAATAAACATGTCCATAAGAAAATAAAATTATTAGAAGAATGGTTACAATTAGTGCAGATTTATATCCATTTTTAAGAATTAATTTTAGTAAATAAAATAATCCTACTGAAAAACTAATAAATAAAATAAGTGGTAAAAACAAGTCTTCAAATTCAACTCTCCCAATATTTTGAGAATATATTATAAGTACAGGAAATATTGCGACAAAAAATGGATGGAATATTTTAACTCTTTTTTTAGATAGTTGTGTTGTACTCATTTTCTTACCAAATTAGTCATATTGTCATTTTATATTATTTTTACGCGTGAATGGTTATATTATTTTTCTCCAAATTTATAAAATTCATTATAGTTAATTTCAAAGATTTTGACACCTAATTTTTTGAAACCAGAATCGTTTGAATCAAAAATTTTCTTTAGATAAGGATACTGTGATTCTTCATGATAAATATCATCAATAAATCCATGAAAATCATTTTTTTCTTTATTTGATATAATGTATTTCAAATCATATTTTTCTCCTTTATTCAGAATTTCTTCTAAAGAATTTCCTGAAATTGTAATTGTTTGAACATATCCATTACTTTTATCATAGCCACACCAATTAGTCTTAAACTCTACCGGGCAGTTTTTATATTTTTGAGGCGAGTTTTCTACGTAAACTAAAGAAAGATAATCTAGACTTCCACCAAATTCACGTAAGCTGTTTCCATCAAGATTTTTCACAACATATTTTGCAAAATCATATTTTTCATTTTCTAATAAAATATCTGATTCTCCGTATCTCAGAGTAAACCAAACGGAAAGTATCAAAACAATAGATATTACAATTACTAAAAATATTGTTTTTTGTTTCTGAGAGAATGAAAATGTACTCAATCCATATTCAGTAACTCGCTGCAAAGGAATTATAGAAAAAATAATTAAAAATGGATAAATATAAAAAATATGTCTTTTATCAGGGACAATAGAAAATGTTAGAATTAAAGAAGCAAGTGATAGAGCGATGAATAACCAATTTGCAGTTATACGTTGTTTGTCTTGATCAAATGCTCTAAAAGAAAACATTATTCCAAAAGGTAACAATATGAACAGATACGGAAATGAAATTGTCCATAATGTAGAAAGAATATTAAAAAATCCACTAAGTATAAAAGTGTAGATAAATAATGGCACTCCATTTTCCTGAATATAATCTGACATAGTTGTTACAGTGTTTTTATTCTCAATACTTACCATATTTTCAAATGAACCAGTGAAAACATACTGAGAATATGAAAAGTAAAATGGATCATCAAATTGTGAATCTCTTTGATTTAGCATTGGAGCAATAATTAACAAAAATAGTAAAACTCCTATACCAAGATTACGAAGAAAATGTGGTGAATTTCTTTTTGTTATACAATAAATTATTATAAAAATTATAAAAAATGCGATTCCTCCAAATCTAATCCAAAATGCGCATCCAATCAGAATTAACGAAGGAATAAAGAATTTTGTTTTATCATTAATAAGAAAATAGAATGCTAAGATCAGTACAAAGTGATAAAGTGGTTCGGTGAGACCAAAACCAGAATTAAAATTTAGATGTGGCTCAAATGCAAATAATGAAGCAGCAACAAGTGAAAATTTTTCATTAAAAAATTTTCTGCCCAAAAGATAAACAAGAAATATAGTTCCAGTAGATATTGTTAAACTAATAATTTTGATTGCGTTTGAATAATCTATAAAATTATTAGAATCAATTAAAGAATAAAATGGTGAAACAAATAATGACCAACCAATTCCTCTATGTGACGATTGTGAGAAATCACCATTAGTATGAGATATTGCGGCAATTCCGTATGCTAGAGGGTCAGAATTAAGAGGTGTTGAAAAATCGACAGTGTATAGTTTTAGAGATATTGAGATTATAGTAATAACAATTAAAACAGATATTATGGTTTTTTTCGAAATTGTGGTTTTATTCACAGATATGTTGCTAGACATATTATGGCTGAAATTGCTTCATTTATAATTTGATTACTCAACTAAAATTAATTTGGTTTGATTTTGTAAATTGCACCATTATTCAGATAAGAAATAACATACAGATGACCATCATGATACTCAACATCAGTGATGCAACCAAAGTTTTTTCCAAAGATTATCTCATCATATGAGTCAGATTCGTTTAGAACAAGATCTTGAAGATCTGGATTTTGGAAGACCAATGATTGTCTATCTTCACTTAACTGAAATCTGTATAGAGTTCCTTCACAATCACCAACGAATAAACTGTTTTCATACTCATCCCAATTTTCATCAACAAAAGACAAGCCCGTTGGTGCAACAGTTCGTTCCCAAGAAAATTCAGGATTACTATAGACATAATCAGAATATCCGTTAAATTTACTAATTTCAATTTCATTATGAGGACCTAAAAATTGCGGCCATCCACTGTTGTATTTTGGCAGTGCTAAATTAATTTCATCAAATTCATGAGTACCATTTTCAGAAATCCAAAGATGGTTTGTTACAGGATCAAAAGTCAACCCAAAACTATTTCGTAACCCAACTCCAAAATAATGATCATCTGGTTCTTCAGATACAGAAGGTCTTTTTACATTTTCATTAATTCCTACTTTAAGAATAATACCCACATCATTCATATTTCCATTTTCAAAATTCTCTAGATTTTCCTCGTATTCTTGATCACCAATCACAGCAAATACATCTCCTTCAGAATTCACTGTCATTGCACCACCATGATGCATGTTTGCGTCAGCTGGTAAAATGTTAACTAACTTAGGATTTTTTAATTGATTGTCTTCCCAAGAAAATTTGTAAATTCGATTTTCATATGTTTTTTCATTGTTTCCAAATTCCTCAGTGACAAAGACATAGACATCAGAATAATAACTAGTAATTCCTAGAAGTCCAGATTCAGTATAACATTCACAACCTTCTTTTTTTACATTAAAATCCCAAACGGATGTTTCTAAAAGTTCACCATTTTTAATTTGACGGATTTTGCCTGTTTCTTTTTCTAAAAATAATATATCATCATTAACAAATGTTAATGCTGTAGAAGAATTAATTCCAACAACGACTTCTTCAATAGTAAAATTTTTTGAAGATAAATCAGGCATGTCTTTTAATCCAGACATTTTTCCTGCAAAATATCTTAATTCAGGATCATCAAGAACAGAATAAGCTGATACACCAAGAATTATTATTCCAGATATTATTAAAATTATTTTTTTCAATTTTATCACTACTTAATTGCATACTTCCCAAGAATTATTTCTAGAAATTTAGTTTTCCACATGCTTTTTTCATTAAATAAGAATCCAATAACACCCATTGGAAAAGTTCTCCCATTATTGTTTAATGTTCCTATAAGAAATAATCTAAAGAAATTCATTACTTTTCCACCAGACGTACGAAATCTAGCATTGACAAATAAAGTATCCATTCCATAATCCCAAGAAAAGACAAAGCCTAATGAATCAGAATCTGTAATAATGTCTACTTCAGATTTTTTCATTTGAAATTTTTGCAAGCCATCTATTAAATTAAATTTGTATGATAAATTTTTATCATTTAGAAAGATAGTTGTTGTCTTAAAAAATTGTATTTTATGTAAAAGAGTTATGAAAAACCAGTTATTCCGTTTTTTAAGATTTTCAATATATGATAATGCTAGACTTTGTAATTTTTCATCCTCAATTAGATCTATTTTTTCATAAATTTCTTTATTTTTTTCTAAATCTAATTGATAATTTTTTATTGCAATTGTATTATCGTTTTCATTTTTTCCTGACCATTCATCACCAGGATATAGTATTATGGGTATAGAATTCGTTTTTGACAAAATAAAATTTTCAACATCTTGAATTTGATTCATTTCATCATTCATATAGTAATTATCTTTATGCGAAAATCGGACAAAACTTGCAAATGGAATAATAAATTTAGGAGTAAAAATCTGGGATTGAATCTTAATTCTTTCGAGTTTTTCAAGAGAAGCATTTTTTCTTAGTTGAACATCATTTGGATCGCCAACCCAGCTAGCATATCCAAATTGAGTAAGCAGAATATCAACATCAGAAATATTTTTTTTGATAAGTTTTGCTTGGGATAAACTATCCACCATACAATCATTAATATTCAAAATCTTATGTTCACCTATCTGAGCATAAAACCAGGAATCATATGTTCCATTTGGAACACATTTTATCTTAAATTCATCATTTAGTTTAATGAACTCATTTGGTTTCATCTCAATTACAGATTTAAAATTCAATAGCATGCATTTTTTTGCAACACGATGATCTAATGTATCTTGAAATAATATTGTAATTTTTTTGCGTAAATCTTCTGGGATTTTACTAAGAACACCTGGATGAAAATGATCAGGGTGTTCATGAGAAAACCAAATGTGTGTTATGTTTTGAAAATCATCAAGCTGAAATTTTGATTTCGATAAAAGTTCCCAACCATTATTAAATGCACTTCCAAAAAGCCATGGGTCAGTCATCAATCTAATATCTTTATGAGAAAAAATAACAGATGCATGATTTACAAATGTAATAAGTGCATTACTCACAAACTATGTTTAGATTTTTGTTTATTTAATATTGTTATATTTTGTTCAGAATTAGTAACAAACCATAATAAAGTATAATTCATTATAATTTTGATAATCGTTATGATAGTTGAAAATACTACTAAAGAGATTATTTCTATTCTTAAAAAATCAAAACTTTCTACAGATATGAAGAGTCTTGAGGTTTCAGAATGGATTGTGTTAGAAGACAAAGATAATGAAATAATTGGAGCCGCAGGGATTGGAGGAATGTTTCATACATCAAGCATAAATATTAACAAAAAATTCAGGGGTAAAGGATTAGGGTCGAAAATACAAAAGCGATTAGTTGAAGAAGCAAGGAATAGAGGTTATTCGTTTGTTACAGTATTTGTAGATCCAAGAAACACATCTTCAACAAAAATGCATGATGGATTAGGCTATAGAACAATATTTCGAATACACTATTCGGATAGTGTAATTCAAGATGTAAAAATAATTATTTTTAATTCTAAAGGGAAAATTATCAGAGGAATTCTTTCAATGTTTAATACAAAAATTGGAATTTTGTTCTTAGGATGTTTCCTAAAAATTTTTAGAAATCTTTTTAGGGAAATTTTTGCGTATGATGAAGATGTCATACCCATTCCAAATGTAAAAAATATTTTCCAGAAATTTGAAAAAGTTTGAATTTTTAGAGAAAATTAAATTTTAATTTCAAATTTATTTATGTCAGGATTATTAGGATCAAAATGTTGAGGAGACAATTCTAATAAAATTGATTCTTCAATTGCTTTTGTTACAAATGCATAACCTTTCGGAATAAATACCATAGAACCTTGAATCATTTCAATTTCATGTCTATCATCAGAGTTTACAGGATCTACAAGAATTACCTTGAGTTTTCCAGATGTTAAAAAAAAATATTGATCCATACTTTTTCTAAATTGGTTTCCTCTTACAGCATTTTTTGTAAAAGTAGTTACTATGATATGCGTAATTTCAGTTTTATTCAATACTTCAAAAAATAATCCACGTTGATCATTTAGAATTGGTTTTAATTCAAATTTTTTAATTGAATTCATTATTTTAGATAATGAAAATGACATTAAAAAATTTTTCAAAAAATGTAAAAAAGTAGAAACCATAATAAGAAAGCCCAATAGTTTTGAAATAATGGCTCAGAGTTCATATTGGAGAGATGTCAATGTCTTAGTCACCGGAGGAGCCAGTTTTATTGGCAGTCATTTAGTTGATAAATTAGTTTCAAATGGCGCTAATGTAACAGTCTTAGATGATTTATCAAGTGGAACTTTAGAAAATCTATCCCAATCCTTACACAAAGTAAAATTCATCACTCATAATTTAGAATATAATGCAAAAGATGTTTTGAAGACATTATTCAAAGATCAAAATTATGTATTTCATATGGCAGCAATTCATGGTGGACGTGGATACATAGATACACATCCTGCAGATGTTTGTTCTAATTTAGCATTAGATCACCATGTTTTTCAAGCGTGTAATGATAGCAATGTGGACAAAGTAGTTTTTTCTAGTACAGCATGTGTTTATCCAACAAAACTTCAAGATGAAGTTGGTTCTGATTATAAGCTTACAGAAAATGATTCTAATGTTACAGATTTAGAGACAAGACTTAGTGCAGACATGGAATACGGATGGGC
>MDTE01179953.1_pt1 | contig 22148 bp, 18 predicted proteins | sample 811231 | NCBI WGS metagenome assembly MDTE01 (sample SAMN05326651, study PRJNA326480) | marine metagenome | isolation source: seawater | place: Indian Ocean: Red Sea | collected 2010 | reverse complement strand
GTAACCATAATCCATTCTCAATTTATTTGCCATTCCAGGCCCAACCCCTGTAAAATAATTATCCTTAAAAATTTCTAAATCTAAAGCCATAATTAGTATTCTTCCTGACGCACCCAACTCACCATTTTGATCTAGTTTTATCATTGCTGCATAACGCTTTTCCATCATCCCTTCGGAAAAGTCTCCTGCTATACTCCAAAGAATAGATAGCATGAGAATAATATAAATAATTCTTCCAGTCTTTATTATTTTAGTATTCGAATTGATGAATGAAGAAATAAACCAAGAAGTAAAAATAGCTATGATTGCTGTAATAACACCTCCTCTGGCAAATGTAAGGTAGGCCTGAATAGAGCAAACTGATAGAATTATATAATCATAAACATTTTTATTAAATAATATTATTCCAATAATTTTTGATAATGATATTATTGCAATCATTAATCCAAGTATAGATGATACTTGATTCGGCCCGTAACCACCACTCATTTGAAAATTGGCTTCACTTGTAAATACAATTTCTTCTAGTTTTGGTATACGAACCAAAAGTACTATGCTCATTGAAACCATAGGCAAAATAAATACCCGAAAAATATTTATAATTTCATTTTTTGTTATTATGCGGTTTCTAAAATAAATAAAAGAAAGAAATAACAATATTGGTCCTGATAGATTGAAAGAAATGGACTGTCGCCAAAAATCAAAGGATTCAAATGGGACAAGAAAAACTGATGGTAGAAATGTAAGTATATAGATTACTATATAAATTGAGGTTCTATGTTTTGTTAATTTTTGCATTATAATACCAAGCATAAGCATTAAAATCGATCCATACTTACCAAATTCCCATAGCACTCTTGCATCAGTCATCCTGAGTAATACTTCTATTCCCACTAGATAGATAGCAAAAAAGGCTGCATCATTAAAACGGTTTCTATATTTTATAATATTATAAGAGCCAAAGACTACTATAGACCAGCCCCAAATTGTAGAGAAATTTGAATCTTGAGATGCTAAAAACCCAAATAATACATGCAAAAAAAGAAGTTTTAATGGACTTTTATTGACTAGTTTTAGATAAAAAGGCATTCTTTATTTGAGAAAGGTAATTTTCAAATGTAAATTTTTTTGCATCTATAATAATGTTTTTTGAACATAATTTTAATTTAGTAGTATCATTTAATATTTTCTTAAAAGATTTAGCTTTAATAGAAACTGATTCTGGTTCTAGTATAAAGCCATTGTATCTATGTATGATCTTTTCGGTGATATTAGGAATATTCGATACAATTGGAACACAACCAAAAGAACCTCCCTCCATAATTACTTTAGGAAAACCTTCAGTCTTTGATAAGAGTACAAGGATGTGAGATTTTGCATAATATTTAAATACTTCCTTTCTAGATATTGATCCTGTAAAAATAGTTTTAAATGGAATATTTTTTGCCATTTCCTCATATCTATGTTTTATTTTTGAAGTCCCAATAATGGTTAACGAATTTATTTTTTCTGTATTATTTATTTTTTTTAATAACAATAATAAGTCATCTAAACCTTTTGCTTTTTCCAATCTTCCCACAAAAAGAATATTGAGTTTTTTATCAAAAGCCTTATTGCGTGAAATTTCAGTCGCATTCGCCAAGCTTCTTTCACTAAAACATGGATTAATAAATTGGAAAAAGTTTCTTTTCTTCCTACTTATCTTATTATTTATTGAAACTTTCACTCTTTCAGGTGACACTTTTAATAACCAACGTTGAAACTTATAAGTTAGAGGAGCAGAAGAGTCCTCCCAAGCTCCAGCATACTTCACCCATGTTAGTTTTCGCCAAAAAATTAATATCCATGGCAATAATAGAATATTAATTCCAGTGGGTGCGCGAACATGTAATATATCTGAATCTATCAAGCATGACTTTATTTGTTTTAAATGCTTTGGAAATAAGAATATATGCATTATTTTTTTTCTTAATGTATCACCTCCAGCTGGTTCCAAGGGTATCAAATGAACATTGGTATTTTTATGTTTTATAAATGATGGTGGAGCAATTTTATTTTCTATTGGAGCACAATGAAAAACCTTGGAAAATAATGAGCCAAGGTGATCAATCTCTTCTATAGTTGGTCCAAGACCAACAATGGCTCCTTCACTATCAAATGAATAGGGCGTATGTGAAACAATTGTGCAAATAGGTTTTAATTTAGAAAATGAATTTTTCATATTTTCTAATTTGATTAGACCATGTTTTCCTTTTTACTGATTTTTGACAACGTTCAGAAAATTTATTGTAATCAGAAAGTATTTTATTCAAGGCTCTAATAATTTCATTTGGATTTTTTGGATTAACTAATAAACCATTTACTTTTGGAATAATTGATTCAGCTACACCAGTTTGCATTGATCCAATAGCAGGCTTACCAAATAGGTTGCCTTCAAGAACACTTATGCCATAACCTTCAACATCACCATCCGGACCTTCTTCTACTAGCAACATAATAACATGTGATTTTGCATACATCTTTTCAAGATTAGCATGAGATAGAATTCCATTTATAGTTATAATATCTTCTAATCCTAATTTCTGGATTTGTTCGATCAAAGTCCCTTTATTTGAATCTGGACCTACACAATGGTAATGTACCCTGGGAAATATTTTTCTAATTTTTGGGAGAGCATTAATAACATTGTGCTGGCCTTTTCTAATTGATAATGATCCCACAGTTAATAGTATTGGGAATGCACCCAAATTGGCTTTAGGTGGAAGAACATTCCAGTATTCTAAATTTATTCCATTATGAATAACCATAGTTTTTCTTCTAAGAAATTTAGGTAAAAGAGAACTTGAAAAGTTTGAGACTGCAATAATTAAGTCTGACCTTGCTAAACAAAAATATAACCATTTTCGTTTAATGCCGTAACCAACCTCTGACCCATGTAATATCCCAATAATCCTTTTAACGCCCCAAAGTTTTAAACATCCAATGATCCATATAGGAAAACGTCCTGAACAAATGACATGATTAATTTGACTATTATTTATAACTCCATATATAAGTTTTATCCTCATATACCAAGTTATAAAAATATTATTATGCCTTTTAAATCTCTTTACAATAAATCCACAATTGATATCAAATACTTTTTTTTCGTTTTCATTTGCGTAGTCAGAAACAGTGCAAACTGTAATATCATTTCCTCTATTACTCAATTCATTTGCGATATTAAAAGTATGAGTACCAATCCCTCCTGGACCTGGAGGAAATTCAGATGATATTATTAGCAGCTTATTCAATACTTGGTATCTTAGGTCCTGACTTCAACATTTTATCAGCTATTCTCCAAGACCAAATAATTTGTAGTAATAGTAATGGGCTAAATATTATTGCAAATATTAAACTAATTAGTAAAGCAATCTTTTTTGATTTATTATTATAAATTGTTAGTGAAAAAGGAATATTCACCAGTAAATATTTTAGTGATTTTTGAGTGCCAAAATACTTTCTTGAAAAATATAATACACTTGGAATAGGTCTTGGACTAATAATTTTTGTTGGTCGCAATCCATCCCATGATCCCATTTGACGGAGACCTCCTTTACCAATTTTTAAATGTATCCTTCTTGCCTCAGGATTAGAAATAGATAAAAATCCAGTTTGGTAGGCCCTCAACCCAAACTCTGCGTCTCCCATTCTCATACCCTCAAACTGCTCATCAAATAAACCACACGATTTAAATACTTTACGGTACAACATGGCATTCCCCGTATCAAACTGGTCTGCCAAACGATAATATGAATAATTTTCTGGAACTTTTGCGCCTTTTATAGACACAGAAACACCCGCAGAAATATTGGCATCATAATAATCTAAACATTGTAAGTGCTTAGTAATCCAATTTTGGTCCAATCGAGAATCATCATCTAATAAGGCAATAATTGTTTCATCTGATTCTATAATTGCTTTATTCCTTGCCCTCCATAATTTTGGTTCCTCTTGCCTTATTACTTTTATGTTTAAATCATACTTATCATAGAAATTAACCTGAAACGGTGTAGACTGATCAATAACGGTAATTGAGAAAAATTTATAGTCTTGATTTTCCAAGTCTCTAAGTACATTATGTAAAGAATCATAGCGATTATAAGTAGGTATAACTACTCTTATTAGAATTTCCTTTTTTATTAAACCAAGCCCGTGGTTTTGTTTTATTGATTTATTACACATAAAATTAGAGAACAAAGGTCTACGTTTTATTTTTATTGTTTTAATAAATGAGGAACAAGTACTTATTGGATTTTTGAAAGAAAAAATACAGTATAAAAAATATATAAAACTCCATATAGAATTGAAGTTTTTCCGTATGAATCTAAATTCATCTATAATCTCAGGTTTTTGATCTATGCCATCAGAAAATAATTGATTTTCATTATTATTATTGTAAATCCATCCTTTCATAATCATCAAAAAACTGAGTTCAAGCCTTGCACTATTATCTGATTTATATTTTTTATCAAGATCTTTTAATAAAGCCAATTCATCAGGATTCGGCCAATTAAACTTATCTTTTACAGGTAAATGGAAATACCAAAGCGGTTTAATAAGATTTAAAGCATGAAAAGTGGATTTAGATTTAATATTTGGCCTATTACACTAGTTGGAATATTTATGTTGAACTATTATAATCGAGAAAATATCCATTTTGGCTGCAGTATTTCTTCCCAAAGTTTTCTATTATTTAATTGCATCTTTTGAAAATTTGAATCAGATATCTTTGAATGAAAATCTATTAAAATATCTATAGCTTGGGCCTTTTTTTTCCAATCAATCCATACTACATGTTTTTTCCAATTTATGTAATCCATGAAAGGTAAGACACAATCTGTATCAATAAATATAGGAATTCTACCCATCATTAATGTTTCATATAATCTTATAGAAAAGTTACCAGTCCCTCGCAAACAAAATATATAATCTGAATTTCTAATATTATCATAGAATTCTATAGTTGAAATATTCTGATTATGGAAATCGCTTGCACCAGCTCTATATTTTCTTCTATAGATAAATTCTGTATCAATATCCTTTGCAATTTCAAAATTTTTTAGTAGCTGATAACGTTCAAATGCTGATTGAAAGTATGGTTCATAATCTAATCTGCTTGGATTTTCAATGAATCGTTTAATATTTACTTTTAGGTAATTCAAAATTTGATGAATCCGAATTATAGGATTATTTGTTGCATGACCACAAAACCCAACTTTTGGTTTGTCTTTTTTGGACCTGATTAATATATCAGTGGATTTATAATACCTCTTATGGTAATCAGATAATGAAGCTGGAAATCCTTGGTTTTTATTGCTTAACCTAGATTTAAAGCCACCCATTCTAAAATAAGTGATATTCTTGAAATCTGGATATACCGTACCATAATCACCAGTAATGAACCCATAACCTTTTATATTATTACTTTCACAATATCCGTTATATTTTTCCAATAAACCAATATGACCATTCTCAAAATAATAATTAATTGGATAGGGTATTAATAATACATCTGCATTTTCTACTTTTTCAACTAATGATGTTTTATTGATATCAAGTTCCCATTCATCAAACTTATTACCCTTTTTTACCCAAAAACCATTATTGTAAAATGGTCTTGTGAGTACAAATATAGATTTCTTATCTAGTTTAACAGTATGGTCATTTGGTATAAAATAATTCAATATCTATTGTGTTATAATTTCTTATAAAGTAAGACTATAATATGCCATTTTTTAATTGAAAAATTTAGAAAATGCCTTTTTTTGCTCAATCAGATTAAAATATTTTTTTACTCTATTCTGCGCCTGTACTTGAATATCTTTTTTGATAGAATAATCATAATTAAGAACTTCTTTAATCTGCTTTGCTAATAATTCTGGCTCTCTTTTTGGTACTACCCATCCTGTGCGCCCATCAATTACATTTTCAGATAGTCCCTCGGCATTTGAGACTATTGTTAATAAACCCATTGCCTGTGCCTCTAGTACAGAATTACAAAATCCTTCTTGGATGCTATATTGAATATATATATCGGCATTATTATAATAATCTATAGTATTATGGTGAGGTACAGAACCCAATAAAGTGACATCCTCATCTAATCCAAACTGATTAATTGAAAAAATCAACCTTTCTCTTTCTACACCTTCCCCAATTACAATATAGTTAAAATCAATATTTTCTTCTTTTAAAATAGCAAGTGCTCTAATGGTATGGTCTATACCCTTCTTCCAATGTAATCTAGCTATAGTTAGAAAATTAATTTTATGGCTGTTATTTTTATTTTTTTTATTTTTTTTCTTTGGCCTAAAATAATTTATATCAATTGCAGGGTTTATTATAACACATTCAATATTATTTGGTAGCCCTTGGTTCTTAGCTGATTGCAATAAATCTTTTGAGATTGAGTGAATTTTGTCAACTTTATTCCATAAACCTTTATAACAAGACGGATTAATTATCGGATAAATACATATATCATATCCTCTAAAACTAACTCCCATTTTAGCTCCAATTGCCTTTGCAACATTCTCTCTTCTTATTGCATTTGTTGTAAAGCCAAAATGAAGCCAAGTAAGCTTTTGCTTTAAGATATTGCTATTTAAATAAAGATTTTTCCAACGCTCAATAAAATAAACTCCTTCGCTTTTTTCAATCTTAAGAAATTGGATAAAAATTATTGGATTTTGAAAAAAAAGAATTGTGTATGATATAATCATTCTTGGTAGTAAGAAAAATATATTTTTGTTAATCTTAGGATTAAGGATTACTTTGCATTTTAAATTTTTTTGATTCTTATTTGTAAATACAATTACCTCATATCCTAATTCTTGTAAAATTTTAATCTTTGATATAAAGAATGTTTCTGATACTCTAGAAGTATTTTGAAGGACTAATCCTATAGTGGTCATTTTATACAGATAAATGCGATTTCGGATGGTTTGATTGCATACATTTCTATCAAATATATCAGCTATTATAAAAATTTATCATTTTTCTACTTTGTAAAACCAAGTCATGATCTTTTTCGATGTTCTGCCTCCCATTATTAACAATATATTTTATTTGGTTAGATTCAGTATGAATAAGTTGAATAATTTTAGTTATGAGATCTTTATAATCTCTATTTTTATATAAAAAACCATTATAATTATGTGAAATAATATCTTTCATTCCTCCACAATCACTACTAATAACAGGCAAACCAATGGCCATAGCTTCTAAAGCCACATTTGCAATACCCTCTTCTATACTTGGCAATAGCAGACAATCAGATTTTCTCATATTTTCGTAGACTTCAGGCTGAGAACAATTATTTATAATATTTACGTGTTCATTGATTGAGAGGTCCTCTATTTGATATAATATTTCTTCATTGGGAAAATTATTTGATATAATCGTATAATAAACATTATAATCATGCTCTAATAAGTATTTTATAGCCATGAGAGAATATTCATATCCTTTTATCCAGTGAAATCTTCCAACAGAAATGAAATTTAATTCATCTGTTAACTCCCAATTATTTTTAACAAAAGGTTTAATATTTTCATAATTGATAGCCGAATAAATAACTTTTATATCTTCTTTTTTTGCACCATATCGCATTGCAATATTTTTTAGTGTTTTTGATACAGCATGGAATTTATCTACTCTAGGAAATAAAGATTTATAATCTTTAGCTAAATTTTCATCTGCAAGTGGACTACATGTAATATGGGTACCTCGAAGACTTAAAAATATTCTGATATTAAATAGTTGTTTCAAAAAAAACCATTGATTCAAAGATTTTGCCCACTGGATATGAAAAATATCTGGCAAATTATTCACAACAGGTAAAACCATACCCCACCAATCAAGATTACCATAAAAACTTTTTTTTGCAATTAAACTATAATAACGAATTAATTTAATTAATCTAATAGGATTTTTAAAAAATAGTTGAGCAATTTGTATCAAAACAAAACATACCAAATAATATCGATTCTGGGGTGTGGGGAAAAGATTAATATTTTTTTGAGAATAATAAGTAGAAGACAAATTTCTTCCAAAAACCTGAACTTCTATATCTTGGTCTGCTAGACCACTTATTAAATTTTCAATAAATACTGTTGATGGGATAGACCCAGAATAAATCGCAACCTTCATTTATTTTGTAGATTTTTTGTTGTCCATACCGCTAGAGTGAGAAGCATACTCACTGGATGACTGTATTTAACTGAATTATGTTTTTTGAATTTTTGATAATAATCTTCCACAATATCTTTGGGCACTATTTGATACAAGGTTGGTGATTCAAAAAGCCACTTTTTTAGATTTTTATCATTTTTTTCTCCAATGAATTGTAATTCCCAATTTCGTTGTATAATGGGTGTTTTACGTAAAACCTTCTCTTGAAATATTCTTTTTATGTATCGGTATCCTCTTCTTGGTAGATAGCTTCCATTAAACTTATGATAATCGTATAAATTAAGATCGTAATTTTGCCATGGAATCATTGCTAACTCTGGTGCTTTTTGTTTAATATAATTAATCTGAATTTTCCTATTCGATAAATGGAATTCAGGAATAGCACAAATAAAATCCCGCATTTTGCTATCATGATATGGTGCATAGACTGGTTTATAATCCGAAAATATCTTCATATTTACATTTGTCCAATTTTTTACATAGTGTATAGCTTTAAAAGCACGTATACAACTGGAGGGATTATCTATTTCTATATTATATAGCTTATTTCTAATATTATCATTCAATGATTGTTCAAAACTTCCATTAAGATTCCAATATTGCCAAAGTGCATTGGCGATTTCCTTACCACCTGGTTTAACAATCAAATCCACAACTTTATTTACTTGTCCATCAATATTAGAATTTTTTGGTATTTCAAAACTATCAAATAATAAATCACCCATAGAACCTGATAGTATACAATCACCAAGATTAGAAATTTGTTTCATTACAGCCATTTGCCTAGGATGAGTGAACTCTACTCTACAATTATTAATATTTGATATTTCTTCTATATTATTCCATAGATATCCTTTCGGAATTGTAAATGAATAAAATTCCCATCCGTATATTTCTGCTATTTTTCTTGCATATTCTGTTTCTTTTACGCCCCCATCAAATTCATAAGAATAAGCTTTTACATTATTATTTCCCCTTAATACTGCTGCTAAAGTTCTTGAATCAAGTCCTCCAGATAATGGTAATATGATGCTCTCACCCTTTGTATTATCTTCAACTAGCGATGCAAGTAAACTACTGAAATTCTCAATGGCCTGATCCAATGTGATGTCACGTGGTGAATAGTGCCATTTTTTATTCATCCTTTTCAGGGTACTATCATCTTTATCTCTAAGAAAAAAATTTTCATTATCAAAGAAAAAACCAGTTGAAAACCAATTGCAAATAGCATGATAATCTATTTTTTTTGTATTAAACATTATATTTTATAAAGTCTCTAATCCTTATAAAAATAGTATTTAGAATTGATATCTTATTTGAGGAAAGATGTCCAAATTATATTGATTAGCATTAAACTCGTAATATTGCAATATTCTATATAGATCATGTTTATAATGCTATTATGATTTATTATTTTTCTGATTGGTTAACCTTATTTTTAGCTTATACAGTATAGAATGGAGATATTTTAGATAATTTTTTAGTATGTAGAATATTCCTATAAAGTATCTCAGAGTTACCAACCACTCTTTATAACATCGCAAATCATATCCACATCATCTAATGACACTTTTGAATGGAGTGGTAATACTAGATAATTATCCTCAATGTCATCCATATTAGGGAGTTGGCCTTGTCTATAATTAGAAAATATAGTGTATCTATCATTCCTATAGTGCACTTGACTAGATTCAATTCTATTCTCTTTCAATTTTTTCTCTAAGCCTGACCTATTTTCTATTAGGATGGTACATAACCATGATGCATGATAATACTTATTATTACCATCATTAATCATTTTTACACCTGAAATTTTTTTAATCCTTTCAATATATCTTGAAAATAATTTTCTTCTATGGTCTAATTGTCCTTTGTATGATTCAAGTCCACATATACCCATGACTGCTGCGATATCATTCATCTGATATTTATAACCAATTTCGGTTATATCATTTTCCCACAACCCTTTCTGTTTTTTCTCTCTATCTATACCGAACCATCTTATTCTTTTTGCCTTACTTGCAAGCTGACGGTCATTTAATACTAGCATACCTCCATCACCAGTCGTAATAGTTTTTATAGCCTGGAAAGAAAAACAGGAATATTCTGTCAAATCTGCAATATCTATATTATTGTATTTAGCACCTAGGGCATGAGCAGAGTCCTGTATAATAGGGATATTATATTCTTTAGAGATTTTCATTAATGAAGACATATCGCAAGGTAACCCGCCATAATGTACACAAACAATTGCCTTAGTTTTCTCATTAATGAGTTCTCTGACATGGTCAACATTGATATTTAGTGTTTTTTTATCAACATCTGCGAACCTGATTTTTATACCCATATAAAGCAACGGTATATTTGTAGCCGTACATGTAAATACAGGAGTAATAACTTCGTCTCCTGGTTTTAGACCTGCGCAGACATAAGAAAGATGTAAAGCATCCGTACCCGATCCTACTGCAATACAATCTGAACTATTGGTAAACATATTTTTAAACTTCTTTTCGAATTCATCAACTTTTGGTCCTTGGCCTATCCATCTAGTACTTAAAACATCTGAAACTCTTTTTGATGCATTTTCTGGAATAAATGGATGGAATAAAACAATATTATTCATATTATTTTTAGTTCTTTTTTAATTCTTTTTAATATTCTTTTTTTGTCAGGATCTAATAGCAATATATTAACCAAAAATATTTTGATTCTTGATAAAAAACGATAATTCCCCAATTCACGATATAATTGTGTGGCAAGTGCATATTTATAATCTTTCTTAGTTATAATATTTGGAAACTCATCATAAAAATCTTTCAATAATCTTCTAGCTATTGAACTGACTAAAATCGTTTTAGTGGTAAGAGAAGATCTATTTGGTCTTCTATCTTGTACCACAAAAGTCTTTTGAATACCTTTGATTTTTGATATTAAACTAAATCTTAAAATATAATCCCAATCCATCGATAGACTGGGATATTTAATTGAAAATTGTAGGTTGTTATCAAAATGGACACTCTTCCTTACCATCATACAGGTTTGTGCCACTTTTATTTGTTCAAGAAAATTCAATAAAAACATTTCCCTTCCAATAGGATACTCAAAACCTTTTGCTATAATACCTGGAAACTTATAGGTCACTTTTTCACCATCCCAAAACTCAGAAATTCCTGATACAAGTCCGTAGTCCTGATTTTCATTAAGGAATGAAACACATGTCTCCAAAAAATAAGGTTTGTATAGATCGTCCTGTTCAATGGTACAAAAATAATTTGATTCTTTATTTGAAAATGATAATAATCGATTTAAAGTACCACCTAAACCAATATTCTGCTCGTTTTTATAGAATTTGATCCTTTTATCATTAATTATTGGAAGCTTTAGAGTTTGTGTAGACCCATCATCGCAAATTAATAATTCAAAATTTTCGTAAGTTTGAGATAGAATGCTATTAATTGTAGGCCTAAGATTTTGATAATTATAGACTGGTAGTAATACAGATATATATGGGTGATATAAACCCATTATTATTTTGGATTATTTATTTGATAATAATTTTTCATATATCTTTTCATGTTTTCTAGCTTCAACACCAATATTATAATTTTTTCTAACATGGGATAATAAAGAACTATTTATTTTAAATGAATTATTATTGATCAATTTAAATATTTTTTTTGAGAGCTCTGGAGAATCCCCTGGCTGGAAAAGATTAAAAGGAAAATTATTTAAGACATCTCTTATACCTGGGACATCACTTGCGATGACATCTAATCCACTTGCCAATGCTTCCAATAAAGCCACGGGGCATCCTTCCCTACGTCCTTTATCTATAGTTGGTAAAACAAAAATGTTTGCGATTGAATAATAGTCAACTACATTATAAACTTTACCAGTAAAATGGATATTTGATAAATGTTGAACTTTTTTTTGCAAAAATTCACCATAGCTATTTTCTTTCTCACCCACAATGAAAAGATGAAAATTATCTATCTTATTTAATAATGATTTAAATGCATATAATAAAGTTTCAATACCCTTCACTGGATGTAGGTTAGCCACGCAAACTATAATTTTTTCGTTCTCTTTAATATTATATTTCTTTAATAATCTATTATTCTTTTCTCTTGGCTTAAATTCATCAATATCAACCCCTCTTGGCACTAAAGATACTTTATTTGATTTCGGAAAAAATTCCTTAAACATATCTGTATTTTGTGCGAGAATATGTTTAGCAAATAGAGTTCTTAATTTCCAACCATTTTTAGAATATCCTCCCCAATTCATATTTTTCTTCGTGTATACCCATGGAATTCTAGCAAACTTAGCAGCCAAAGCTTCTGAATAATCAGCACCATAATGAAAAGAATGGATTACATCTACACCAAGTTTCTTGAAAAACTTTGCTAATTTTAGGCACTTAAACACTCCTTCTACCCTTGGTATCATATTATGAGTGGTTTGATGTATATAAACTGGAATATTGGATTGGTTCACAACTTTAAAAAATTTTCCTCTGTCATGACTACAACATATTATTGGCGTAAACTTATTCTTATCCAAAGTTTTTGCGACATTTAATAAAGCCTTACCGCTACCTGCTGTATCAAAGTTTGGTATTGTATATAATACTTTTATCATTGCTTAAATAATTGCTCTACTATGCTTATTCCAAATCGCCAAACTATACAATGTAAACAGAGGCCATTTATAATCTTTATTACCTGATAAATGAAAATTTAACATTTGCTCCATTAATCTTCTATCTATGCCAAAAGAATGACAAAACTTCTTTTCAAGAAGAGTTTCATAAAATGGTTCCTTAAATTCTTTCCTAATCCATGATGAAAGTGGAATAGAGAATCCTTTTTTTACCTTCTCAGGTTGGATATCTGGAAATTCATTTTGTAACAAATTATACAATATTTTTTTTCTTTTTTTATCAGGCTGATGTACACGAACTCCCATTTTAATAACATTCTCTACCATTGTCTTTTTTAAAAAAGGAACCCGAACCTCTAAACTATTGGACATAGATGCTCTATCAACTTTGGCAAGTGTCTTTTGAAGCATGCCATAGAATTCTGCACGTCGAATTAAATGAAAAAGTTCATCAATAGATTTTGGATTATTATAATGATAGGTATTGTAGGCATTAGGTAAAGAAATATTTGCAAAGTCTGGAATTAATTTATCTAATAGGCTTACTGGAAAACGACTTTGAAGACCAAAATGAGCGTCACCAGGTGTTTTAGATAAAGCGCAACTATTTATGTAATGATCATTGAAAACTAATCTATCTAAACCTCTAATAAGATATCTGAAATGATAAGGCCAAAACCAAAGCCAGTGATTTTTTGATATAGATCTAAAACGATCATATCCAAAAAATAATTCATCACCTCCATCACCTGATAATACCACTGATACGCTCTCACTAGCTAATCTGCTAACCTCCCAAGTAGGGATAATAGAAAAATCACCAATTGGTTCGCCAGCTGAATAAATTGATTTATTTAAAGCATCAATAGAATTAACTGCATTCATTTCTACAGAATAATGTATTGTATTCAATGAATCTGCATATTTCTTGGATAGATAAGATTCGTCATGGGTCGGACTATCTGAGCCAATGGAAAATGTTTTAAAATTTTCAGAATTAGCATAAGATGATATTAAGGGTGAATCAACACCCCCAGATAAAAAGGCACCTACTGGGACATCTGAAATAAGCTCCGCTTTTACTGAGTTATTTAGTTCCTCTTTTACAATTTGAAGAGCATCTTTATCATTAATTTTTGCTTCTGTGTAATCTGGAAAGTCCCAATAAATAGAAGATTTTTTTTTGCCATTTTTATCAAATGTGAGAATTTGGCCTGGTGATACTGAGTAAGTATTTCTTAATAAACCGAAGGGTGGTGGAATAAAATGTTGTGTGATATAAAGTCTTAGAACTTCCTGATTTATAGGCTCATTACAATAAAAAGGGTGCCTAGATATTTGATTATACTGACTGGCAAAAACAATTGAACTTCCATTAAAACCATAAAACAATGGCTTTATACCTGCAAAATCTCTTACAAGAGAAAGACTATTCTTATCAGAATCCCAAATTCCAATAGAAAACATGCCATCTAATTTTTCAATGGTCTTATATATGCCCCATTCGTCAATACAAGCTACAAGTGTCGCAGTATCACCATGACTCTTTAAATCACTTCCTCTATTAGATAACTTATTTCTTAGTTTAGTATGGTTATATATCTCACCATTAAAAATAATAAGGTAACGCCCTGATGGACTCCACATAGGTTGTGTAGCATTATCACTAAGGTCCAGTATAGCAAGACGATTAAAAGCGAAACGTATTCTATCTCCTACAACCTCAATACGAGTTTGATCAGGCCCACGAGGCTTTGAGAGCTTTAAAAGGTTTTTAAAGCTCTCAGAGTCAGAAAGGTTCCCATTAAAATTTATTTCACCAAGGAATCCACACATTATAAAAACTGAGGTAGTTTAAAAAAATAAATTGAGTAAAAATATTATTAATAAAAGATGATTTAAATATTGTAAATGGGAATAAGATCAATTGATATTTTGGTTTGAAGTATGAATTTTAAAAAATTGTAATTAATTCAAGGTGGAACTTTGATTATTATACCAATTCTCTAAAGTGAATAATGTCCAAAGTAATTTCCTATTGTTATGTTTTTTTGAAAGATGCTCTTTCATCAGTCTAAGAGTATATTTTTTGTCAAATATAGAATTAATAAATGAGTCTGGGTTTCTAACTATTTCTTCCATAGGACTTTTTAGGGATGTCAATAACCAATCTGCTACAGGTATACCAAATCCTTTTTTACTTCGATTAACTATACTTTTTGGTAGGTATTTTTCTCCAAGGGCTTTTAAAAGGTATTTAGAAGTAATTGATGGATATTTCAACTTTTTAGGGACTGAAGCCATAAACTCAACTATATTATGATCAAGATATGGAACTCTGACCTCTAGAGAATGAGTCATACTAGCCCTATCAACTTTTACGAGCATATCATCTTGGAGATAAAATTGAAAATCTTGATATAAATGCTTCTCCCAATCATTCTGATCAAAATCATTAGATAAAGATTCTTCCAAAATATTTTCAAGATTATCATAATTATTTATTTGGTCATTAAACTCTTTTGTAAAGTTTATATTTTTTTCCATTTTATCAAAAGATCCTAACCAATATTGGTGCCTAAGATTAGGGCTGTGCCCAAGTCCTTTACAAAATTGATTAAATTTAAAATCCAAACTCATATTATTGAATTTTACAGGTAAACGTTTTGATAAATAGCGAAGAATACTATATGTCCAAATTGGTATATAATTAACTATTTTATGGGCAAAATACATAGGATAACCAGCAAATACTTCATCTCCACCATCACCACTTAATGCAACCGTAACTCGTTCTTTTGTAAAATGAGATAATAAAAATGTTGGCAGAAGGGATGCATCAGCAAAAGGTTCATCCATCATGGACCATATAGATGGTAAAATCTCCATCATTTTGCTACTACTGAATACTTCATTATAATGATCAGTGTCAAGATAGGTTGAAACAACATTAGCATGTTCACTTTCATTGAAAGATTCATCTTCAAATGATATATTGAATGTTTTTAATCTGCCATCTGAAACTCTAGACAAATAATAGGTTATCAAACTTGAATCTAATCCTCCGCTTAGAAAAGAACCTAGGGGTACATCACTCAGAGTTCTCATATCTACAGAATTTGCAATTAGTGAATCTAACTTTTCAATATATTCATCTTCTGAATTCAATTTGACCTTAGGATGATAAGAAAATTGATACCACTTCTTTTTTTGTAAACCATCATCTGAAATAATTAGATAATGCCCTTGTTCAAGTTTCTTTATTTCTTTATATATTGTCATAGGAGTTGGCACAAATTCCATAGATAAGAAAAGATCAATTGAATGAGCAGAAATTGTCGGAGTTACATTAGGATGTTTTAAAAGACCTTTAAGTTCAGATGCAAAAATAAATTCATCCCCTTTCCAAAAATAGTAAACTGGTTTTATGCCAAAACGATCACGTCCAATAAATAATTCTCTTTTTTTAATATCATAAATAGCAAAAGCAAACATTCCATTCAAATCATCAAGACATTTTGCACCCTTGTATTCATAAAGATTAACAATTAATTCTGTATCTGTATCTGTATCAAACCTGTAGCCTATATTTTTTAATTCTTTTTTTAATTCTTTGTAATTATAGATCTCACCATTATGCACAATAACAAATCTGCCATTATTACTATAAATCGGTTGATTACCGTTTTTAATATCTATTATACTTAAGCGTTCAATCCCCATAGCTATAGTTTCATCTATATAGCTGTCAGATTGATCTGGGCCTCGATGCGTTAACTCGTTACCCATCATCTTAAGAATATCTTTGCTGAAAAAGTTCTTACTTTTTATTGTAAAACCATAAATACCACACATAAAATTATTTTTTCTCTAACCTATTGAATTCAACTTAACCTAGATATTACTAGGAAAAAGAAACATTATGTTTATGCTTAGTATGATTTGATTATGAATAATTATATATCTCTCCATTCTGTATAATTACAAATTTACCATTATTGCTGAAAATTGGCTGATGACCATTATCTATATCCAGTATACTCAAACGTTCGATCCCCATTGTTACAATATTATCTAGATACTTTCCTGTTTGGTCTGGACCACGATGCCTTAGAGCCCGACTCATCCGTTTCAGAATTTCTTCTTTTTCAATATCAGGGTGCCTTGTCGAAAAGCCATAAATACCGCACATAATCCTTAGCTACCTAATAAAATTATAATTTGAATATCCAGAAACAAGCATTACTCGATTACGGAAATAGTGTAGGACAAAGATCTATATTTAATATTCTTTGTCATATTTTTTATAAAATTAATCTAAAATATTCTGGTTGACTCTACTTGTTCCAACTAATACCCTAACAAAGCCAAAAAATGCTCCTAAAACAATCACTGAACTGAAATACAATCCTAAAACAACAGACACTGGAAAAAAGAAGGGTTTCTTCTCAAAAATGATTGAAAAAAAATTCCGGTATCCATATAAATAAATAATAATAAAAAAAATTGATAGAATTAATGCTTTAGGGATTAAAGCCATCAATGGTAAAGTCAATATCGCTAATGGGGCACCCAAGGTTGCCAACCCCATTTTGCCACTAGCCAATCCCCCACTTTCAAATTTTCTGCGAAGCATAAATAACTCCATCCAAAGGGAAACCCTATGGAAATAATTCTTAGTCATTTTAATGAATCCTGGAAAATTGTGTTGAACACAAACACTGGGATCAGATAGCATTTTATAGTTTTTGAAGAGGCGATAGCCGAATTCTTCATTTTCATAGTCCATACCCCATGAGAGGTGTTCGCAAAACCCACGCGATTTATTAAATATATTAGCGCGAATTCCTGCAACTGCACTATTAAAAACATCGTATTCAAACACTCCTTCTTGTAAATAAAGGCTATGTTTTAGCAAGGCTTGGTACCAAGCTACAAAACTATTATTAATTGGTTGCCAGTGATAGAGCCCAGATACCGAATCCGCATTAGATATACTTCGAATAAAATTAGCTAATGTATTATTAAGCATAATTGTATCACTGTCCAAAAAAAAGTAATAATCACCATTTGCAAAACGGGCACCCTCATTTCTTGCTCTGGCGGGACCACCATTATTCTTAATTTCTATAATTCTTAACAAATGGTTGTATTTATTACATAACTCCTTCACAATATCTAAAGAATTATCAGTGGATGCATCATCTACAACAATTATCTCCATGGGTTTGTAACCTGTATTTATAACACTAAGAATACAATTGCGAATAGTGAAAGATGAATTATAGCATGGAATAATAACACTAATCATTTCCATAAAACTGTATAATGCTATCTATTTAGAGAAAGTGAACAAAAAATTATTTTAATGTGCATTACTTTTTAACAATATTATTTATTACTGAATTAATAAGCTTTGGTTGGGTCTTAATATTCCAGATGACGTTAGCTGCAAGCGCACATTCAAAAGAGCATTTGCATTTAGAATCTACAATCCATTTAACAAACTTTTGATTACTCAACTTTTTAAGCAAACGTTTAAGGTTGTAATCGTGGTCGCGAATATTACCTAAGCTCTTCCCAAGAATTTCGCAAGGTAGAACTTCTCCGGTTTCACTTAGCACGACCAGTTTTCTACCAGCAACACAAGGTGTTACAAATTCATCATCGAAAACCGTTTTCATTAAATTATCGCGTGAAACATCATTTACAGCGCGCCATACTTGGTATAGAGACCGTTTTTCCTTTTTGCGCATTCGGCTTTGTAAAAACTCGTTAATCTGAATATATTTTTTCTCTGTAGTATGCTTTAGTTCAGGCTTTGGTACATCACCTCTAGCATAGGTAATCGATAGGTTGTCAAAATCAAACTCATTATCCAGGATTCGTAATGTTTTAAGTAGACTACTTTCTGTGCGGGCTGTAAACACTGAGTTGGAATCTAAAACCAGATTACCATATCGTTTCCTAATTGGACTAATAGCACTGTAACTTTCTCGGATTTTTTCAAATGAGCCAGGCATGGACCGGATATCATCATGTTCTTTACCAATTGCTTCAATTGAAAAAGTAAGTCGGAAATTAGTGCTTGGATAACGAGGTAATAACCATTCTAGATACTCTACCATTCTTTTAGGCATTGATGCGTTGGTTGGAATTGTGACATACTTGACATTTGTATTTTGAATGAATGCACTTGTGATTTCTTTGAAATCATTCCGTAAAAACGGTTCACCACCTGTCAACGATAGCTGAATCAAGGGACCAATTTTCCTCGAAATATTGATTAATTCATCTAATGTTAATTCATCTGGTTTCTTCCCTTTTTCAATTTCTTCTCCGTAAAAACAAAAATTGCAACGAAAGTTACATCGATTAGTGACGTACAAAATGAGGTAACTAACCTGTTGAGGATCCAAGTAACTTTTCAAGACTTTGGTAGTTGAGTTAAAACTTTTTATAAATGGTGTATTTATCATTGATTGTTGAAAATCATGTTTCATCTAATCGCACTATATGGAATTTAAATCTCTTATCGGTGAATTTCTCCATATAATGGTAATTTTGTAAACATCTCCCTTCTTTAAGCCTTAAGAGAACAACCGTAGTCGTGTAGCTTCAAACCAAAAATTTTTGAAATTAACCAATTGACCAAATTTGAGAAACTTTTACGAACAAAACCATCTCTGCGTTGGTGCCTCCAACCACTCACAACATCGAAACCTTCCTTCAGTTTATCAATAAGCCTTGGAATGTCTTTTGGGTCATTTTGCAAATCTCCATCCATTGGAACGATCACATCACCATTTGAAAAATCAATTCCTGCTTGGAAAGCTGCAGTCTGTCCAAAATTTTTAGATAAACGAAGTAGTTTTATACTAGGATGTTTGGGCAGTTCTGTGCTCAAAATATGATTCATATTATCATCCGAACCGTCATCCACAATAATTATTATTGCTTTATACGATATGATTTCTTATCCTGAGATTCAAAATAGGTTCGCATCAGGATTTCGGCAATAAATCCCATAAATAGACTGAGCATCCCCGTCATTACAAAAATAACAATTAATTGAGGCAATGGAGTCTGTATAAATGAATCTCCATGCCAAAACTTATAATAAATCATAAATAAAAAGGAAATAATGGATAACCCAAAGTTGATAAGGGCAAATCCGCCAAATAAATGAATTGGATGAACAAATTGTTTCTCCATGAATTTCAAAAATATTAAATCTACTATAACTGCTATAGTCCTTGATATTCCATACTTAGATTTACCAAACCTACGTTTATGATGATTAACAGGAATTTCAGATACTCGACCTCCTTGCCATGATATATAGATAGGAATAAATCTATGCATTTCTCCATAAAGGTTTACATCTTCAAACACTTTCCTTCTGTAAGCTTTAAGGGTACAACCGTAGTCATGCAGATTAACACCACTAATTTTTGAAATGATCCAATTAGCAATTTTGGACGGCAGTACTCTTTTAATAAAGCTATCATGCCTTTTCTTTCGCCACCCGCTTACGACATCGTATCCTTCTTCCAATTTATTTAGTAGCTGTGGTATATCACTTGGATCATTTTGCAAATCTGCATCCATTGTAATTAAAATATCACAAACTGCAGAATCAATGCCTGCTGAAATCGCAGCTGTTTGCCCATAATTTCTTGACAGACTTATTATCTTATAATGACTATTATTAATTGTTTCTTCTTTAATTAATTCCATTGTTTTATCTGATGAACCATCATTAACAATAATTACTTCTAAGATTTCTTGTGATAATTGTTCTTTTAAATTATTTAGCTGATTGATTAGAGGCTTGATTGACTCTTCTTCGTTATAAACAGGGACTACAACACATATTTTTCTCATTCTAAACTCTTTTTAATTTTGTATGTAAAAGTTGCATTAAGAAACCAAGAGGTATAAGGGAGCAAAACCACATGATATACTCCACCCATACTCGATATCTTGGGAATTCATCTCCATGCGCAGTAAGAACTGCCACAGTAAGACTTGCATATAGGATTAAACTTCCAGAAGGATATAATATCTCTAGAGATTTTCGTACCCAAAGAATATAAAAGGAAAATATTAACATAAATAATAAAAATGGTCTGTAAAGTAATGAATATGTAGAATAATAAAGTCTTCTCATAATATTTGGCATGCCAGGAAAAGATTCATTGCCTGGGCCAAAACTTCGCTTTGTAAAAAATGAATGCCAATTTGAGATAGAGGAAAGAAATAGTTTCAGTGGAGAAGTTTTAATAATCTGGATTGCAAAACTTTTGTCATTTTGAATTTCCCAAGGAATAGAATTTTTAAAGTCTAAATAATTTGCTTGAGTATTCATTGTATATGACATTTTAATCTTAAAATTTTTTGCCTCATCCAACATACCGTTCTCTACTATATAATTATATAGTACCGTACCCTTTCCATAATCAACCATTCCTGCTCTTAGGGCAGTCATATTTATACCATGTTCAATGGAATCAAGCAACTCAAATTTTAATTCAGGATTATTCTTCTTCTTGTAATTTTCCCAAAATTGATAAAATGAAAAATTGATTATTAAAATAAAAAATATTGATTTAACTACTATCCATGATGATTTAGTGGTCAAGAGGATGGAAAAAATGATAGGGAAGATAATAAATAAAGCTATAGGTTTTGTGACAATTGATAATCCACTAGACAACCCGATTAATACCAAGTAAGTATAGTTTATTTTATTGCTATCCATATTTCTTACATACTCTATTGTAAAAATCCATAAAAGTGTAGTCAATATTGCAAAAAGACTTTCAGCTAATAAATATGTTGAATAATAAATCAAACTTGGGTTTAGCCCTATTAACAATGTTAAGAAAAATGCAATTCCCTTTTTTAAAGGTATTTTTTGAAACAGGAAAAATATATATGTAGCTAATGTTGCATGCATGACTAATTGAATGATCAAAAATAATTTTTGCCAATTAGCTTCGTTAATTTCTAAGCACATTCTAATAAATAATGGGAAAAAAAATGGTCTTATTTCCGAAATATCACTTTGGAAATCTTTTGCTAAACGAATGTAACCGTAAGAATCTGGACTTAAGTTTGGAATTAAGTTAGGCTTCGACCAAATCGAAAATATTAGAATAATGAAAAATAAAACTAATGAGAGGTAAATATTTTTTTTATCAATAAATATATTATTAATCATAATTATTTTTTTATGAATTTAATAT
>MDTE01173643.1_pt1 | contig 22152 bp, 39 predicted proteins | sample 811231 | NCBI WGS metagenome assembly MDTE01 (sample SAMN05326651, study PRJNA326480) | marine metagenome | isolation source: seawater | place: Indian Ocean: Red Sea | collected 2010 | reverse complement strand
GGAACACCAATCATTGTAAATGTTACAGGTGGTTTACAAGACCAATGTGGATTTAGAATTAAAGATAAGTTCGTAACTGCTGAAGATTACAAAGAAATAAAATCATTTCATAATTGGAAAGAGTGGGAACATAACGAAGAATTAACTTGGGGTGAGTGGTGTAAACCAGTATGGCCAAGAACTCGTTCACTTATGGGTTCAGTTCCAACACCATATATTATGGATGATAGATGTGATTGGGAAGATGCTGGTAGAGCCATTAAAGAATGGTATGAGATGGGTAAAGAAGCAAGAGATGAATGTGGATTCAAAGGACACGAGTGGGTAACAAGTGATGAATCTATGATGAGTGCTCGATGGATGTGTAAGAACTTTGAAGACCATATGGATACAGCATTTGAAAAATTTGAACCAAGAAAACGATTTAACATTTATAAGGTATAAGATATGAAACCATTAATATTAGTAACGGCACCAGTACAGACGAGAAGTGGATATGGAAATCATTCACGAGATATTTGTTCAGCTTTAGTAGATTTAGATAAATATGATGTGAGAATTAATCCATGTAGGTGGGGAAATACACCATTGAATGCATTAGAAAAGGGAAATTCACAACATGAAAAGATTGTTAAACATATGTTATCAGAACCAAAAACGGAAAGACAACCAGATTTACACTTACATATTGTAATTCCAAATGAATTTGCAAATGTAGGTAAAAGGAATATTGGTATGACAGCTGGTATTGAAACAACAATACCACAACCAGCTTGGGTTGCTGGATGTAATAAAATGGATGAAGTAGTATTTGTTTCTGAATTTGCAAAACAAGTTTTCAAAAATTCCGAATTTGAAGAAAAAGATAAAAAGAATGTAGTTAAGTTAGAGAAACCTTCAAGTGTTTTATTTGAAGGAGTTGATACCAATGTTTATAAACCTATACAGAAAATTGGTGATGGTGTTAATAGTTTATTTGAAGATGTAGAAGAGGATTTTAATTTCTTATTTACAGGCCATTGGTTACAAGGTCAGTTAGGTGAAGATAGAAAAGATTTAGGAATGTTAATTAAGGTTTTTTGTGAAACTTTTAAAGGTCAGAAAAAACAACCAGGTTTAATTTTAAAAACAAGTGGTCCAGATTTCTCAATTATTGATAGAGAAGATATTGTAAGTAAAATTAACCATATAAAGAAATCAGTAAATGGTAAAATACCTAACATATATTTTATACATGGTGATTTAGAAGATTCTGAAATGAATGAGATGTATAATCATCCAAAGGTAAAAGCTCATATTTCATTCACACATGGTGAGGGATTTGGTAGACCATTATTAGAGGCAGCTCAAAGTGGTAAACCAGTTATCGCTCCAAATTGGAGTGGACAAGTAGATTTTTTAAATGAAAATTATGCTGTTTTATTACAAGGTAGTTTAACAAGTGTTCCTGAAGGAGCTTTTCCAAAAGAGGTTTTTTATAAAAATACAGAAAATAAATGGTTTACTGTCAATTATAATCATGCCCAACAAGTGATGAAAGATGTTGTAAAAAATTATCCTAAATATTTAATTAAGGGAAAACAATTACAGGCTTATACTAAACAGAAGTTTTCTTATGATAAAATGAAAGAAGAACTTGATATAATAATTTCAAATCATTTGGAGAGTTTACCAAAACAAGTAGAATTGAAATTACCAAAATTAAAGAAGGTGTAAAATGGCAGAGAAAAAAATAATGTGTCCCAATTGTTTTGATGAAAAACAATGTTTTGAAGATGTTCAAGAACAAGATGGTAAATCATTTAGTTCTTATATGTGTTTCAGATGTGGGTTTACAAGTAATTCAGCATATACACTTGATTCACAAGAGTTAAAGAAAGCACAGCTTGGTTCAACACAATTAATGAATGATGTTTCTTTACTTGATGAAGAACGAGGTGTAATGTGGTTTCCATCAGTTGTTAATATGGGAGAGTTGGGTGTTATTTATCCAGAGGGAACAAAAGATAATTGGAATTGGAAATTTGCACAAGTTCGTAAGTTATCACCAACGGAATTATTAGATGAAAAGTATGGTGGACATACAAGAGCTTTAGATGTAGATAATGCTAAACAATATGGTCAATATGAATTCATAGATGCTTGTAAAGAGATGGGTATAATTAAGGAAATAGATTAATGTTAAGAAATACGGCTTGGCATAAAGTTGAACCAGGACAAATAGTAACATTTACTTATAAGAGTAAACACGATAAAAGAGGATATAAGAGAACTGTCTTAATCCTAAATCCAGATTTAAAATATAAAAAGAAATCAACCAATCGAACTAAAAGATATGTAGTTGGTTTACAATTAGATACAGCAATTTCAACACCAATCACACAAACTAAACTTGAAGGTTTATTTGGTAAAATGGGTGGACTGGAAATAGAAGAGGGAGCATTAGCAGCTAAATTACCAGATTCAATGTCGCCTGCACAAACAAAAGTGTTATATAATAAATTAAAAGATTTAGTAAAGAAATATAAAAATTGGAGAACATACGATAGAAGAGAATGTATGAAACGAAGAGTATATCTTGAATCAGAATCAGATTTAATACCACAAGATACATTGGATAAATTTACACAAGAAATGGTAGATAGATTTGGTGATGGTGGTTTTGATTATGAGTATGAGGAAACAGAGTTTTGACAATTAGTTATGCCATCACAGTCTGTAAAGAGTTTGTTGAAATTCAAAAATTAGTTACATTTTTATTAAAACATAAAAGAAATGAAGATGATATTGTTATAACATTTGATTCTAAAAATGGTTCTAAAGGTGTTGAAGATTATCTAAGAACACATTCAGTAAATGGTGAGTTTAGTTGGCATCCATACGAATTTGATGGTAACTTTTCAGATTTAAAAAACTATACTAAAAAAATGTGTAGTGGAGATTATATATTTCATTTAGATGCAGATGAAATACCAAATGAAATATTAATACATCAATTACCAACAATATTAGAAATAAATGAAACTGATTTAATTTGGATACCAAGAGTAAATACAGTCGATGGTCTTACGGAAGAACATATTAAATATTGGAGATGGAATGTTAATGATAGAGGTTGGATAAATTATCCTGATTATCAATCAAGAGTTTTTAGAAATAAAGAAACTATTAAATGGGAAAGAGCAGTTCATGAGATGATACAAGGGTGTGAGACTTATTCACATTTGCCACCACACGAAGAGTTGAGTTTGTATCATCATAAAACAATAGAGAAACAAGAAGAACAAAATAAATTATATTCGGAGTTAATGTGATTAGTAAAGATTCAGATGTAGTTAGAGTATTAAAAGATGATGGTGTTGAAAATGTTAGTTGGGAACAATTAAGAGAGTTTGAAAACACAACATCAATAAATCTTGAAGAACTACGAGAAAAATTAGGAATGGGTTCTTGGGCAGTGAGAATAGCATTCAATAAAAGATTCGGTGGAGTTATAATTCAACAACAACCAGGTGAAGGAAATAGAAAACACTATCATCCTGATGCCGATGAGAATTGGGTTGTAATGGAAGGTGAATGGGAATGGTGGATAGATGGAAAAGGAACACAACGAGTGAAAGAAAATGATATAATAGTAGTTCCTGCAAAAACAAAACATCAAATAACTTGTGTTGGGGATAAAGTTGGTGTTAGATATGCAATAACTAAACCAGATGTGGAACATATCTATGAGTAATATTAATTGGGATTTCAGTAATAGAAAAGTTCTTATAGTTGGGGACTCAAGAGGAATAGGTTCATGTCTTCGTGCAAACTTTGTAAAGGCTGGTGCTGAAGTTTATGGTATTAATAGTAGTAATTGTGATATTTCAAGTATAGATGATATAGATTCATTCTTCACACATAGATTTAATCCAGATGAGTTAGATATTTTAGTAAATGTTGCTGGTATCAATTATACAAATAAAATAGAATATGTTTCTTCAAAAGAATGGGATGAGGTGTTGGATACAAACCTAAGAAGTTTTTTCTATATAACACAACAAGTTTTATACAAAATGGATAATGGTGGTAAGATAGTAAATGTATCTTCAATTGCTGGTAGAAATAAAAGTGTAGTTAGTGGTGTTCACTATACTGCAAGTAAAGCTGGAATAATAGGATTAACAAAACAGATTGCTCATGAAGTTGGTAGTAGAGATATTTGTGTGAATGCTGTTTGTCCAAGTCAAACAAAAACTGATATGTTACAACAATCAATGACAGAAGAAGAAATAAAAGAATTAGGTAAATCTATTCCATTGGGTAGAATTGCAGAAGTACAAGAAGTAGTAAATGGAATACTATTTTTATGTTCAGACGAATCATCATATATAACAGGAACAACACTTGATATAAATGGCGGTCAGATATGATAACAGCAGTTGTTGCAGTAAGAAAGGGTTCACAACGAGTTCCAAATAAAAACATTAAACCATTTGGTAAATCTAATTTACTTGAAATGAAATTAGATATATTAAAACAAGTTGATGGTATAGATGAAATAGTTGTTAATTCAGATTGTGATGAGATGTTAGAAATAGGTAGAATACATGATGTTAAAACACACAAGAGAGATGAGTATTTTGCGAGTTCTAAAGCAACTAATACTGAATTTCATGGACACATTGGAGAGGTAACTAAAAGTGATGTAATATTTTTAGCTCCAGTTTGTTCACCATTTGTTTCGGTAGATTCACATCAAGATGCAATAGATTATTATTGTGGTGGGTTTGATAGTGTTACTTCAATACAATCTGTTAAGAATCATTTGTGGAGAGATACACAACCATTGAATTATGATTTAGATAAAGTTCCTAATTCACAAGATTTACCAGATATATTTAAATTAACTTATGGTATTACAATAGTTGATAGAGAGATAATGAAAAATAAGAAAAGAGTTGTAGGTGAACATCCAGGTTTTATTGAGTTGGATGAAATTCAATCGGTAGATATAGATACTGAATTTGATTGGACAGTTGCTGAAGCTATTTACGACAAATATTATATTTAGGGAGAAAGAATGTTAAACATAGAAAATATAGAACAATTGTTCCATAAAGTAGTTAGTTCAGATGAGTGGAAAGAACTACAAGAAAAGTTTAATAACGCAGATGACATATATGTTTTAGGACATGGTGGGAACTTAGCAGTTGCATCACATGCCGCTATTGATATAACAAGATTGAGTAATGGGACTAAAAATGCTATGTGTCCAGATAGTGCTACAGTCGTAACATCACTAATCAACGATACTGATTTTGACCATTGGATGCATCAATGGTTAAAGATGGTAACTTCTACTAAAACACCAGAACAAATTAAGAGAAGTTTAGTGTTAGGGTTTTCATCTTCAGGAACATCAAGAGATTTAATTAAAGCATTTCAATGGAGTTATTCAAATGATTTACCAATGGCTTGTGTTACTGCCAAACCACTTGTAGATAAAATACCAAATTTAACAGAGGGTGTAGCTGATTGTGAGTATTATCATACGATTGAAGTATTATCATTATTATTACAATATGAGTTAACACATGGTAGTGGAAAGGTTTGCCCGCCAATTGGTGGTAATAGACCAGAAGATATAGCTCATTATAATAGTCCGAGAGAAATTAGAAAACATAGTTTTAAAGATGAAACTCGAAATATTGCTGTAGATTTTGATGGTGTTATACATAAGAGTTCTAAGGGTTATTATGATGGAACTATATATGATGAACCAGTAGATGGTGCCAGAACATCATTAAAAAGATTATCAGAGAAATATGATGTTGTTATATTCACTTGTAAATCTAAACCAGATAGAGGATTAGTTAATGGTAAAACAGGAACACAATTAGTTTGGGAATGGTTAGAGGAACATGATATGGCACAATTTGTAACTAAAGTTACTGCCGAGAAACCAAGAGCAGTTAAGTATATAGATGATAAAGGAGTTCAATTCAAATCTTGGATTGATTATTGGGATGAACAAAAAGATAAATGAATTAAAAAATATTCATAAAGGTGAGGATATTTGGGTTATTGGTGCTGGTTCTTCTATGGATTATGTAGACCCATCATTTTTTGAAAATAAGATTTGTATAAGTGTGAATCAAATGTATGAACATTTTCCTTGTCAGTATGTAGTTGGTAGGGATTTACAAGTTAAAGAAAGATGGGATGAAACTTTAGTAGATTTAAAGAATCATCCAACAATAAAATTTTTATATAGTAGTTTACATCAAGGTCATGGTGTTCCAAATGTAGTTGATGATGCTGATAATTTTTATGTGTTTGAGAGTGGAAGTCATCATGATGATGATAATATAAAAATTGAATGTATTGGAACAGATAAAATGGTTTGTATTAGAACTACATTAAATACTTGTATTCAAATTGCAGCTTATATGGGAGCAAAAAACATAATGATATGTGGTAAGGATGAAGGTAAGATTGATGGTAATTTATATCATAAAGGATATGTTCAACCACAATGGCCAGATAGTGAGAATTGGGATGGGATAGAACATTGGTTATTTCTTACATCAAAGAACACTAAGATGGTTAGGGATAGAGTTAAAGAAGTTTATGGGTGTAACATACATTCATTAAATCCATTTATTAATTTTAAATTAGAAGGACATAAGTATGAACCAACAACCTGAGAAATATATAATCACAGGCCATGAAGGCTTTATAGGAAATCGTTTAGTTAGAAGATTAGGTAAAGAAAATATTATTGGTTGGGAAAGATTTGATTCATATAGTGAAGATACTATAAGTGCATTAATACCAAAAATTGCTGGTATATTTCATATTGGTGCTTGTGCAGATACAAGAGAGGATGATGTAAATGTTGTGTTTGGTAACAATGTAATGAGAAGTGTTGAATTATTTGAGTTGGCTAAGAAACATAATAAAAAAGTTGTGTTTGCATCAAGTTCAGCTATATATGGTAATGAACAATATCCTACAAATTATTATTCTTGGTCAAAGTATTGTGCCGAAGCTATCGGTAAAGAAATGTTACATGATTTTGTAGGTTTAAGATTCTTTAATGTATATGGTCCAGGTGAAGAACATAAAGAGTTAATGAGTTCTATACCATATCATATTTACCATTCAGAAACTTTTAGTATATTTCCTAATGATTATAATAATTTAAGTCCACAAAGAGATTTTGTTTATGTTGAAGATGTGGTTGATGCTTGTATTTACTCTATGGAAAATGATATAAGTGGTGTTTATGATGTTGGTACTGGTGAGGCTATACCATATGATATTATATGTAAATTGTTCGGTAGAAAATATGAATATGGTTCGGTTGACCAAAAACCAATAGGATATCAAGATTATACTTGTGCAAATCCTAAGAAATTTTTACCAGATTGGAATCCAAAGAAAATTGAAGAGGGTGTAAAGTTATATAAGGAATATTTAGATGGACAATAAGTTTAGTTTTATATTACCAATTAAATTGGATACAAGTTATAATTTTATAGGTCATGCTGATAAAGTTCTTAACACTAAAAGTAATTTAGAAAGAGTTATTGATATACAACTCAGAACATTTGAAAAGTTTTTAGTTAAAGAAGATTTAGATAATTTTTATATAGTGTGTGTTCCTAATGAATTGGAATTGATTAAAGAGAAATTAAAATCTTATGATTTTCCATTTGTATTTATAAATGAAGATGACCTTGTTGAAGATGTAAGTAATCCAGATTTATGGGAACATATAGTTCCATCTTGGAGAACACATATTAAACAAGAGTTTATTAAATTAGCACTTACATCACATTCAACTACAGAACATAATATAACACTTGATGCTGATGTTATCCTAACAAAAGAGTTTGGTTATAATGAGATGTTTCATGATGGTAAATTATTATTAGCTAAAGTATTAGATTTCACACGACCACAGAAACCAGAGTTCTTTCAATATGCTACGGCCATTTTAGATACACCAGATGATAAGAGAGATGAAATGAGATTCAGGAGTATAATGGGTGTTACACCACAAATACTTTTAAAATCTGAAATGAATAATATGTTAAGTTATATTGAATCATCCTATAACAAAACTTGGAAAGAAGTATTGTTAAAATATACTACTGATGTGAACCATTCATGGTCAGAATATGCTTTATATTGGACTTGGTTAACTAAGAATGGTAGAGATGAACTTTATACTTGGGGTGATAAGGGATTATGTGGAAATGAATTATTTCGTAGGTCAACAAATGATTATATGAATGAAATGTTAGAGATATATTATAGAGATTTTGATAAAGTATTTAAACAAGAAATTGGAGAATGGTGTAGTGATAAATGGGGAACAAGTACATACAACGGTCATACAGATTATTATTTCACTACAATACAAAGTAATATAGCTCAATTGGATATTGATAGATTGAAACCAGTTCTTGATGAGGTATTAGGATGAAAACATCGCCCATAGATTCAACAATAATAGATTTTATACTAACACACTATAATATACAATCACTTCAAGGGAAACCGCTGATACTTACTGGTGATGAGTTTGATATTTTGGTTAAAGATGCTGAGGAATATTACTATAAGAAAATTTTAAAAGAAGAGACACGAGGAGAATCATGAAAGCTGTATTATATGTTCAAACTGCATCTATACCCCGAAGTGATTTACATAAAAAGGGTTTATTTAAATTTATGAAAGTGTTAGATAGTTTACCACAATATAAACAAGTAAGGTGGTTTATAAATTTAGATAATCCAAAGAGTAAAACTCACGAGTTTGAAGATTATAATAAAACTATTGATGAGGTGATGAAGTTTAAGAAAAAGGAACTGAAAAATACAGATGCCTTTTTAGGGTTGGGTAAGGCATGTTTTTATCAGGCATTTAATAATCTATTTCATTTTGTTAAAGAGGATGTTATAACACAACAAGTTAGTTCAGATAATTATAGTGTAATGTGGTTAGAGGATGACTGGATTTTAACTGACGAAACTAAATTTAAGTTATTAATAGAAAAGTTTGAGGGTGATGATGAATTAAAGGTATTAACATTACATCAAGATAAAGTTAATATGGGTGGTAATCCTGATATAATTAAGGGTGATGTATTTGAAAAGTTTGATAATTGTAATTGGGATAGAGATAATAAGAGAGACCCTGAAGAAATTAGAAAGATTGAAATATTTAAGGAACACATTTGGATAGACCCAGAACCTGATTCAAATGATAATTTTCATCGTAAATTAATAAGAGCTAATAAACGAGGAATTTGTTTTATAAATAATAAAGTTCTTCAATCCGATGTAGTTAAGGATATTGGTAGAAATTGGAGTTCTGGTAAACTCAATAAGAATTGGGGTTATCAAGATAAAGGTGGATTAACATCAAATAAGAGGAGTTATTCATATGAATAAGAATTTAATTTATATGGTAGCAATTGACCATGGTAAATCAAATTATAAACACTCTAAGTTTGTAAAATACTCTCAGTTATCTTGGGAAAAATGGTGTAAGAAAAATAATGTAGATTTACATATAGTTACAGAACATAATGAAAAGTATGGATTTCCAATATGGAATAAGTTAGATGTTACAGAAGTTGGAAAGGATTATGATAAAATAGGAATAGTAGATTGTGATACTATAATTAATCCAAATGCACCAAACATATTTGAAACACTTGAAGATGGAATTAGTGCAGTTCATGATGATAGTAATCTTAGGTGGATTTATGAAAGTATAGGAAACTATGGAATGGAGTTCTTTAGAGATGTTAGTATGGATTTGGCAACATATGTTAATGCTGGTGTAGTTTTTTTAGATAATAAATCTTTATCGGTGTATGATAAGTTACGAGAGTTTTATTTAGAGAATCAAGATAAACTTGATAATTGGAATAAAGGTGGTGGTAAAGAACAAACTTTATTTAATTTTATATTACAAACTAATAAATATAAATTAAATTTAATCCCACTTGTTTGGAATATAATTAATCCTGTTAAAACAGAAATGATACAACACAATTGGCAAGTAGATGAACCAAAGAATGATTGGACTAATTGTAATCCAAATAATCCTTTGGAATGTAATAGTAATCATGACAATACACCACACTTTGTTAAATATGGTAATATAACACATTTTACAGGTTTTCCAATAGAACATAGAGAAAGAATAATGGAATGGGCTTGGGGGTTTTATGAGTAATGTAGTTTTTATAGTTGCAATAGGTAATAGAAGAGAATATAAAACTTGTGCCAAATCTTGGCAATATTGGTGTGATAAACACAATGTTAAGTTAATGTTTTTAGATGAACCTATCGTTCCGAAGTCCGAAATGTTTTATAACTATCAGAGATATTATCTGTTTCATTTACTTGAAAATAGTGGAATAGAATATGATAAAGTATTGACAGTAGATGCTGATACACTTGTTCATCCAAATGCACCAAATATATTTGAACATGTCGATGATAGATTACACTTTGTTCATGATAATGGTAGTTATGATTGGATAATAAGGGGAATGGAGTGGTATGGAAATGAATTATTTGATGGATTAACATTTCCTTTTTATGAATATGGTAATAGTGGGTTTCAAATATTAAATAAAAAACATAAACCATTTTACGATGAAATGTTAAAGTTGTTTACAGAAAATAAAGAAGTTATAATACAGATGAGTGAGAGATATGGTTTAGGTAAAGAACAGGCCTTATGGAATTTGATGATAAGAAAACACAACATTGATTATAATATATTACCATACCAATGGAATATGACTAATATGAAACAGAAAGAATGTTTAGATGGGTTTCTGGCTACACAATTAGGATTTGTATATCATTTTAATGGGTTGGATGGAAAAGAAATGGGTTTTGTTTCTGATGCAATGGAGAAATATATGGAGTTTTTACATGGTAACATTAAAGAATAAAATAGCAATAGGTTGTTTAGTTCAATTTTATGAACTTGATATAGTAGAAGATTATATCAAGAGTGTTAAGTATGCTAAAGAAAATATAGATAACACTAACAACTATCTTCAAATTGATATCTGTTTGAATATGAATGAAGAGTTAGAGAAGTTAGATAGAAGTAAGATACTTCCAGAAGAAATAGAGACAAAGATGCAATCGATAGTTTACGATAACTTAGGATATTTAAATATTAATTATTGGATTAATAAAGATAGGTTATTTACAATTGCAGATTATCGTAGAGAGTTCAATGAAAAGTATTGTGATAAGGTTGATATTTTAATGTGGGGTGAAAGTGATTCATTGATACCAAGACAAACATTTCAAATAATAGATAATCTACATAGTGCTTCTATAAATAATAATGTTATGAAATATGTTGGATTCTTCAGCACTTGTAAAATGTGGGATGAGACTTGGAAGATATTAGAACATCCTGATTTTACAGATAAACCATTTATCGAAATGGATACAGAGAATTGGTGGAGTTTACGATATAATATGAATCAAGAAGAAATGGATAAGATAAATGATAAGGTAGAAGATTTAGATATACAACAAACAACACAATTAAAATTTAATGGTTGTGGTTTAGTGATTTCATCGGATGTAGTTAAGAGTGGTTGTAATATACCAAAGAGTGTATTTTTTGTTCACGAAGATACTGCATTTATGAATAATTGTTTGATACACTTTAGAAATCAATTACCACAATATATTATAAAGAATATTTTATTGGTTCATAATAGGAAACTACCTAATAAAAGAATGTATATCGAGGGGCAAGATATACAAGATGGTGATATGACAGAGATGAGAAAGAAACAATATTGGTTTAGAAATGCTGATAAGATGTCCCAAATGAACGCATTTAATTTAACAGAACAAGGATATACATATTCTTGGGATGATGTATTTAAGGAGTATAAAAATGGGAGCGATTCATAGAGTAATTCCTGATGATAGACCAGGTCAAGTATGGTGGTTTCATGGCAATAGTGGTAGTGGAAAAACAAATATTGCATTAAAGTTTGATGTTCCAAATAAAGTAATATTGGATGCGGATGATTTAAGAGAAATATGGCCAGAGTTAGGATTTACAGAAGAGGATAGAAGAACACAAAATGATAGGTTGGCTAAAATAGCAAGGTTATTGTGGATACAAGGTAAGAATGTAGTTATTGCATCAATCTGTCCATACGCCGACCAAAGAATACAAATAAGAAACGAGATATTACCTGATGTAAAATGGGTTTATGTTAATAGTAAAGATAGTAAACCGAATTCAGAAAAATATCCATTTGAAGAAGGATGGTAAATGTTTAAAGAAACAAGAGGTCGTTCAACAAAGAAATCTATAAGTTGGAGATTAATCGCCTTCAGTAATTCATGGATGATATTGACATTAGGATTGACTGAATTACCATTTTGGAACGCAGTGATTATGAATGTAACAGGAATGATATTTTTTTATTTCCACGAAAGGATTTGGAATAGGATAAATGATGGAAAATACTAATGTAGTAATAGCAATAGATGATGTTCATCCAGAAAAGGATTGGGGAGTTGAAGGAGATGTTCAAATAGAATATCTTAAATCACTTAATGAAAAATTTGGGTGTAAATTTAATTTATTTATTCCAAGTAATTATCATGGACATTTCCCTATCAGTAAAGATTTCATTGATTTTTGGAAACAATACGATTGGGTAGAGATGAGTAATCATGGTCATTATCACGCTTGTCATACTGAAGGAATAGGTGAGATGGAATTCTTTGAGTTACAACATGGTGAAGCAAATCAAAGAATACAAGATTCACTTAATTTGTGGGAGAGTTGTGGTTATAAACCAAAAGGATTCAGAGCACCAGGTTGGGGAGTGAACCAACAAAGTGCAGATGCAATTAGTAGTTATTTTGATTGGGTTGCTGGACATAGTGAAATAAATAAAGGTATAAATTGGGGATGTCATTTCTTCGAGGGATGTGATGGGATAAATGAGCCAGATAGTTTGAGTTTATATGGTAATACATTTATGTTTCAATCACACATCAACGGAACACACAATGATAATGTGTGGAAAGAAGAAAATTATTTACATTTTGAAAAAGTTATTGAATATTTATTATCACAATATGATTTACAATTCGTTACAATATCAGAGATAAAATGAAAGTAGCATTCTTTTCAGAAACAGGAAACAACCAAAGATATCCACGAGATTTTCCAAACGCTAGAACAGAGGTTGGTTGGTGTTTGGCATTGGATGCACCAATGTGTGCACTTGATGTTCAACCACAAGAACACTTTGATTTAGGAATTGTTATTATACCAAAGAATAATCCAAGAGTTAGTTTGGATTTTATAAGAGGTTGTTGTGATAAAGTGGCAGTTATGCAAGAAGGACCACATTGGTTCTTTCAAGATTATTCGATAGATAAACAATTTCATTATTATAATACATTGATGGATGCAGATTGGGTTTATTGTCATAACGAGAGTGACGTCAGTTATTATTTAGGTTTAGGATGTAAAGATGTAAGGGTGATGAGAAGTTTGATGATTACCGATGGTTTAATTCCAAGAAACGAATGGGGAGATGCTACGATGGTAGGTGGTAATTTCGTAAGTTGGTATGGTGGATTTGATTCATATATGGTGGCGAGAGAGATTGGAGACCCTATATCTGCTCCATCAATGGGCAGAAAACAAGAACAAGAAGATGCAATAGAAGATATTCAGTATTTACCATATATGAGTTGGAGAGAATGGATAAATTGTTTATCACAATATAATATAGGTGTTCATTTAATGAGAACACATGCGGCTGGAACATTTGCTATGAATTGTGGATTTCATGGAATACCCTGTATTGGATATGAGGGTTTGGATACACAAGAATTACTTCATCCACTAACAACAGTCAAAGTTGGGGAATTGGATAAAGCAAAAGAACTTGGTAAGAAACTAAAAGAGAGTGAAGAATTTTATAAAATATGTAGTGAAACATCAAGAAAGAGATTTGAAGAATATTATACTGAGGAAAAATGGAGAGAAAATTGGGAAAAAACAAACAGAATATCTTAGTTACAGGTGGAGCAGGATTTGTTGGAACAAATCTAATTAAAAGGTTATTGAAAGATGGTCATAGAGTTGTTAGTTTAGATAACTATTCAACAGGAGATGAGAAGAATGAACAAAAAGGTTGTCAATACTACGATGTAGATATTAGAGATTGTGTTAATTTTGATTTCTTTATGGATAGTCCAGATATTATTTATCATTTGGCAGCATTACCAAGAATTCAACCATCATTTGAATATCCAGCAAGCACATTTGAATGTAATGTATTAGGAACTATGAATATATTAGAATGGGCAAGAGAAAAAGATTGTTCAGTAGTATATGCTGGTTCTTCATCAGTTCATGGTGGACATTATAAGAATCCATATACATTTACAAAGTGGCAAGGTGAAGAGTTGGTTAAGTTGTATAATAAGTTATTCAATGTTCGAACATCAATATGTAGATTTTATAATGTATATGGGCCTCATCAATTAGTAGATGGTGAGTATTGTACGGTCATTGGTATATTTGAAACACAATATAAAAACAACGAAGAGTTAACTATTACTGGTGATGGAGAACAACGAAGAGATTTTACTCATGTTGAAGATATTGTTGATGGGTTTGTTAAGTGTGGAGAAAATATGGATAAGGCTAATGGTAAAATATTTGAATTGGGATATGGTGAGAATTTTTCAATCAATGTAGTTGCTCAATCATTTGATGTTGGATATACATACATACCTGAAAGACCAGGTGAGGTAAAAGAAACACTTTGCACTGATAAAACAGCCAGAGATATATTGGGTTGGAAACCTAAACATTATTTATTAGATTATATAGAGGAAAGAGTAAATGAAACCAATTAGTTTTATACTACCGAGTAGAAATAACTTAAAGTATTTAAAACAGGCATATGAGAGTATTCGTAAGAATCAATCTGTAGAACATGAGATATGTATTGCGGATGATTTTTCAGATGATGGAACTATGGAATGGGTGTTGGTTCAAATGAAACGAGATAAGAATATTCAGTTTCATAGAAATCAGGGACCTACGAGATTAGGACATACAATATTATATGATACATTGATAAATGAATATGCCACACATGATGTAGTTATGATATTTCATGCCGATATGTATTTGTGTCCAAATGCAGATAAAGAAATAGATAGGTTATTAGAAAAAGGTAAGGTTGTATCATTAACAAGAATAGAACCACCACTACATCCAGATGGTCCTGAAAAGGTTTTACAAGATTTTGGAATAGAACCAGAGGAATTTGATGAACAAGGATTATTAAATTTTATAAATCAGACTTGGGAAGGAATGCCAGAAGATAAGATTACTAATGGAATATTTGCACCCTGGGCTATATACAAAGAAGATTTTCAAAGAATAGGTGGACACGACCCATTGTATGCACCACAAAGTAAAGAAGATTCAGATATATTCAATAGGTTCAAGTTACAAGGATATGAATTTATTCAAACATGGCAAGGTTATGTTTATCATATGACTTGTAGAGGTTCAAGATTTAAGGATGGGGCACTAAGAAATCCAGCTGGACAAGTATTCATGAAAGGTAGAGAATCATCAGAATGGTTAGCTCAGAATCTTCGTTCTACAAGAAACTTTATTCGTAAGTGGGGACATATGGTAAAACACGATTCATTACTACATCCTATTATACCACCAAAATATAATATAGGGTTTGTGGTTGAGAATTGTAATACAGAATTGTTAAAAGAGTTAGAGCCTTGGTGTTCAGATATTTATGGTGATTTCGTTGGGCATAAGGGATATGGAGTGAATCAATATATTGATGAAGAACAACCAAATACTCAATTTGATTTGAGTAAAAGAATTCATTCAGACCATATCAATCCAACAAATGATATAGTGGTTAGATTTGATTGTAATTTACTAAATTCACAGAATTTTCAGTATCTTGTTCAGTTATCTGAGATAATAAAAGATAGTGGAGAAATAGGAACTATGAAATTAGAAATATTTGATTTAGAAATAAAGAATTTGAAAACATATGAGAAAGAGTTAATAAAGGTATGACATTTTTCATAATGCATAAAAAAGAGAAAAAGGAAAACCTAATGTTTAGTAGTAACATATTGGGTGAGGAGAGTTTAGGGAGTTTCTATCCAGAACAAGGGTGGATGGCTCTAAACAATATGATAAATACAAGTCCTGAATCATTAGAGAATTATATTATTCTTGATGAAAAAGGTGGGAAATACACTATTACAGAATTTCTTGATTTAGTAGAGAAATTAAAAGTAAAAAGTGCTTGACTTGTATTATAAAAAAGTAGTATATTAGGAGTATATAAATGCCGAAATATAATTGGGAAGATTTTGACGAATTCGAAGAAGAAATTCATCAAGAAAGAGTAAATAAAAAAACAAAACCTAAAAGGAAAAAGAAAAGTTATCATGAGATTCAGAAAAGAAAACAAAGTAATCAAGTTAATAAAAAACATCCTAATCGTTCTTAGTATATTCTTAATTGGTTGTGAAGATAATAAATTTTCACACGAAGATATTAATTTTGAATATAATATTGATTTACCATTAGATGAGAATGGTTATTATCATTTAGAGTTAGGTGAGAATTGGCAAACTATACAGAGATTGAGTGCCACACTAACTTCTAAACATTCAGAAACACGATACGAGAAACAAAGAGATTTGGTTGAAACAATAAGAGTGTATTGGGAATCATCACATTATTGGGTAATGGATGATACACTTGGTTATATAGTAAAACGAGGATTGACCGATGATTTAGAATATGTGTATTACGATACACTATCTATAACAGGCTTTGAAGGTGAACCTGTGAATACAATAAATTTTTATAGTTATCCAGTTAAAACTGGTGATACTATTTATGAAATAAACACAATGTTAGGTCCTGTTCAAACTATGGTAGGTGATACCATGAAAATATGGACATATTTTTGGGACTTAAATGATATTTATATTGAGAACACGCTTAATATAATATTGGAGAACAATGAATGAAATATCTCTTGGTTAACAAAAACGATGAGATAGTGTGGTCAGTAGACATGTCGAGTGATGTTGGTATTAATGGAGCAAAAACCTATTTTCAAGGTGTAAAACAAATGCCTAATAGGAAAGATTTTGATAGGTTATGGAAGGTTATTACTCAAGAAGATTATGATAGAACTTATGAAGCAACTTTACGAAAACCATCATCACAAGGATACGATTGGTGGATAGAAGATAAAGAAATTGCGGATGATGAAATCCAAATTTTCGAAAAACGAGATGGTAGAAATTGATTTACACGGCTTTACATATGATGAAGTAAAAGACAAATTAATGAGTAAAATTATACTTCATTATAATATGGGAAATTTCCCAATCAGGATAATTACAGGCAAAAGTGAGAAAATGAAACAGGTTGTGAGAGAAGAGTGTGAACCACACCAATTTAAAGTAGATAATTCTTGGGATAATAATCCAGGAGTATTAATTATTAGTTAGGAAGGTAATATTATGAGTAAAATAACAAGTTCAATATTAATTGCAACATTTGGTATTGGGTGTTTCTTTGGTGGAACATTTTATGCAATTAAATTAGTTGACAGTAAAGTAGATGAATGGGATAAAGCTTATTCTAAGATACAAGAAGAGGTTCAAACATTTGTAGATGTATCAAATCCAAAAACAATTAGACTCTATACATCAGAGTTAAGAAAGATATTGGATGATGTTACATTTTTAGGTAAGATAGTAGAGAGTGGACAAGTTTCATCTGAAGCATTAGATGGATATTTTTCAGAGTATGATGAGAAACTCAATACTATCAAAGAAGAACTTTCAGAACTACAAGGTAGTGATGTGAAAGAACAGATATTCGCTATAGAGAGAATATTGATACAGGAAGTAAATGATATTGAGAGTGAAATAAAATCACTAAACGATAAGTTAAAATCACAATATGATTATACTTCAGAGTTAAACATATCTTTACAACAATCAATAACAAAATTAAAAGAAGATATTGATGTTATAAAGAATAGTAAATACGGAAAGAAAATATGGTTGAAATGACAATTCTATTCGCGTTCGTTATATTATTTCATTTATGTATAAATGGTAATTGGCCAAGTGCGTGATGAGTGAAGATACAATTATAAATTTATTGGCGGGTGGAACACTACTACTCGCAATAGTGTTAAGTATTTTAATTAGAAATACTAAAATACACAAAGTACTAACTTTTATATTTTATCCATTGATAAAATTAAAAGATTGGGTAGACCCGAACTATTGGGCTAGTGAGGTAGGTGAGAGTAGTGGTTTGTATGATAAGGCCAGAAACTCTAAGACTCGTAAATGGGTAGATAGTTTGGAAGGTTGGAAATGGTGGACATGGCAATTAGGTGTTGGTTTACTATTTGTAATCATAATAGAGTTTCTATTAAATTTAATAGGAATGACAATGTTGCCTTGGAAATAGGTAAAAAGGAGTTATAAAATGGAACTTGATAAAAGTAAAACAATACTTGCACTCTTGTTAGGGTGTGTAACATTAATGGGAACAGCGTTTTCAGTAGATGCACGATATGCAAAACAAGACCAAGTAAAAAAAGTTCAAGAGAGTGTTAAGAAAGTAGAAACACGACTTGATAATAAAATTCTCAAAGATAGAGCAAATCTACTTCAAGAGAGAATTTGGAAATATGAAGATAGGTATGAAGGTAAGAAAATGCCAGATACTATCAAAGAGGTAGTTCGAGATTTACAAAAAGAACTCGATGATATTAACAAAAAATTAGATAAAGGTAAAACAAATGATTGAATCAGTATGGATAGCATTCGCTTGTGGTTTAGTAATTGGTGGTTGTTTAGGAGTTCTTATACTCGCTTTAGTTAGTGCTGGTAAACACGACGATTTACAAAGAGATAATGATAGGTTAAGACAAACACGACAATTACTCAAAGAAGAAATCTTTAGGTTGGGTAAACAATATAAACCAAGAAAACCACAACCAAGAAAAAGACGAAGAAATTATAAGAAAAATCAACAAAAAAAGATTTAGATTTTTATACAGAGTTTTTATATATATTCTATTTATTAATGTATAATTAATAACTATAGGAGATAACCTTGAACCAAAAAGACAGAACAGAATTCGATTTGATTCACAATAAGATTGACCATATTACACAATCTATTGATGAGTTAAAAGAAGAGATGAATTCTGCACATATGAAAACAGAAGAGAATCTAAAATTCATAAAAGAAAATCTATTTAATCCACATGAAGGTCTATGGGCGGAAACAAGGTTAAATACAGAATTCCGAAAGAGCACATCAAAATGGAGAGGTGTAATTGGAACAGGTTTTATTGGTCTTATGGCCAAACACATTTGGGATATGTTCAAACTATCTTAAAAAAAATCAAAATAATTCAAAAAAAGACTTGACTTATATACGCTTTTATTCGTATATTCACATATGGAATCAAATAATTTAAGATACGACCCGTATTGGAAAATCATTCATAATCATTGGATGACCATACCAGATATAGATGCTCTATTAGATGGTGTGCAAGAATGGGTTGTTGATGATAGGCCAGATATAACACTCAACGAAGCGTGTTTGTTGGGATATTATATAGCCATCGCTTAATATAGGAATATATGTTATGAAAGAAATAATAGAACTACTTAACACAGCAGAATGTGAATTGGATGATGCTTACAATACATTACCAGAGTATAACGCCAATACTGATAGTAGGGGTTATATTGATGCTGCTAGAAATACAATATATGTATTGAAAGAACAGGTAGAAGAAATGTCTAAGAAAGCAATCGCTTTCGAAAAAGGTCTAAATCTATACAATAGAAAAAACTAAAATAATTCAAAAAAAGACTTGACACATATAGTGTTTTTGTTGTATATTCACATATGACAAAAAGGGGAAAAATAATGAATTTAAATAAACATCTGAAAAAAGGTTCTTATAGTTATTGGGTAAATAAGAAGAGTGGAACTATCCATTCTGTTTCTGCAGATGTAGGTTTTGATGGTAAACCAAAACTTTTCAATACTACTATGAATCTAAGATATGAGAGAGGTTATTTTTTCAGGGGTGATGGTATTGATAGGTTCTTAAAGAACTATGAGTTTATTTGTGAGAATCCAACCAATGAGTTTTTTGTTAATGTGTTGGCTAATAAGAATTTAAAGAGTGAGTTTACTTGGGGTTTGAAAACCAATGGTAGAGTTGGTATCACTAAGGATGAATTCTTTAACAAAGTAAGAGGAGTAAAAAATTAATGAGTAAAGTTTTTAATTATTTTGATGAACTCGATGAGTTAGATGGGTATGATGGGTTTGATGAACCTATTGAAGAAACCATTGATGATAGTGAGATAATGGAAATGGATGATGATGGGTTAGAAGATTATCTACTTGGAAAACTTCATGTTGGTGAACCAGAATATTTAGGAGATGAATAATGTTCGATACTAATTTAAATGAAACTATCTATTCATCAAGTCATATGATAGGTGTTTCAGAGGTTGGCCCTAATGTTAGGGAAATCACATTACTTGCCTTGTTGAGTGAAGGTGGGGCATTGAAAGGTTTACCACATAAAGAGATAAATGAAATCAAAGATATTGCCATAGTTTGGAAATATGATTCTCATTCAGCTTTTGCCCAATTGGATATTGATGTAGAACAAATATACAACCATGATACTGGTGAGGTATATTGGGAAAATCATGATGAGAATTGGACAGATGGTGATGAGTTAATTGTAAATAGTTTATTAATGTTTGGAGAGTTAGAGAGCACAATAGTATGAATAAATCTAAGCCTAATGGTGGAGAAATGAAAAGTCCAGAAACTCGTTTAGAGAAAACTAAACGAAGATTATATCATATACTGAATGATAATAATTTTTATATGAATGATGGATATAGAGAATTTGTAACGAGTATGCATGATGCCATAGGTAATAGGAAAGTTACACCAAAGATGGAAATATCAATGGATAAGGTTGTGGCGGTATATAAGAAATATTTAAAGAGTGATAATAAACTAACTAAATGGGAAAAGAAAGAATTAATAGATAGTGGTGTGGCTAAAATAGAGTTAATTAGAACTCAAATGCATAGTTGTAAATATTCAGGTGGTTATCTCGCCCGTAGTGATGAATTCCTTGATAATGTGAGAAACTATTTAGAGAGAACTGGTAAACTCAGTTTAAAACAAAAGAAAGCTTTGAATCAAATGTATAAGAGATTCACAAAGAAATTAAAATCTATGGGTATATCAGATGTCCAAATAACAATGAAATAGTGAAAAGTAAATATATAAGATTCGAAGGCCGTTCATTCCCAAATACTCATGGTGGGAAATTAAAACTATTAGAAAACTTGTTGAGTAGGTGGAGTCTTAACTTTAATCCACCATTGGATAGTTATGATGGACGGATGTATATGAAAGATAAAGATTGGATAGAAAAACAACTGGATGAATATATACCAGAACATGGAAAGAACGGATTAACAAAATCAAAAATTAAAACTGCAAATAAGATATTTAAGAGATATGGTGGTAGGAATTTACAATATGAAATGGTTCAAGATTTTACGACAATGAAGGCAGGTGTTGATGCTGGTGGTGAACCCGTAATTCGTAAGAAAGTTAAATAAAGTAAGAAATTTTTTTTAAGTAGTTATATATGTATATATAGATAACGGAATCAATTCAACAAAGTTTAAACGATTAGATTATCGGTGGATGTTCCTTCGGAACACCACCAAAACCAAATCAACCAAAGGAATGTTATGATTAGAACAATAAGTTTATTAATGTTATTGAGTTCATTACTCTCACAAGATTTAATAGATAAATCACAATATAATATACAAGGTGGAGCCATCTTGTTGAATGATAGTAATGAGGATTGGCGTGATGTAAAAGTCGAAATCATCGCATATCGAATTGTGCCATCGGATAATCCCGTATATGGTTGTTGGAGTGAATTGGATG
>MDTE01057902.1_pt1 | contig 22163 bp, 16 predicted proteins | sample 811231 | NCBI WGS metagenome assembly MDTE01 (sample SAMN05326651, study PRJNA326480) | marine metagenome | isolation source: seawater | place: Indian Ocean: Red Sea | collected 2010 | reverse complement strand
GTCCTTCGGGTTGCCGTCGAACTGCCAGATCTGCTCGCCGGTGCCGGCGTCGAGCGAGTAGACGATGCCGTCGCCGCCCGCCACGATGATCTGCTCGCGTCCGGCGATCTCGGCGTAGGCCGGATTGGTCCAGCTCCCGTGGAGCACACCCTCGCCCACGTCCACGTTCTCCCAGATCAGCTCACCCGTGTTCTTGTCGAGCGCGATGATGTGGGGCGAGAACGGCGACGGGATGTTGACGTGTCCTTCGTCGACGCCGTTGCTCGTGACCGTGTAGAGCACGTCTCCGACGATGAGTGGCGAACCGGTGGCCAGGTTGTGGGGGAAGACGTCGAGCTCGCCGATCATGTCGTAGGACCAGAGGATGTCGCCGTCGGTCGGGCTGGTCCCGGTCTCGTCCATGAACGGTCCGTCGTTCCCGTTGGCAAGCCCGTCGACATCGAGGCAGACCACATGAGCCTGATTCGACACATACCAGACCCGGTCGCCCTCGACGAAGGCGGTCGAGCAGACGCCCTGTAGCGGCCAGTCGTTCACCCGTCCGGCCGACAGCTTGTCGTGCACCATCTGCCAGATGAAGTCGCCCGAGGCGGCGTCGAAGGCCATGAGCACGCCCTTGTCGCCGTCATAGGCCGGGTCCCGCACCCCTTCGTTGTTGGTGCCGACATAGACCTTGCCGTTGGCCACGGTCGGGCCGCCATAGGCCTGCGAGCCGACCGGCTGGCTCCAGAGGATGTTCGCCCCGGTTCGCGGATCCCAGGTTTCCGGGATCCCGGTCTCGTCCGACACCATGTTTCTGGACGGGGTGTTCCCGAACATGCCGACCTCGTCCTGGGCCGCGACCGGCGCGGCCGCGACGATTGCTGCGAGGATGCCGGCGGCGACTGTAGGTGCTACACGCAATCGAGTCATTGGTTCTCCACCACACTGACGTTATCGAAATAGATGTCGATCGGCGAGTAGCCGATGATGCCGGGGCTTCCACTGCGGTTTGGTACCGGGTCCTCGGCGGTGAGCGTCCAGTCGGACGGCTCCGCACCGTCTCGCGGCCAGACCTTCGCGCGCACGATCGCCCGGTCGCCCTCGTTGTCCACTCGGAGCTTGAGGGTGTACCAGGTGTTCGGCTCCCACGGGAACTCGACCTCTTCCTGGATCCTGAGCTCGGCCGCCCACGACTGGATCATGAGCTTCTGACGGTTCCCCTGCAGGTCCATCGTGTAGCCGCTGTTAATCAGGCCGATGTCCGGACGTCGGCGGCCGCGCTGGGTCGCGAACACGTCGGCCTGCACGGTGTAGCCGGACATGCTCGTGGGGCCCATGTAGATGGCGTGCCGGTGAATGCCGGTACGTGAGGCGCCCTTCCGGAACACCTGGTTGCCATCGACTTCTTCCACCGCGAGGCTGCCCCCGCCGCCGATCCACTGGGGCGGTCGACCGTTCTCGAAGTTCTCCGACCAGGGCAGTGGCGCATAGACCCGCACCTGTCCGACCGCGCTCAGTCCGCCCACGGTGGCGGTGACCGTCCCGGCCTGGTTGGTGGCGCCCGCGGCGGTCGTCAGCACGCCGTTGGCCGAGATCGAGCCGCCGGCCAGGTCTTCGACCGTCCAGCTTGCCTCTTGCATCCCAATGAATCGTCCACCGGCGTCGTAGGCCCGAACTTCGAACTCGACGCTATCGCCCGCCGAGGCGATGACTTCGGCCGGAACCACCTGCAGGACCGTGGGGGTGCTGGTCGCCGCCGCCTCGCCGCCCAGATCCGGAGCCGTGCCTGCACGGGCCGCGAACGGGGTGCCGGAGGCGCCGATGGCGTAAATGCCGGCTTCCGACGTGACATACAACCGGCCGTAGCCGACTGCGAACGAACCGTAGACCTCGGCGTAACGGTCCTCGTCCCGCATCTGCAGCTCGTCGTGGTCGAGCTCGGTGGCTCCGTTCGGGCCGGGTTGCAGAATGCGTACGTTGCCGTTGGTTTCGGTGATGAAGAGCTTTCCGTCGGCCCAGACCGGCGAGGCCTTTCCAACCGTGCCGACGCTGGTGTCCCACTGCACCGCGCCGGTGGCGGCGTCGAGCGAGAAGAGGTTGGCCGAATTGTCGATCACGTAGAGCGAGCCGTTGTGGAGGAGCGGCGACGAGAACCCGACAGCCATCTCCTCGGCCCGCCACCGCTCATGGGTGGCCGTCACGTCGCCGGTGCCGGTGGCGTCGATGGCCACCACTCGGCCCATGATGCCGGAGTCGATGTTCTCCTCGCTGTGGGCGGCGTAGACGGTGTCGCCGTCGAGCACCGGCGAGACGTTGATACCGCGCTTGCTGAGGTGGAACTCCCACACCTTTTCGCCGGTGCGGGCCTTCAGGGCATAGATCCGGCCATCGGCGTTGCCGTCGATCCAGAGTCGCTGGCCGTTCACCACGCCGACGATGCCGACCGACTGCGTGTTCATGTCGGCGACGGTGCCGCCCGGGGTCGAGTGCCACCGGATCTCGCCGGTCAGCTTGTCGAAGCCGAAGTAGCGGTGCCGGGGCGGGCCGCCCAGATTGCCCCACGCGCCGCCGATGATGCTGAGCAGCAGCTGGTCTTCATCGATCAGTGGGGTCGTCGTGCGGCCGCCGTACCCGGAGGCGCGGCCAATCTCCTCGGCCAGACGCCAGCTCCACACGGTGCTGCCGTCGCGATCGAACACGTTCAGGTGCCCGTCGATGTTCATCGCATAGAGGTAGCCGGTGTCGGGATCGCCGGTGACGCTCCCCCAGCCCACGCGATTGAATGGCACCGTGGTGTTCAGGATGTTGTACTGGTGCTGCCACAGCTTCTCGCCGGTCTCGGCGTTCCAGCAGGCCACGACTTCCTGCTCGTCCACGCCATCTCCCGAGCGGCCGTTGGCGCAGACGCGGCCATCAAAGACCGCCGGGGTCGAGCGTCCAACCCACTCGTCCTCCCAGATGAGGTTCTCCCCGTCGGGAGACCAGCTTGATGGCAGGCCGGTCTGATCCGACACGCCGGTCTGGCTCCGCCCCCGCCAGCTCGGCCAGTCCTGGGCGGCGGCCGGGAGCGACAGCCCGAGCAGCGCCACCAGCAGCGCCGCGGCTACCCGCGTCGTAACGCCGTATGCAGCCCTGTTCATCCGATACATCCTCGCTGAAATGGAAACCGGCGTGGGTGCGGGTCGCCACCAACACCCCGGAAGACAACCTAGAAACAGCCTCTAATTGTATCAGGCGCTCAGCCGTTCGATCGCCCAGAACAGACCCATCAGGGCGATGCCGGCCGAGAGCGGCATTACCACCCGCGTGCGATACCAGGCGCGCTCACGATACCACCCGAGGAGCAGCCAGGCGGCCGCGATGACGCCGAGCTGGCCAAGCTCGATGCCGATGTTGAAGGTGGCGAGTCCGAGTGTCCGGTGTCCGTCCGGGAGACCGAGCTCGGCCAGGATGCCCGCGAAGCCGAGCCCATGGAGCAGTCCGAAGCCGAAGACGACGATGGGCCGCCACGGATGCAGCCGGTCGGTCAGCAGGTTCTCCACCGCCACGTAGGTGATCGAGAGCGCGATCAGCGGCTCCACGAGCGAACCGGGCAACGAGACCACTCCCAGGACGGCGAGCGTCAGCGTCACGGCGTGCGCCACGGTGAAGGCGGTGACCTGCCAGACGAGTGGCCGCAGTCCGGTGCCCAGCAGAAACAGGCCGAGGACGAACAGCACATGGTCGAGGCCGCGCGGCAGGATGTGCAGGAAACCGAGGCGCAGATACCGGCCCGCCACCGTTGCCGCCGGTTCGGGCGGCAGCTCGCCGAGCAGCGTGAACGGTTCGCTCCGGTCCCCCCGCTCGAGCAGTGACTGCCGGCTGATGTCCCGCACCTCGTCCAGGATCGTCAGGTTGACCTCGGCAAAGGCACGGGAGGCAAAGAACTCGAGCTCCTCCGCTTCGGCTGGTATGTTGCCCGTGAGCCGCGCGGTCAACCCGAGCAGAGTCGGGATCTCGGCCTCGGTCGCCGCCGGCGTACCGTAGTCGGGGAAGGTCACCTCGAAAGGGGCCGGTTCGCCATCGAAGCGCAGCCGGACGCGGCGTTCGAACAGCTGTCGGAGACGGTCCAGCCGTTCCTCGAACTCGGCTGGACTGAGGGCCGTCAGGGCGGCGACCAGCGCGGCGTCGTCGGAATCCTGCGGCGCCGCCAGTGCCAACGCGTCGAGGTCGGTCGTCAGGTCCGCCTGGAACGTGCCATCGCCGCGAAGGATGACCGTGGTGTCGGTGAAGCGGAGCGGATGGGCCAGCGCGAAAGACGGCCACAGGCTCGATCCCAGCGTCACCCAAGCGAACCAGAGCGCCGCGCGGCGGGCTTGGAGCATCCGCCTATGCTACGACAGCTGCTCCGGGGTACTCTCGCCCCATGGACGGCGAGACCCAGGCCCTCGTCTGGCTGGCGGCAGCCAAGTGGGTGACCGATGTCGGGCTGCTCTGGATGGTGGGCGCGCTGGTGTTCTACGCGATCAGCCGATTCGCCGGGGTGGCTCCGCCCCGCTCGACTGTCGGCCAGGCCGGCGTGGTCCTCGCGGTTCTGGTGGTGGGTTGTGCCGGTCGTCTCTGGGCACAGACCTACGCCACCTTCGGACTCGACGAACCGGTTACCGGCGAGCTGATCCGCCTGGTGGCGGAGGACACCCGCTGGGGCGGCCGCTGGGTGCTGCAGGCGAGCTCGCTTGCCGGCGCCGCCCTGCTGGCTGGACTGGTGCCGGTGGCGCCCCGCTGGGGCTGGCCGGCGCTCGGGGTGGCGACGCTGCTCATGATCGGAACCGCCCCGCTGACCGGGCACGCGGTTGCGGGCGAGACGGTGTGGTGGCCGATGCTGCTGCAGGGGCTCCATCTGCTTGGAGCGGGTGCCTGGCTGGGTACCCTGGGCGTGTTGCTGGCGAGCGGACTCGTCTCCCTGCGGGCCGAGCCCGGGCAGGCGGCGTCCGTCGTCGAGCGGTTCTCACCCCTGGCACTCGGTGCGGCCGCGACGGTCGGTGTGACCGGAGGGTTGACGGCAATCCTCTATGTCAGCGAGTTCAGCCAGCTCTGGACCAGCACCTATGGGCGGGTGCTGCTGCTGAAGACGACGCTGTTTCTGGGGACCGCCATGGTGGGTGCCTACAACTGGCGGAAAGTGCGACCGCGGCTTGGCGCGCCGGACGGCGTCGCGGCGCTACGCTGCGCGGGCGCGTTCGAGCTGACGATTGCGGTGGTGCTTCTGGCGGTGACTGCCTGGCTGGTGCATCTGCCGATGCCGGGCGAGGGGCATCACTGACCCCAGCGTGCTACGGACTCGGCTGGCGCAGCTTGATCCGGTAGGGGCGGCCGCGGCGGAGAAAATTGACGAGCGTGTCCGAGTCGGTGCCGAGCAGACTCATCCGCGCGGCGGTCTCGACGTTGTCGCCGACATCGGCTCCGCCCACGCGGTAGATGACGTCGCCGGGTCGAAAGCCGGCGGCATAGCCCAGTCCCTCTTCGGCCACCTCGGTCACCAGCACCCCTTCGCGCAGCTGCAGGTTGTCCGGCTCCATGCGCGTTCGCAGCGTCTCGGTGGGCGAGGCGTCGCACACCGTCAGTCCGAAATCGAGCGAGTGCAGGTCGCCGGCGTTCTGGCAGACATAGAGCTCCAACGACTGCGCGGATGCGGCTCCACCCAGCCCGAGGATCAGCGTCGCCGTCAGGACGTAGCGCGTCGAGTACCTCATCAGAGCCAGTATACGGCCACCACGGACCGGATCCGTTACCCTGTCCCTGATGCTGCTTCCGGTTCGCGGCCAGTCCGTCTCGGTGTGCTTCCTGCTGGTCCTGTTTCTGGGCCTGGCTCCCGGGTCGATCGTCGCCGCCCAGAGCGACGAGGCCACGGCCGCTCGATTCGCCGAGCTGGCCCTGGACTGCGTGCATCGTGAGTACCCCAACAAGATCGCGCATGTGCTCAACGATGACGCCGACGCGTTGCCGCCGCGTCTGCTGACCCCGGCCTTCTACGGCTGCTTCGACTGGCACTCATCGGTGCATGGACACTGGTTGCTGGCCCGGCTCAGTCGGCTGTACCCGGACGCGGACTTCGCCGCGTCCGCCCGGGCGGCCCTGGCCCAGAGCCTGACGGTGTCCAGCATCGTGGCCGAGGCGCGTTATCTCCAGGCACCGGGTCGAGCCGGGTTCGAACGGCCCTACGGGCTTGCCTGGTTGCTGCAGCTGGCGGCCGAGCTTCGCGAATGGGACGATCCGGACGCGCGAAGCTGGCTCACGGCGCTCAGTCCGCTCGAGGAACTGGCCGCGATCCAGATCAAGGCGTGGTTGCCGAAGCTGAGCCACCCCATCCGCGTGGGCGAACACTCCCAGACCGCGTTCGCCTTCGGACTCATCGTCGACTGGGCCCGTGTCGCCGGTGACGACGAGATGCTCGATCTGCTCGACGAGCGAATCACCACCTACTACGCCGAGGACATCAACTGTCCGCTGGCCTACGAGCCGTCCGGGCAGGACTTCCTATCGCCCTGTCTGGCCGAGGCCGACCTGATGCGGCGCATTCTCGAACCCGAGCGCTTTCGGGTGTTCCTGCGGGCGCTGCTGCCTACCATCCCGACCACCCAGCACACGTGGATCGAACCGGCCGTCGTGACCGACGCCACCGACGGCAAGCTGGCCCATCTGGATGGACTCAACCTGAGCCGTGCCTGGATGCTCGACGGAATCCTGAGCGCGCTTCCCGAAGACGACCCCCGACGCCCGGCGCTCGAAGCCACCGCGGCTGCGCACCGGGAGGCGGGATTGGCGTCGGTGACCGGCGACCACTACGAAGGTGGCCACTGGCTCTGCACCTTCGCGACCTACCTGGTGACCGAGCGAGGTCTTCAGTAGCCTCGGGAAATCGGGGTATGCTCCAAGGTCGCAGCACCGCACATCGATAGGAGACATTTGTGGCGAACAAGCCTGAGACCGACGCGGTTCCCGTTTACGATCCGCCCGCCGATTTTTCCGCCAAGGCGTATGTGAAGTCGCTCGACGAGTATCGAGCCCTCTACGAGCGGTCGATTGCCGACCCCGAGGCGTTCTGGGCCGAGCAGGCTGAACAGCGCATCACCTGGGCCGAGAAGTGGCACACGGTCCGTGAGGTCGACTACAACAAGGCCGAGATCGCCTGGTATCTCGGGGGCAAGCTCAACGTTTGCTACAACTGCGTCGACCGACACGTGGAAGCCGGGCGCGGCGACGCGACCGCGCTCATCTGGGAAGGCAACGACCCGGCCGACAACAAGACCTACACCTACGCCCAGCTCCACGCCGAGGTGCAGCGGGCGGCGAACGCGCTCAAGGATCTCGGGATCGAGAAGGGCGACCGAGTCTGCATCTACATGCAGATGATTCCCGAGCTGGTGGTCGCGATGCTGGCGTGCGCGCGGATCGGCGCGGTGCACTCCATCGTGTTCGGCGCTTTCACCGCCGACAGCCTGGTGACCCGGATCAACGACTCGGCGTGCAAGGCGATCGTCACGCAGAACACCGGCGTGCGCGGCGCCAAGCTCGACATCGCCATGAAGGCCAACGCCGACAAGGCGGTCGAGCAGACGCCGAGCATCGAGAAGATCCTGGTGGTGAAGCGGACCGACGCCGAGGTCGACATGGTCGACGGGCGCGATGTCTGGTGGCACGACGCGCTGGGCGCGGCCGACCCGAATTGTCACGCCGAGCCGATGGACGCCGAAGACCCGCTGTTCATCCTCTACACATCAGGGTCGACCGGCAAGCCGAAGGGCGTGCTCCACACCTCGGGTGGGTACATCACCTACGCGGCCACCACGTTCAACTACGTCTTCGACTATCACGAGGGCGACATCTACTGGTGCACCGCCGACATCGGCTGGGTCACCGGTCACAGCTACATCACCTACGGGCCGCTCTCGAACGGCGCCGTCACGATGATGTACGAGGGCGTGCCCAACTACCCCGACTGGGGCCGCTTCTGGCAGATCTGCGAGAAGCACAAGGTCAACATCATCTACACCGCGCCGACCGCGCTGCGGGCGTTGATGAAGGAAGGCGACGACTTCCCGAACAAGTACGACCTGAGCAGCCTGCGTCTGCTCGGCACCGTCGGCGAGCCGATCAAGTCGCCGGAGTGGACCTGGTATCACGAGGTGATCGGCGGCGGCCGGTGCCCGATCGTCGACACCTGGTGGCAGACCGAGACCGGCGGCATCCTCATTTCGCCCCTGCCGGGAGCGACGCCGACCAAACCGGGCTCGGCCACCTATCCACTACCAGGCATCAAGCCGGCCCTAGTCGACGACGACGGTAACATCCTGGAAGGCAACGGGGTACGAGGAAACCTGGTGCTCCTCGAGTCCTGGCCGGGCCAGATGCGCGGCGTCTACGGTGACAAGCAGCGGTTCTTCGATACCTATTTCGCACGGTTCCCAGGGCGGTACTTCCCGGGTGACGGGTGTTTGCGTGACGAGGACGGCTACTACTGGATCACCGGCCGGGTCGATGACGTGATCATCGTGTCAGGCCACAACCTGGGCACTGCCGAGATCGAGGGCGCCATCGGCCGCTACCCGACGGTGGCCGAGGCCGCGGTGGTCGGCTATCCCCATGAGATCAAGGGGAACGCCATCTATGCCTATGTGACCCTGAAGACCGGGCAGACCCCGACTGACGAGATGAAGGCCGCGATCGTGCAGCAGGTGCGGTCGGACATCGGGCCGCACGCCTCACCCGAGAAGATTCAGTTCACCGACGGGCTGCCCAAGACCCGGTCCGGCAAGATCATGCGTCGGATTCTGCGGAAGATCGCCGAAGGCGACGTGGACGATCTGGGCGACACCTCCACGCTGGCAGAGCCCGGCGTGGTCGACTCGCTGGTCAGCGGTCGCGTCTAGCTTCTGGGGGCGGGGCTTCGGCCCTGCCCCCTCCTTCTGCTGCTCCTTCGGCGGCCCTACCCGCGTGCTTCCATCCTGGCGCCCGCGATGAAGCCCCCAAGCATCCCTTCCAGCACCTTCAAGAGGTGATTGAGGAGGAACGCTCCCGTCACCGAAAGCTCTCCCCGCAGCACCGCCCCGGTTGTCAGCGCCGTGTAGAGCAGCACGGCGACGATACCAACCATGCCGCCCCAGAAGACGGCACGAGTCTCCGCCTGCAGCGCGGCCCAGAAGCCACCGATCGCCATGAACACGAATACGGCGCCCAGACCAGGCGGTGTATAGGCCTGCTCGGCGGAGCCGAGGATGGCGAGCAGAACACGCCGTACAGGACTTCAAGGACAACGCCCGCAAGTAGAGTCCGCCACCAGACGTTGCTCATCGTGTTTCTCCAGTCGCGTCATTACGAAGGCCGCGACCCCGGCCGAACACTCCGAGAGGCGGGCGGCACCTCAACGGTTGGACGCTTCCACGCGGTCGATCGCAGCGCTATGAAGAAAGACTTGCTCGTTGCCGGTCGCGTAGGCGGCCAGCACGGAACTGCGAACGCGCTCGGCCTGGAAATCTACATGCAGGGTCACGAATCCGTGAGCTTCCAGCTCGTGCCAGTTTACGAAGAACTGGTCGTCGCCGACCTTGCGCGCACGGTAAGGGAAGTCGCTGCCAGACTGTCCCTCGAGTAAGCCCGCGAGCCACTCGAAGCTCACGCTCCCACCAGCGAAGGAGACCCTGACGGTGCCCATTTCCGGGTAGGTGTACACCATGCGGGTGCCGTCGAGACTGTCGGTCAGTGAATCGTCAATCATCCGAGACCTTTTCGTCTTCTTGCGATCTTTTGCCTTACCGCGATGTCATGGCCCGGGGCCACCCCCGATGCGAGTCAATCTGTCGTAGCCGCAACCCCGTCAGTCGATCACCCGGAGCAGGTCCGCGATGTCCAAGGAACGCGTGAACATCTGAAGCGCGCCATCGTCTCCTCTGGGCCATTCGTTCTTGGGCCGATCAACATAGTGTTCGACACCGTTGCCGTCCGGATCGCGGAGTTACAGCGCTTCGCTGACGCCGTGGTCCGCCGCGCCCTCGAGCGCCAGGCCGGCGTCGAGGACCCGGCGCAACGCTCTCGCCAGGGCGCCTTATATTCCGTAATCAGGTGTCGCCGGGAACGTGCTTCGAGCATAGGCGGGCAGCCTAGGAGTCGTCTCCTGGATCGGGCAGGCGGACTTCCTGCTCTAGCTGCTGCTCGTAGAGCTTCACCATCGCGCTCTTCGGTTCGTCGCCATACCCTTCGGCGATGGCCCGTTCGTAGATCCCGATCATCGTCTCCACCAAGGGGAGTTCGGCGCCGAGCTCCTTGGTCACGTCCTGGATGTTGACGATGTCCTTGTGCGCCGCCTGCAGCGAGAAGTCGCCGTGGAACTCGCGGCGCAGGATGCGCGGCACGAAGAAGTCGCTGGCGAAGCTCCGGGCACTGCCGGAGGTGACGACATCGGCGACCGTCTTCGGCGCCAGCCCCGCCTTCAGGGCCAGCGGCAGCACCTCGCACAAGGCGGCGATGTTCACGTCGTAGATGATGTTGTTGACCGCCTTCATCAGCTGCCCGCTGCCGATGGCGCCGCAGTGCACGATGAACTCGCCCATGATGTCGAGATACGGTCTGGCCTCGACAAAGGCGTCGTCGGCGCCGCCGAACATGATGGTGAGCGACCCCTCTTCGGCTCGGTGCGGCTTCCCCGAGATGGGACAGTCGCTGTAGCGGAACCCGGCCGCCTCGCACCGCTCTGCCAGGCGCACCGCGGAGCCCCGGTTCATCGTGGTGGTATCTACCACGGCCAGCGACCCGGTATCGCCCGACGCCACCCCGTTGTCGCCGAAGAGCACGGCCTCGGCTTCCTTCTCTGACGGCACGCACAGAAACAGCATCTCGACCTGTTCGGCCAACGCCTTGGGACTTTCGGCTCTCAGCACGCCGGCTTCAGTGAGTCGCGCGACCGGCTCTGGCTGCACGTCGAAGACCGTCAGCGGGACGTTCGCCGCGGCCAGATTGCTGGCCATGGCGAAGCCCATCCTTCCCAGACCGATGAAACCAACGTTCGTGTTCTGCATCTGTTCCTCAGGCCGGTCGGGGCTTGCTACCGGGTCCAGTCGAACCCGAACGACCAGGACAGCTCATCGGTGAGGCCCGCATCGTCCAGCGGAAAGAGGACGGCCGTCGACAGCAGCCAGGTGCCGCCGATGTGCCACTTCAGGCCGACCGAGCCGAGACGGAGGTTGAGGTCGCCCGGTTGGCGATTGAGCTGTTGGTTGCCGCCGTCGCCAGTATCACCCTCGGGCGGCGCGGTTGGGGCCGGTCCCAATCGCAACTGTCCGATGTTGGTGATGGTTCGGGCGATGAAGTCGAACGACGTCGTCACGCGGTCGGTCAGCGTTGCTTCGATGCCGGCCACATAGTTGTACTCGTCGTCGGTGTCGATAGTGCCGTTCGCGCTCTCGCCCACGAACGTGTAGCCGGCGTTGAGGTGCGGCGCGATCCGGCCGAGCGTGGTCGAGGTCACGAACAGGAACTTGGCCCTCGGGGCGCCGGTGCCGATCAAGTCTTCGCTGTTGCCGGTAGGCAGGGTGATGTCTGCCATCACCGAGGCGCCGCCCCCCTCACGCTTCAGGAAGTTGTATTTCGTGCGCAGCATGATGTCGCCGATGCCGGCCTCCGAGTCTTCCTCGGAGCGCGGCGCGAGCGGTACCCCGCCACCGGGTACGGGCACCCCGTTCCGCCGTACGACGGTTGGTGAGACCGTGGCGCCCAGCCCTACGCGGATGTAGGGAATCGCGGTGCCCACATCGAGCCGATCGGTCAGGCCGTAGGTCATGAAGACGACCGTGGTGTCCGTGGTCAGGTCGACCGTGAGCACGTTGTCGGTCAGGTCTCCCTGCATCGGCAGATTGGGCACGAGGAAGCGGATGTCGCCGTTCTTGAGGTTACGGCCCTCGACGCTGTCGTAGGTCGCCCGCTGGTAGGTCACCCCGATGTTGAATGTGCCGGCGCCCATCGTCATCGCGCGCTCGGCGAATGAAGGACCGAAGCTGTCGCTGCTTCGGCCAAACGTTTGGGTCGCCGGGTTGAACGAGAAGGTGAAGCCGCCGGCCGAGGATCCGAGCGGGAAGGTCGACAGCTGACTGACCACCGCCTGGTTGAAGTCGGCGGCCGCGTCGCCGCCGATCAGGCCGGGAAGCACATTGATCAGCTGGTTCTCCGCCTCGGGTTCGTCGTCGTCCTGCGCGTGGGTGTACGCCGGCACGCCGAGAAGCGCCGCGACGGTCAACACGGTCAGCCAGGTGGGGTGTCGATGTTTCATGTGTCTCGCGTCCTCGCACAACGGCGGCCGGCGCCGCCGGCAGTATAATCCTGCCCTGCGTCATCCATCAGCTTAGACAGTCCAAGGAACAGTTTGATGACACTTATCTCTCGCTTTCTTTGTGCGACCCTCGGTCTTTCCCTGCTCCTGGCGCCGGGCCTGGCCTCCGCCGACGTGCTGTCGGTGGACATTGCCGAGCGCGTGCGGGTGGAGGACACCGGCTTCGGCGAGACGGGCGCCTACGAGCAGATCGTCGGCACCATCACCTTCGGGATCGACCCGGACGACCCTCGGAATGCGGTCATCGTGAACCTCGACCGCGCGCCGCGTAACGCCCAGGGACTGGTCGAAGCCACCGGCGACCTGCTGATTCTGGCGCCAGCCGATGCGTCGCGAGGAAATGGCATCGCGTTGGTCGACATCGCCAACCGTGGACGACTGACCGCGCTCGGCTTCAACCGTGGCGGCCGAGGACCGTATGGCGACGGGTTCCTCATGCGCGAGGGCTATACGGTGGTCTGGGTCGGGTGGGAGTTCGACGTGCCGGGCGATCGGCCGATCAAATTGACGGTGCCGGAGGTCGAGGGCCAGCCTGTCGGCGGGCTGGGGTTCGCCACCGTGCGCGACACCGCATCCTGGATCAAGTACGACGCCCAGTCGGTGGTCAGCGCTGACCACCTGCTGACGTTTGGCTCGTCTCAGAGCGGCCGCTACCTCCGTACGTTCCTCTATCTCGGATTCAACACCGACACCGAGGGACGTCAGGTCTTCGACGGCATGATTCCGCACATCGCCGGGGCGTCGCGTCTCGACCTGAACCAGCCCGGAGCGACACCGATCTCGCTCGGCATGTACGACGCCACCTCGTTCCCGTTCGCCGACGCGACGATGCGCGATCCCCTCACCGGCGTCACCGACGGTACGTTGGGGAATGACCGGAGCCGGGGGAACCAGCCGCTGATTCTGTATACGAACACCGGCAACGAGTACTGGGGCGGCGGCCGAGTGGCGACGCTCGTGCACTCGACGCCCGACGGGACCGAGGACATCGAGCTGCAGGACAACGTGCGGTTCTACTTCTTCGCCGGCACCCAGCACGGGCCCGGAGCCTTCCCGCCATCGCAGGCGCGTAGCAGCCAGGAGATGGGAAATCCGACTGATTACTGGTGGAACATGCGCGCGCTGCTGACGTCGCTCCGCGCCTGGGTGGTCGACGACGTCGCGCCGCCGCCCAGCAGCCATCCCCGGTTCGCGGACGGCAATCTCGTGGCGCCCCGAAACGTCGCGTTCCCCGCGATCCCGGACGTCCGGTCGCCAGCCGACCGGACCGGCGGCGAGCGGGTTGCGAATCCCTGGCTGGCGGACGGGGCCGAGGCGGGCGCCGAGTTGCCGATGTTGATTCCACAGGTGAACGAGGACGGCAACGAGGTGTCGGGCATCCTGCACCCCGAGGTCGCCGTGCCGTTGGCTACCTACACCGGCTGGAACTTCACCAACCCCGATGCGGGCGACCCGAACACGCTGGTGTCGCTGGCCGGGTCCTACATCCCCTTCCCGGCCACTCGGGCCGAGCGCGAGCGGACGGGTGATCCGAGGCGTTCGATCGAGGAGCGCTATGACTCGAGAGCCGATTACCTGCGGCGGATCGAAGAGGCCGGCCGCCAGCTGATCCAGGAGCGCTATCTGCTCGAGCCGGACCTCGAGCCGATCCTCGAGCGCGCCGGCGCGCACTGGGACCTGTTGATGAGCAACTGAGTCAGCGACGACTCAGCTCGAAGGTGACGAAGATCTGCTCGGTGCGGGCCGCCGTCCGGGTGTCGACGAATCGGGTCTCGATCTCGACCTCATCTGGACCGAGCAGTCGTAGCGCGATGACGAACTCCTTGGTGAAGCCGAGCGAGGTTATCACCGGGTCGTCGTCGGTGCCATACATGGCTATCTCGTCGCCCTGTCGGGTGCCTCGGGCCGAGACGGCGTAGGTGCCCGAGTCGTCCATGGCGATGACCGTGTAGTCGTCATGCCGGCGGTCGGAGCCGAAGGTGTAGATGGCGTGTCGGATCGGGCCGTCCGACAGCCGGAGTTCGACTGCCAGGAATCGGTCGCCCAGTTGGGTGGCGGCCGATGCTGATCCGACGACCCGACCTTCCAGGCTGACATCCCACGATCCGACCAGCGCGAGCAGCGGCGCATGCTCGGGTCCCGGTGTGCCCGGCGCCGGTTGCTGGGCCGAGACGGCGACGGCCGAGAGCATCGCGACCGCCGTCACCAGACGACAGGTGCGTGGCAGAGTGCCAGCCATGGATCACGACTTCGACTTGGACTTGCTCTTCTTCTTGCTGCTGCTCTTGGATGAGCCCGACTTCTTCGCCTTCTTCTTCTTGCCCGAGTCCGACTTGCTCTTGCCGCATCCGGTCGGGCTGACCGCGTCGGTTCCGATGAACGCCGACTCGGTGAGCATCAGGCCTCGCAGGGTGGCCTCGGCGTCGTCGCACGCGATGCCGGTCTCGCGGCCGCGGAACTGCACGACCAGGTCCGGATACCCGTCCTTGTTGACGTCGCGGATCTTGCCCCGCCGGCGCCTTCGCCGGACCGAATTCGAGCGTGCTGACGTCGATCTCGCTGACGTCAAAACCGGGCTCGCCGAAGATCGCGATGCTGACCGAGCCCCGGGAGCGGACGTTGACCCGGTTCGCACGGTTTTTCGGTTTGATGTCGATGTCGGCGGTGTAGGGCACGAACAGGATGTCGGCCGGGTCCTTCACCGGAAGCCGGGCAATCTCGCCGTAGGTGGTGCTGTCGAGCACCATTACCTTGTTCTCGTCACGCAGCGAGACCCACAGTTGCGTGCCGGCGGTGTTCAGGCGCACCCGCCATGGCCACGCGCCGTCGCCCGGCGACTCGCTGTTGACGATGGGCACCGTTGCCACCACCGCCGGCACCGTCGAGTCGACCACCGCGACTTCGCTGCTCTGGGCCAGGCCGGCAAAGACGCGGAGTCCCGCCGGCGTGACGCCGTTCTCCATCCCACGGGGACCAGCCTCGGCCACGCTCCCGACCGGCAGCGTCGCCACCACCTGATTGAACGTTGGGCTGTCCGGGTTGGAGTCCACCGCGAAGAGCTCTTCGCCGCTGTCCGAGCTGTTGGCGTAGACCGCGGAGCCGTCGGGGAGCGCGGTCACATCCCACGGGCCGAACCCGCTCGTCGAGGCGTTCAGGTTCACTCCGCAGCACTCCGGGGTTTCGACCAGGGTGTTGTCGGCGGTCCGAATGACCGTGATGTTCGGGTTGGAGTCTCTCCAGAAGCTGATGTTGCCCACGTAGGCGAACCGGCCGTCTGGCGTGAAGGCGATACCGTGCGGGGTGTCGATGTAGAACTCGGCGCCGGTCGTGTCCGGTTCAGGGCCGGTGATGGTCTCCACGACCGTGTGGTCGCTCAGCCGGATCACCGAGACGTTGTGGTCGGTCTGGTCCGTTACATACGCGAACTGCCCATCCGGCGTGATGGCCACGTCCATCGGAGCCGATCCGAGCGGAATCGTTGCCACCAGCGACAGGGTCTCGAGCGAGACGACGGCAAGACCGTCGCCGGCCGTCAGCGTCACGTACATGAACCGGCGGTCGGGCGAGAGGGCCAGGTTGGTGGGGAACGCACCCACCTCGATCTCGCCGAGCACCGTGCGCGTCGAGAAGTCGATCACGGTAACGGTCGTGCCCTGCTGCTTGAACTTGCCCCGGTTGACCACCAGCGCCAGTTCCTGCGCCAGTGTCGCGCTTGCCGCGCCCGTGAGCAGCGGCACTGCCGCCAGGCCATAGGTCGCGACGGTGTGCATAATTCGACGATAAGGATCTATTGTGCTTATTATGGTACATATTAAGTCAAAATACCGTCCTTGTTATAGGTTGTGAATGTGACTATATGTGACTATAGATGCCTAATTGGCGGATGTATCGATCGTATGTCGGCCCGTGGCTCTGGTCAAGGTGGGGTAGCGACTACTCGGCGGGCAGTCCGGTCAGACCACCAACCATCTCCCGTCGTCCGCTGTCGTCCGCCCAGAGGATCTGCTCGGCCTGGTGGAGCAGCGCTCGCAGCCCCGTGCGGCGGAGCGCCGATACCGCGACACCCTCCTGATCACGCAGCAGGCGGTCGACCTCGTCCTGCCCGAGCTTGTCGATCTGGTTGAACACCAACAGCTCTGGGGCGTTGATGCCGATCTCCTGCAGCACGCCGCGCACCGCTTCGATTCGTCGCTCACGGTCGGTGGCCGAGGCGTCCACGGCGTGGAGCAGCAGCGACGCGTCGCTCAACTCTTCGAGCGTGGCGCGGAACGCGGTCACCAGGTCGGCCGGCAGGTCTCTGATGAAGCCCACCGTATCGGTGATGATGACCTCGCGCTCCCGTGGAAACCTGAGTCGCCTCGATACCGGATCCAGTGTCGCGAACATCTGGTCGGCGACATGCACGTCGGTGCGGGTCAGCGCCCGGAGCAACGTGCTTTTTCCGGCGTTCGTATAGCCCACGATCGAGAGGACGGGCACGTCGCGGCGCCCCCGTCGCTGCCGGCGGTTCTGCCGCTGACCGCCGAGATTCTTCAGTTCCCGTTCCAGCCGCGTGACCCGGTCGCGGGTCCGCCGCCGGTCGACTTCCAGCCGGGTTTCCCCGGGGCCTCGGCCACCGATACCGCCCGCCAGACGAGAGAGTGACACGTCGGCCCGTTGCGCCAGTCGAGGCAGCAGATACTTCAGCTGGGCCAACTCGACTTGCAACTTGCCGTCTCGGGTCGTGGCGTGCTGCGCGAAGATGTCGAGGATGAGCTGGGTTCGATCGATGACCCGCAGCTCCATGCGCTCGGCCAGGTTGCGCGCCTGTGTCGGGGTCATGTCCTGGTCGACGATCACCAGGTCGATGCCGCTCTGGAACGCCCGGATCACCAGGTCATTCAGTTTTCCGGACCCGACGACCGTCTTCGGATCGACTCGCGGGCGATGCTGGGTGACCACGTCGACGATCTCGACGCCGGCCGACCGAGCCAGCTCGCGCAGCTCCGCGACGTGAATCTCCAACGCTGTCGCGTTGCGTCCCGCGGTGACCGATACCAGGATGGCTTTCTCGCGGCCGCTAACCTCCCGGGCGCCGGTCGCGTGCGAGAGCGCCTCCTCCCGTTCACGAATCCAGAGCTCGAAGTCGAGGTCGATCTTGGATGGGGGACAGCGGTCGAGCAGCTCGATCCCGTCGCCACCCTCGACGGCCGGTGTCACCGCCGCGGTGTGGGCGAGGGTGGGGAGGCCATCGTCACCGACGCCGACACTCACCATCGCGTCGAGGCGAAGGAGGAGCAGGTCGGTGCGGTCGTCCTGGGTGAGTCCCTCACCAGCCAGATGGGTGTGCACGCAGCGGAGCCCGCGTAATCGTCCGCGGCCCGCCCTGAGCCGACCCCAGTCCGGCAGCTGGGTCGACTGGGCATCACCCACCATCACATGCTGGACGTCGCCTCGGCGCCCGACCAACACACCGACCTGCCGGTGGATCTCGTGACTGATCTCGGTGAGCTGGCGCGCGAGTTCCTGAGTCAGCAGCTGGTCGGCCGGGATCCGGCGACGGAACAACCGTTCCAGCTGGCGAACCTGGTTGGCCTTGAGACCGGCCGTGTTACCGAAGACCTGCACGTGGCCCCTAGTTCTCGCTCTCGCGGGCGAACCGCTGGTAGATGGCTCGCGCGTCGTCGAACTGCCCGAACACGTAGGTGCGTTCCCGTTCGGCCCGCCAGCCGGGCCATGCCTCGGCTAGCTCTTGCAGCCGGTCGATCCAGCGTAGCGCGTAGTCGGCGGACGCGGCGTCTCGAATCGGTCGGTCTCCGACCGTGATCCAGACGGGGTTGGTGAAACCCTGGACATAGGAGACGTCCATCGGGAACCGGTCGCCGGTGGCTCCTTCGGCTCGCAAATGGCACCAGCCGCTGTCACGCATCTGGATGCGCGTGCGGAACCGGACCATGCGACCGTCTCCGCCCAGAGGCGCCTCGAACATCGGCTCGCCGTTGCAGACCAGGAAGACATGGTCGAGCGCAGTGACCGACTCCACTTCGGCCTGGACTTCGAGTTGGGCCCCCTCGGCCGGCAGGGCGATCTCGTTACCCGGCATCAGGCCATTGACGGTCAGTTGGAGCAGTGGGCCCGAGGACACGAAGGCGCGGCCGTCGCGCAACCCCTGGAACCATGCATCCATGTCCAGACCAGCGTCGCCGGTGTGGACGTAGGTACGCACCGAGCCCACGAGCTTGGAGCGGTGCAGGTTGCTGATCGAGTCCTCGCCGCCGGTGGCGGTCACCCGCAGTCCGTTGTTCCAGACCGCGTACAGCGGGAAGAAGCCGGCACGCGCCGCGTCGCTCCACTCCACCGCGTCGGTGGTGCCGAGCGCGGCGTCGACGATGAAGCCCTTGCCGCCGCCCAGGGTGCCCTCGAGCGGGTCACGCTCGCCCGGAAAGGCGTGTACATAGCCGACCGTGGCCCCCTGGGCCTTGGCTTTCCGGAACATGTCGGTGTTGCTCGGATACAGGCTCTCAATGGCCGTGCCCTCGTAGCCCATGGTGAACGGCGAGAGCAGATGCTCGCGCATGCCGAACATGAAGACGTGGCCGTAGAACGGCGGCCGATATTCCTGTCCCACGACCACCAGTTGATCCGGTGTAGAGACCGAGTGCGGGCCTCCCCCGGGCTCGAAATACTGGTAGTCGAGGATCCGATTGTCCTTGTTGGCCACCTGCTCGAGGATGAGGTCCTGGTCCTCGGCTTCGGACATCATCATCAGGTTCTTGAGCGTGTTGTGCAGGTTGCCGCCGTAGTTCGAATGTACATGGGTGGAGGCGCTGTACCAGCCCTCGGCCGCCATGTCGCGCAGCGGTTCCAGCGTGACGGTCAGTTCGGTCGTCGCATCCGGCCGGATGTCGGCCGACGTCGTCACCGGGTAGTGTTCGAAGCCCTTGGTGACGGTCAGTTCGACCGTGCCGACCGGAAGCGCCACCTCGAACCGCCCGGCGTGGTGGAAGATGTGGTCGCCCCGGCCGCTCAGACGGGCGTAGGCGTCGGACGGTGCGTAGAACTTTCCGTCGGCTGCCGTCAGGTGCACCCGAGTGCCGGTGGGAGCGGCCTCGCCGGAGAGCGACGTGGCAACCGCCAGCCGTCCCATCGGGCGTCGCCAGCGCCGCTCCGAGATGGCGACCCGACGGAGCTGTCCGCCGTGGGTCTCGAGCAGCGCCAGCTGTGGCAGTCCGCCCTCGTTCTGGATGAAGGCGATCCACTCGTCGTCAGGCGACCAGCGCGGATGAAACGCGTCGTGCTCGAAGAACGTGAGCTTGTAGGGCTCGCCGCCGATGGTCGGCTGCACGTAGAGGTTGTTGAACTGGTCGGCCGCGCCCCGTGTCGACGAATAGATGAACCGGCGCCCGTCGCTGGCCACATCGGGCATCGTGCGGTAGAGCGTCTGCTCCTGGAGCACGGTGACGGCGTTCTCGATGCCCTGTTCCCGTAGTGGCACGCGAAGCACGTTGCCCGAGCCGAGCGCGACGTCCCTGTTCGAGACCAGCAGCAGCTCATCGCCCTCGGGCATCCACGCCGGGGTGATATGCATGTCCCACGGACCGAAGTACAGCCGGTTGCGTCCGAAGTCCCGGTCCTGGGTCAGGAGCATCTCGTCGCCGGCCCAGCCGCCGTTCGCGATGGGGCGCACCGAGACGTTGAAGTAGCCGTTCGGGCGGGTGGAGACGAAGGCGATCCGATCGCCGGATGGCGAGAACACGGGGTCGGCGTAGACGTGCTGGTCGTCGGTCAGCGCCCGTGTCTCTCCGGTGGTCAGGTCCAGCATCTCGAGCTGTACCCGGGCGCCGTCATAGTCGGCCGTGTAGACGATCCACCGCCCGTCCGGGGACCAGTCGGGTGACGAGTGATAGGCGTCGGGGCTGTAGGTCAGTTCTTCGGCGACCCCGGTGCCTGGATCGACCCGCCAGATCGACCCGCTCATGGCGACCGCCACCGACTCGCCATCCGGCGACCAGCTGGGCGCCCACGGCGTCGAACTGGGGGAGGGGGGGAAGTAGAAATTGAACATGTAGTTTCCCCCGTGCCGCGACGCCGGATACCGCCCTGCCTGCGCCCACGCCCCGGCAACGCCTACCAGTAGGCATAGCGTTGCCAGCACGAGCGCCTGTAGCCTGAAGCCTGTAGCCTGAAGCCCCCATTCAGAGAGAAGCGCGGCAAACATGCTTCGAGCTCTCAGTTCCCCCACCGCGCTCGAAGGCCCTCCCGGTCGACGGCTTCGCCGCTGAGGTAGACCGATTCGATGTCGCGCGTGTTGCCGATGCCATACATCGGGTTCGAGTTCAGCACGATGAAGTCGGCCCGGTTGCCGGCGGCCAGCAGTCCGGTGTTGGCGCCGAGTACCGCGGCTGGCGCGCTGGTCGCGATCTCGATCGCCTTGGCGGGCGAGATGCCCGACTCGACGATGAGCTCGAGCTCGTAGTGCTCCATGTAGCCCTGGATGTGGTCCTGGATGCCGGTGTCGGCGCCCAGCACCAGCGTGGCTCCGGCGTCGGCCAGCTTCTTGAGGCTTCGGAGCATCATGGCGAACGACTCGCTACCTTCCGCCGCGGCCTCTTCGCTCCGGTCCTCGTAGGACTGGCGGATGCGGTCGATCACCTCGGCCGATTGTGATTCCGCCAGCTGCGGCAGATCTACCCACGCCGGCGGGCTCGCGTTGCGCGCTCGTTCGGAGACCGCCAGGTTCGGCATGACGAATACGTCGTTCTCGACGATCGCGGCGACCAGCTCGTCGTCCATCTCGACGTCACGGGCCAGATGGGCGAACCCGTCGACCCCGGCCTCCACGAGCTCCCTCGCATCCTCAGCGTAGAAGATGTGGGCGATGACGCGGATGTCGTTCGCGTGGGCCTCTTCGATGATCGGGCGATACAGGTTCGAACCCAGCTTCTCGACCGAACCGCCCCGGTCGTCGACCCAGATCTTGAGGAAGTCGGCATCGGTGGCCGCGATCTCGCGGACCGCCGCGCGGGCTTCTTCTTCCGTGGATGCGCCAAGCGCCGTGGGCCGCATCGTGGGGGCGCCAGGCCCCGCATCCGGCCGGGCGATGCCCCGGAAGGCGGTGTGTAGCCGGGCGCCGCCCTGGGTGCCAGCCTCCTGGTCCGCCTTGATCTCGAAGGCCAGCTCTCCCGGATCGGTGCCGAGCGAGACGATCACGCCCACGCCGTGGTACGCGTAGCGGTCGAGCTGGTCGGTGATGACCTCCCGCGTGTAGTTCGCACTGTCGAAGCTCATGCCATCGACGAAGCCCACGTGCCCGTGGAGATCCAGCAGGGTGGGCATGACGGTTTTGCCGGTCAGGTCGATGACGGTCGCGCCCTCGGGGATCGTCACGTTGGCCGCCAGGCCCACGTCGGTGATGACACCGTCGTCCACCACGATGACGCCGCCACCAAGTGGCGGACCTCCATCGCCCGTGATGACCGTCGCTCCTTCGTAGGCCACGGCGGTGCTGACGGGCTCGTCCGAGCCGCTGCCTCCACACGCCGCGGTCATGAGCAGCAGGCTAGACAGCACCGAAATCGATCGCTTGGTCATGGCTCGGAATTATAACGGCTCGCTTCGAAGCGGCCGGCTGGCGACTACAGGGTCAGGCTCGAAACGTGCCCCTCGGCGTCGGCGTTGAAGACAATGGTCGTCTCCTGATTCACCGCCAGAAAGAAGACGGTGTCGCTCTCGGCCAGGAGCGGCAGCGGCGGGGCCATCGGCAGGGTCACCATCAAGCTGCCGCCCTCGAGCGAGACGACAACCTCGGCATCGGGGCCGAGCTGATAGCGTCCGACGTGGCGGG
>MDTE01052211.1_pt1 | contig 22163 bp, 25 predicted proteins | sample 811231 | NCBI WGS metagenome assembly MDTE01 (sample SAMN05326651, study PRJNA326480) | marine metagenome | isolation source: seawater | place: Indian Ocean: Red Sea | collected 2010 | reverse complement strand
GAGTGGTAATCAAATTATTTCACAAGATTTCATAGAAGAGACCTTTCAAGTTATATGGGAAATCGAATCATGGAATGGCGGCATAAGAGGCTATTCTTTACATTGGTGGGTTTCAAAATATGATGATGAGTCTAAAATATTTAATACTAGTGGTAAGTTCGGACAATTCACATTTGTTGATAGAGAAAATGATGTTGTTGTTACTAGAATTACTAAATATAATCAAGATGATATGGGTTCAACCCAAAAATGGGGTATTATGAGATACCTTAAATGGGCTGGCGTAGACAATGCTATTAAAGTAGGCAGAGCCCTCATAGAGGTTGGCCAAATTCAGGCCGGGTCTGATGTAATAACACCTTTTACTGATGAAGAGGGTGAGTCAAAAGAGTTTTATCAAAAATATCAGGAAATTATTAATGCCATCGCTGATATAAGTAGAAATTAAATTAATCATTCTCTATTTTCTTTAAATAACTTTGTAAATCTTTGACCCAGACTTCTAGATAGTAACCATCATTACCATGTTTATTCGTATATTTTAAGAAAACTCTACCTGTATCATCTATATCACCAGGCTTAAAAACTTCTCCAGTTTTCTTATTTTTTCTTTTATATTGATCGTTATTTACGTCCATACAAATAAGATCATAGGAATAGCTACAGAAAGTATAAGGAGGTCTAGCGGCAGCCCCATCCTCCAATAATCTGAAAACCTATAATTACCAGGACCCATCACTACAGTATTACATTGATGACCAATTGGAGTAAGAAATGCTGAGCTTGCTCCTATGGCCACAACCATGAAATACGCATCAACATTATGACCTAATGTAGTTGCAATACCATAAGCAATTGGAGCCATTATAACTGCAGTAGCAGCATTATTTATGATGTCAGTTATAATCATTGTAATCAACAATAAAATTATTAAGATCCATACTATGTTTAAACCACCTGCAAAATTTGCAATTGCCGAGGAAAGAACTTCGCTTAATCCAGTTTGTTGCATAGATACTCCAATTGGGATCATTGCTGCAAGCATTACTACTATAGGCCAGTCTATTTCTCTATAAAAATTACTGTCTAATATTTTTATTCTCGCGAATGTAAGAACGCATAATAAAAAAGCAATAGATGCGGGTAAATTTGTAAATGCTACCAATAATATTGCACTAGTAAAGAAGATCAAACCTTTTATAAGTCTACTTCTGCTTGGTATAGTCTGAAGCTCCCTCTGCATTAGAGGCATTAACCCTAAATGTTTAATTTTATTTGAGACGTCATCTTCATCAAGGTCTCTTACACCTAAAAGAAGAACATCTCCAGCTCTGAATGTTTCTCTTGTTAGTCTTGTTCTATATTTTGAGCCTTTTCTCCACAAGCCTAAAAGATTAAGTTCTTCAAATGCTAATTTTAAGAAAAAATCATATTTCCTACCTATTAATCTTGATCCCGGAGCAATCATAACTTCAATTTCTTCAAGATCAGACTCACTAAATGAATGTAATTCTTTAGGAATAGAAAAACCAAAAATACTTAAAATATCTCCTATTTCATCAGGCGGGCTTTTAATTACTAAAATTTGGCCTTCTTTAATTTGCATATTATTTTGAACTTTTTTTACTGTTCCTTTTTCAGAAACAATACCAAGAATTTCGATTTCTTCTCCCGCCTTTTTTTTAAACTTATATAAAGTTAAACCAATTGCAGAGCTACCTTTATCGACCACAACTTCAAATAAATACCCCTTTAAATTGATCAATGGTGTGTTTGCAGAAGCTTGTCTTAAGAGAATAAATTTTTTCCCTATAAATGCAATAAAAAGAATTCCAAAAACTGTTATTGCTATCCCAACAAATGAAAAATCAAAGAAACCAAAACTTGAACCAGCTAGTTCTAATCTTATATCTGATATTATTAAATTTGGCGGAGTGCCTATAAGTGTATTCATTCCACCTAAAATACATGCAAACGCAAGAGGCATTAAAAATTTTGATGGATGCCAATTCATTTTTTGGCATATATTTAAAGTTATTGGAAGAAGTATCGCAAGCGCCCCTATATTATTAATAAATGAAGATAGTATTGCTGCAATAAACATCAAACATAATAAAAACTGAATTTCAGTAAATACCCTACCTCCAACAATTTTTCCTGCTAATGCTGATAAGCCTGCATTTTTTAATCCATTGCTTATTATTAAAACAAGTGCAACTGTTATTACGGCGTTATTAGAAAAACCTGCAAAGGCATTATTAAAGGATATAATATTTACTTTAGGAACAAAGGCAGTTATAGCGACCAAGAAAAATAATGCACCAACTGCTAGTGCATCGTATCTATATTTGCTCCATATAAATAACCCTAAAAGGGTTACTATTGTTACTGAAAGTATTAATTGGTCGTACATAAAACATCAAATTAATTATCAGGCATACTTTCAACATACAAAGATGTTGAAGGAAAAGCAAATTCTGAACCATTTTCCTCAATGATTTGCATTATGTTAAAGATTAATTTTTCTTTTACTTTGTTAAATGCTGCAAAACCGATCGGATCAGCATAAGCTACTACTAAAAGATCTATTGAGCTTGAACCTAACTCAACAACTCTAATTACTGGCTCAAGATCTCCGTCACAATTAAAATCATCTGAATTAATGATATATTTTTTTACTTGATCTCTAATATTTTGCAGTTGATTAACATTTGTTGAATAAGTTAAATTAATTTTCCAATTAATTCGTCTATGTATCATTTCTCCGTGATTAATTACTTTTACATCAGATAAGTCTTTATTTGGTATAACCATTGGAGCTGTATCAAATGTTCTGATTACTGTAGATCTAAATCCGATATTTTCTACGATGCCATGCAATTGTCCGCTTACCTCAATCCTGTCGCCAGGTTGAAATCGATTTTCACCAATAATTAAAATACCGGAGATAAGATTTTTAAAGAAGTCTTGTGCACCAAGGGCTACTGCTACAGAGAATAAACCTAATCCAGCTACTAACGGACCAATTTGTATTCCAAAAATATCACATATAATGCCAACACCGATTACCCATATAATGAATCTTGCAGATCTTTCAAGCCAAGTCTGCATTGATTGCGTTAACCAAGTTTTAGTAGATAAAGCCTCAAATATTGGCTTGATGCTATTGGCTAATGCACTGAAAATTGTAAATATTACAAACGATTTAACAACATTAGTTGCTATGTCACCAATTAAACCATTAAGCGGCAATATAAGTGTACAAATATATAGCGCAATAGTTATTGGAATTAGACCAATAGGCTTTTTTAATGCGGCTAGTATCTTATCGTCTAACTTAGAGTCTGTTTTATCTGCAAGTCTTTGCAAAGATTTAACAACAATAGAAATTATAAATCCTCTTAATAATAAAGATGCTAAAACCACTAGTAATGAAGATATTATTGAACCAAGGTCAACACCCAAAAATCCTCTGTTCCAGACTTCAGTAATTAAATTTAAAAAATCATCCATTATTTTTAATAAATATATCTTTAATTAGATATGGAGTATAAATTATATAAAAGAATATTATTGAAATTGGCACGGTAATAAATAAATGTCTTGGTGGCTCAGGAAAGAAATCCATTAATGATGCTCCAGCAGGCTTATCGGCTAGGTACCAAAAATTTGCCGGATCTCCAAGAAGGTCATTGATTAAATATATATTTGGTAGAAATAAGAATAAAGTTACTAAAACTACATTACCAACATCTTTGAGCTTTGGTCTATTTCTAAGAACAATTGTTGCAAACAAAACTGCAAATATAATCATTCCATGGCCAACCATAAAAAAGATAAAATCTAAATCATAATATTGAATATCTGGAGTTATAATTGCCATAGCGGCTCCAGCGAGTCCCCAAAAAAAGGCACAAAGATATAAAAATCTTGGCCCGCCCAATAAAAACCATATTAAAAAAATTTCAGAAATATCGCACATATGAAATGGCAATACTTCTTTCCAGTTATATGGGTTTTCAAGAAGATATAAATCTTTAAAAGGAGAGATTATTAAATGTGATGCTAAAACGAATATGATTATGTTTTTAAGAATTTTAATATGAGTTTCACTTTTATTTTTGTAAATAAGAGGTACGATTATTGATATTGCAAATATTAATGCAATAGTAATAAGGTGAGCTGTACCAAAGGTTTCAAATTCAGTCATATTCAATTATTTAATTAATAACGGGTTGATTATATTACTAATTAGACAGCATTAAAAATTTTCGAGAAGAATTTGTTCAGTAAGAATTGCTGGCAGTGTTTTAGAATTTTGCATTCCAGGCTTCCAATAAATATATAATGGAACTCCACTTCTATTATAAGCCTCTAGAGCTTTTAGAATCGATTCGTCTTTATTTGTCCAGTCGGCAACGACATATTCAATATTATTTTCTATAAGATAATTTTTTATATTAGGTCTAGATAAAGCTATTTTATCATTTGCTTGACATGTAATACACCATGCCGCAGTGAAATTAATTAAAAAAGCTTGGTTTTTATTTTTGAACTCTTCCTCTAAACCAGGATACCATTTTGTATAATCACTGTTAGATAATTCAATTGATTGATTTATTTCTAAATTAGATTTTTCGTAGTTATAGAGTAGAAATGTTTGATAGCATATGATTAAAAAAATAAAAGTACCAGGAACTATTTTTATATAGGTATTGCTAATTTTATTTATTATCCATATTAGTAAACTTATAGCTAATAGCGAAATAAGAAGTCCTATCGTTAATCCTGAGCTTGTTTGGAAACTTAAAACCCATAGCAGCCATAATGAAGTTGCAAACATTGGGAAGGCAAAAAATTCTTTTAAAATTATCATCCATTTCCCAGGTTTAGGCATTAAATTAATTAGTTTTGGATTGAAAGCTAAAATTAAGTAAGGCAGGACAAAACCAACACCTAAAGATAAAAATATTGGTAATGTTATTGTAGAAGATTGTATTAAGGCGTATCCAAGAGCCGCTCCCATAAATGGTGCTGTGCATGGTGATGCAACTACTACGGCAAGAACACCTGTAAGGAATGAACCAAAGATACTTTGACCTCCAACAGAACCAAGTTTTGTTAATGAAGATCCAATACTAAGGTCTGTTAGTAAAACCATTCCAATAACAAACATTAAAATTGTTAATATTCCTACAACCAAAGGAGATTGGAGTTGAAAACCCCATCCAATAGTTTCTCCAGCAGCCCTTAAAATCAACAATAAGAAACCTATTAAACTAAATGATAAAATACCACCTAAACTAAATGACAGAGCATGTGCTCTAACTTTGTTTTCAGATTTGTTGCCCATAGAGACAAAACTCAAAACTTTCAGTGAAATAATTGGGAAAACACAAGGCATTAGGTTAAGAATTAAACCACCTATGAAAGCAAAAATTAATGCTTGTAAAAAACTTACACTAGATGAGTTTTTTTGTGATTGAGAGTTATTAGAATTTACTATGTAGTTTTTTTCGTTGACAGATAGTATTCCCTCAATCGATGTAATATTAAAATCATTATTATTAGTAGGAACTCTAATTAGCCAATTATTTTCTTCTTTTATAAGTTCCTGCGTTGCTGCATGCAAAACAATATCTGGATTTTCAATAAACAGATATGCTTTTTCAATATCTTCATTATATGAGAACCTAAGTTCAATAAACCCATCATGTATTTCTATCAAGGTTGGAAGTTCAATTTCAGGGACGTTATTTAACCACTCAGAAACTAAAATATCTTCAACAATATTGTTTAAAGTTGTTTTAAAAAATGCTTTTTCAGGGACACAAACATCATCACATATTAAGAAGTTTATTTCAGCTTCTATTTCTGTGTTTAAAAATGTATTACTTGTTTCAGCTGACGAATTATTTGGTGAAAAAATAAATGGAAATACGACAAAATCTTTATATCCATAAGTCATTAATGGAGGGTAGGGGATAAGCTCAGGTGCAGGCCAAAGAACATCACTAATTTGCGTACTATTCTGGTTGTATGACCATTGCACTTCAATAGGTCCACCTGAGTCACCTGGATTTTTCCAATAGGTATGCCAGTCTTTTTGCATATCCATTTTTATGCCAACAATAAATTGATTTTCTTGATATGTGTCTTTAATTAACGAAACTTCAGCATGTCCAGTATTAATTATTTCAGTTTTTGTATAAATAGATAATGCTGTTAATAAGAAAAAAAATTTAATAAACTTCATTTTTATTTTTTATAAAATAGGGGGCATATTATAATGCCCCCTTGATCATATTTGATTTATTTACCCGTAATTCTTTTAGGTGATTTAATCTCAATAATTCTTGGTTTTTTCTCATCTGGAATAATTTTTTCCAAATTAATTGTTAATAAACCATTCACTAGTTCAGCGCCTTTTACAATAACATCTTCAGATAATGTATATTGTTGCTTAAATGCCCTTTGCGCTATACCTTGGTATACAACAGTATTCTCACCATTGATTACTTCAGTTTTTGGCCCATCGTAACTAATGGTAAGTACACCATCAGCTAATTCAATTTGTATATCATCTTTTGATAGCCCCGCTACTGCGATTTCAATTGCAAAGAAATTACCATCTTTAGTAATGTTATATGGCGGATAACTTGATGATCTATCACTTGACTCAGATAGTTGTTGAAGCCTATCAAATAAAGGCTCAAATCCTAAAACACGAGTTGTAAAAAATGGATCTGTAAAATTAAGTATCATATTAGTCCTCCTTAAAAGCGACTTTAGTAAATGCATCTTAAAAAAGCATGCATTTTTGGTTAATGTGAAAATCCGTTATGGCATTTTCATCATATTTAATATGGGGATTTTTATATGAATTTCAACTTTTATTATGTAATATTATTAAAATAAGCAAATAGAACTTTTTTAAAATTACAGTGTCTAAATTATTATGAATTACAAATTTTTATATATATTACTATTTTGCATGCTATCTAATGATTTATTATCAGATGATCATGAAAATATTATAAAGTTAGGTCAAACTTGGTCTCTAGAAGCAAAAAGCAATAAGTTGTCTGTTGGCAATAGCAAGGTATTGTTTTTCTTTTCTAACGATGCTTTCAATACTTATCAAGCAAGAAAATTTTCAGACTGGGATAATTTCTCAATTATTGATTCAAGAAATTTAGTAAGACTTAATACTGGAGATCAAATAAAAATAGTAAATTCTAGGTATCAAGAAAAAATTTATGAAGTTATTTTATTGGATGGATTTGAAAAAAACAGGAAATATTTTGTTATAAAAGAAGATCTTTTGAATGACTTTAAGTTAATGGAGCAAAATCATGAAGCATAAATTATATATATTTACTTTAATGGCTATTTTTTTAACATCGTGTGTTAATACTTCTTTACAGCCAAATGTTGTGGATAGATCTGATGCTCAAAAACAACAATATGTAGTTTTTGGAAGAATTGTGGATTTAACAAGTGTTACGATTGAAGGCGATAGAGAGGTTGGAGCTGCTGCAGGTCTTGCAATAGGCGGTGTTAGTGGAAAGAAATCAACAGACTCTGAGCTTGAATCAGATATAGCTGCCGTAGTTGGAGGCTTGATTGGGTCAGCAATAGGATCAGAAATTGGATCCGCTATGACAAAGAAAGAAGGCATTGAACTATTAATAGAGACAGACGGTGGAAAATTTGTCTCTATTATTCAGGAAGTTAGTGACTATTCATATTCTAAAGGTCAAAGGGTAAGAATAGTAAAAAGAAATGGTAAATCTAGAGTCATACCATTTGATTAATGTCAGATGACTTATATAAAAAGATTTATAATAAATCATTAGATTTATTATCAAGAAGAGAGCACTCTAAAAAAGAACTCAAACAAAAGCTATCCTCAAGATTCAAAGAAGAACAATTAATACAGCTCGTTTTAGAAAAACTTATTTCTAATGACTTATTGAATGATATAAGATTTGCTGAAAGCTATGTAGCTTCAAGAAAAAGAAAAGGCTTTGGGCCTAAAAGAATTTCATATGAGCTCAAAAGTAAAGGCGTTCCTGATGAAATATCAATTCAAGCAATATCAAGAGAGGGCGGCTGGAATATAGCTGCCAAGAAAGCTTTTGAAAAAAAATTCAACAACAATGCTTCAAAAGACACTAAAGAAATTCTTAAACAAAAAAATTTTTTACATAATAGAGGTTTTTCTTTTAGAGAAATTGAGACAGTTTTCGGCAATGACATGATATGATTCTTCTGTTATGTCTTACGAGGTTTTAGCAAGAAAATATAGACCATCAAGCTTCGATGAAGTGATTGGACAAGATCATGTTGTTAAGGCATTGATAAACAGTATTGAGTCTGAAAAAATTCATCAAGCTTTCATATTTTCTGGCACTAGAGGTGTTGGCAAAACGACTATAGCAAGAATTTTAGCTAAATGTATGAATTGTGAAAGTGACACAAAGCCAACCAAAGAACCATGTAATAAATGTTCAAATACTATTGAGATTACGGCTGGAAGAAGTGTTGATTTTCTTGAAATAGACGCTGCTTCAAATACTCAAGTTGAGAAAATTAGAGAATTAATTGAATCAGTTGAATACAAACCTGCAAAAGGAAGATATAAAGTTTACTTAATCGATGAAGTTCATATGTTATCAACTCAAAGCTTTAATGCTCTTTTAAAAACATTAGAAGAACCCCCACCTCATGTTATTTTTATTTTTGCTACAACTAATCCAGAAAAAATACCTAAGACAGTCCAATCTAGATGCTTACAATTAAATTTAAAAACTGTAAACGAGAATTTACTTGTTGATCATCTTAAAAAAATTCTTAAAAAAGAGAATATAGAGTTTGATAAAAACAGTATTGAATTAATTGCGAAGTCTGCTGATGGATCGGTCAGAGATAGCTTAACTCTACTTGATCAGGCGATTGCAAATGGCGGAGGTCAATTAGTTGAAGATGAAGTTAAAAGCTTGCTTGGCACAATTGATGATACTTTATTGGTTAATCTCATGAAATCAGTTATAAATGGTAATAGTGAAGAAGCATTTTCTATTCTTTCTGAACTTGAAGAACTAACACCAGAATATGATATTTTGCTTAAAGATCTTATTGGAATAATTCATCAGGTATCTTTAGAACAGGCATTAAATAATTCTGAAGATAATCGTATTAAGGAAATTGCAGAGATGATTGATAAAGAATTCTGTCAGCTTCTTTACGAAATTGCAATTAACGCATATTCTAAATTTTCTGTTCATCCTGACCCTAAAGAATGCCTAGAAATCTGTATATTAAGAATGTTAACATTCAATCCATTGCTTAAACTTAACAATGAAGAAAACCCTGACAAAATTAAGGTAAAAGAAAAAAAAAATTCTAAAGACACTAAATTCATAGATAATTTTGAATCTAAAATCTCACAATCAAAACCTGAAATAGAATCATTTTTTCTGAAGAATAATGATCAATGGATAAAATTTTATGACCAATTAAATCTTAGCGAATTTGCCAAAACATATTTTGGTAATATGGAGTTTATAGAATTCAAAAATTCTAACTTACATTTTTTGTCTTCAGAGGAGTTTTCTGAGGTTCCTGAAAATATAATAAAAGAGTTTGAGAATCTGATTGAAGATAATTTTAATAAAAAAATAAAGGCACACATTAAATGTGGTAATCCAGAAAATACTCCAAATCAAAAAACAAAGAAAGCTGAAGAAAATTCTATAAAAGAATCACAAAATCAAATTTATGAAGACAAATCTATTCAAAATTTTGTTAATAAATATAATGGAAAGATAAATAAAGAATCTATAAAACCACTAGAATAAAATGAACAAAGATTTAGTATCTGATTTAATTGATGCATTAACGATACTTCCTGGTGTTGGAAAAAAATCTGCACAAAGAATGGCATTATACCTTCTTGACAAAAATAAAGACGGTGGAAATATTTTGGCAAACACTCTATTGCAATCAATAGAAAATATAAATAGATGTCAGTCATGTAGGATGTTAACAACAAATCCTATTTGTAATGTTTGTTCAGATGCATCCAGAGATAAAAAATATATTTGTATTGTAGAGAGCCCTTCAGATGTTTTAGCAATAGAGTCAACCGGAGGATATCGAGGACAATATTTTGTATTATTGGGTAGACTTTCTCCAATTGACGGTGTTGGCCCCGAAGATTTAGGCATTAATGATTTATTGTTAAAAATCGATGAAGATGATATCAATGAAGTTATTCTTGCAACAAGTAGTACGGTGGAAGGAGATGCGACAGCAATCTTTATAAAAGATCACGTTAAGAATGCTAAAGTTTCTAGAATATCTTATGGAATTCCTATTGGAGGAGAGTTAGAGTATGTTGATGGAACAACAATTGCAAGAGCAATTGAAGGAAGAGTAGAAATAAATGTCGATTAAATCAGATAAATGGATCAAAATGATGTCTTTAGATAATGAGATGATAAGTCCATTTTCAGAGAGACAAGTTAGACTTGATAAAAATCAAAAAAAATTAATTTCTTATGGAGTATCAAGTTATGGTTATGATGTGAGATGTTCTAATGAATTCAAAGTATTCACAAATATTCATTCAGCCATTGTTGATCCAAAAGATTTTAATGAACAAAGTTTTGTAGATATAAACTCAGATGTTTGCATTATTCCTCCAAATTCTTTTGCCCTAGCAAGAACAATTGAATATTTTAAAATACCGCGCAATATCCTTACAATTTGTCTTGGCAAATCAACTTATGCTAGATGTGGCATTATAGTTAACGTTACTCCGCTAGAGCCAGAATGGGAGGGACATGTAACACTAGAATTTTCAAATACTACTAATTTGCCAGCAAAAATATATGCAGGTGAAGGAGTTGCACAGATGCTGTTTTTTGAGTCTGATGAAGAATGCGAAGTTAGTTATAAGGATCGGGACGGAAAATATCAAGGTCAAACAGGAGTAACTTTACCCAAAACTTAAAACTTTTATAAGTTCCAGCGAGCTAGTTTTATCATCCCTAATATCAATTATTTTTATAAACATATAATCTAACTCTTCAGCAAGATAGTAGGTAACACTTCGGTCAGAGTCTTCGTCAGATCTTCTTAATATTGTGCATGTAAAAATCTCATCATTTAGAGCGCATGTTTCTTTACCAATAACTTTAAATGAATACAATTTATAGCCTCCATTTTTAAGATCTATGAGATTAAGATCAAAATTATCTAAACCATCTTTAATGAGCATTCTGATCATTATTTGAGAATTTAATGGATCAAGTATTAAGCTAGACTCTAAAAAATTAGTTTCCCAGTCGTTCTCCCCATTAGAAATAATTAGATTATTTATATAATCAAAATTAATAAGTTGATCTTTATTGAGAAATTTTGGTTTTATTTTTACATCATAAATTTCAGACTTAATCTTATTATCATAAATCTTAAATTCTGATGTTATATCCATACTTGCGATTATCCTTTCTGCCATAAATCGCATTTTGAATCCATCATCTATATTTTTAAACTCTCTAATGCCCTTGATAGAAATATCTTCTGACTTAAAGTAATATTCTGCCTCATAATTTGGTATCTTTGTTGCAGAAATATTTATCGAAAGTAAAGCAATGAAAATGATTTTTTTATATCTCATAATTTTTGATAATTATATTATCGTGTGTCTTGATTGTGCTTTTAAATTTTAATAATCCATTATTATATTTAATATTACCAACACAGATGTCATTTATTATTTCAGGTAAAAGGATATGCTCTATCTTATGTATTCTTTTTTTTATTGATTCATGAGTATCAGATTTTGATACATTAATAATTCCTTGAGCAATTAATGGGCCAGAGTCAAGTTTAGCAGTTACATAATGAATAGAAATTCCATGTAATCGATCTTTATTTTTAATTACCTTTTTATGAGTATCTATTCCTGGATATAAAGGCAATATTGAAGGATGAAGATTAATCATTTTTTTTGAATATTTATTAACAATATTCTTTCCTAAAATTCTCATAAATCCAGCAAGTATAATTAAGTCAGGATCAATTAAATCAATTGCAATTTCCAATTCATTTTCAAAATCATCTCTTGATTTGTATTTAGTGTTGTCTATTACCTTGATAGGAATATTGAAATTTTTTGCTCTAATTAAACCATATGCATCAGGATTATTTGAAATAACGAGTTTTACTTTTCCTTTGATTTCATTTGAAATAGTTTTCTTTATTATTGTTTCTAAATTAGAGCCATTCCCAGAAATTAAAACCAGCAATCTTTTCATTTTTATATATAGATTACAGAGTCATTAGTTGATTTTTCTTTTACAGTACCAATCACCGTAGCTTTCATATTAAAATCAGATATTATTTTAATTGCTTTATTTTTATCTTTCTTATCAATAAATAGCACCATACCAATTCCGCAATTGAATATTCTATACATATCATGCCATGATATATTTCCTTCATTTTTTAACCACTTAAAAATTTCAGGTAATTCCCATGAGCCTGTATCAATCTCAGCACATAAATTTTTTCCAATAGATCTCGGCAAATTTTCAGTTAGTCCTCCACCTGTTATATGAGCTAATGCATTTATATCTATTTTACTTAATAGGTGCATAATGAGTTTTGGATACAGCACAGTTGGAACAAGCGCTTTCTTAACTATTTCTTCTTTTTTAGACCGTGAATCTTTGGTTTTGTTCAATATTTTTCTGATTAAAGAAAACCCATTTGAATGCGGGCCACTTGATTCAATTCCAATTAAAATATTTTCTGCTTTAACGTTGGCTGATTCTATAATCTTACTTTTTTCAACGCATCCCACCGAGAATCCTGCTAAATCGAAGTTATTGTCTGTATAATGTCCAGGCATTTCAGCTGTTTCACCTCCAAGCAAGGCACAATCACTATCTCTGCAGGCCTTAGCAATACTTTTTATCACAATTGAAGCTTCATTTTCATTTAGTTTTGAGGTTGCATAATAGTCTAAAAAGAATAAAGGCTTTGCACCACAAACTATCAAGTCATTAACACACATTGCAACAAGGTCCTGACCAATTTTTGACAGATCGTTATGCTCTTGAGCTAGGGCTACTTTTGTACCAACACCGTCGGTACATGATACTAAAACTGGTTCTTTAAAATCATTTGAAAGTTCATACATGCCAGCAAAACCACCAATATTTTCAAGAACATTAGAATTGTGTGTAGATGCAACATCATCTTTAATTTTCTTAACTAGATTGTTGCCAGCCTCTATATCAACTCCTGAAGATTTATAAGGATCCATATCTATAATATCTTTTGTCATTTAAAATGTAATAATTATGTTTATCAAAATGAATTTTATTAAATATATTTTATTTAGTCTTATTATCATTTCTAATACTTGCTTTGGAAAGGAATTTGATAAACTTTTTGTGGTCTATGAACCTATTCAAAATTCAACTGAAATTGAAAAATCCATTAATAGCGCATTTAATACAATGATATATCGTTTAAGTGGAACCTCATCACCATCAACTGTTTGGAAAATTATAAATTCTGGCAATTCAAGAAAAGATTTTATTAAGAGTTATTCAATAAAGACATCTGAGAATAAAAATTATTTAGAGGTAGCATTTGATAAAAATACTTTAATAAAGAAGTTTGAAGATTTATCAATTCCATTTGTGGATAGTTCAAGGCCATTATTCTTAATTATTTTAAAAATTGATAATGGTATTGAGGATCCATATTTTTTTTCATATTTAGACTCAAAATCTACCATCGATTTATTAATTAAAAATAACATCGATAATCTTATTAATACTCGAGGAGTATTCATTCAAACTCCAGAATTTGATTTAATTGATGTGGATCAATTTTCAAAATATGAAAAATTAATCGATTTAAGAATTTTTTTATCCTCTAAGTATCAATATGATGAAATCATAGAGGTTTCAATTACTAAATCTGGTATAGATGCTTGGTCTATTTCTGGTGATATCTCTCTTCTATTGAACAATACAGATTTTCAAAATAAATTTATTTCTAGCTTTAATAGTAAAGTTGAGGAGAGGATTGATGCTATATTATCTTCAAGATTAATTAATATTAAAAATACGGATAAGGTTGAGTTAATCATTAAAAATATTAATTATTATGATGATTATATTCAATCCAAGAAAATTATTGAGAACTTTATTGCTGTTAAAAATTTTGAAATTAAAAAGTTTAATGTTAATGCTGTTACATATGATGTTGAGATTTATGGAAATTATAATAATTTTTTAGACGAAATTAGTGATAATAATTTTTTCAAGATTATAAATAGTTCCTCTGATGTAAAATCTATAAATTTGAGTTTTGAAAAATGAGCAAGTACTTTGTATTTATACCAAATTTGCTTTCTTTAACAAGAATAGCATTACTGTACCCAATATTTAATAATATTTATTTAAATAATTTTAAATTAAGTATTATTTTTTTTATTGTGGCATCTTTAACTGATGCATTGGATGGTTTTCTAGCAAGAAGAATGAACTGGCAGACACAATTGGGAACAATACTTGATCCTGTAGCTGACAAATTATTATTATCTGGAGCAATCTTTATTTTTTGGATAAATAATTATATTCCTTTATATATTTTTGTAATTTTTATTTCCCGAGATGTAGTTATTTTGTTAGGGGCAGCTATAAAGATGTCTTTAATGGAATCCAATACACCTTTACCAAATTTACTTGGAAAATTAACTACGACTCTTCAAATTATTTACATATGCATTATCTTTGTTATGGAAATATTTAATATTAATTTTCCATTAATAGTAATAGATATTTTGATAGTTGCCATAACAGCTCTAAGTTTATTAGTATATTCTTATAAATGGTTTAGAGATTTAAAAGTTTTTCATAATGAATAAACCTATTCAATTAACTTTTCCTTGGTTAAGAAAAACTAAAGCAAGTTTTGATAATTTTTATTTTGATTCATCAAATAAATTATTACGCGAGACTCTTGAGGGTAATGAAGACTTATTTTTATTTGGATCACATGAAACAGGGAAGACATATTTGCTTAATGCATTATGCAATAACTATGCTGAGAATGATCTAATTTCATTATATATACCAATAAAAGAAGTTATTGATCTTGGCCCACAATTTTTAGAGTCCTTAGAAAATTTAAATTTAATATGCATTGACGATATTAATTTAGTTTCTGAAAATCAAGAATGGGAAATAGCAGTTTTTAATTTAATTAACAGTTGCCTTTTATCAAATTGTAGATTGGTATTCGCATCATCAATAAATTTGTCTGAAATTAATTTTCAACTTCCTGATCTTGTTTCAAGAATTAAAAAAATTCATTGTTTAAAGGTCTATCCTATTAAAGAAAATAGGGTTCCGGATGCAATTAAATATATTACTAAATCTAAATCTATCAATTTGGGTGAAAATGAAATTAACTATTTGATGACTCATTCCAAAAGAGGCATTGCAAATCTTACTGCAATAATAGATCAGTTAGATAAACTATCTATGGAATTAAAAAGAAAAATTACAATCCCATTAATAAAAAAATTATTTAGCAATTAAGTAATCACATTCAAAACAATATACAGCAGTGTTAATTTGTTTTTCTAAATCAATGAATCTGTATTGTGAGTTTAGCAGTTTAACTAATTCCGCAGAATATGTATTTTGAATAAATTTTGAATCAAGTTCATTTAAAAACTCTGTTAGAAATACTTCAAAAGGATCTAATTCTTTTGAGTACTTAATGATCTCATAGTCACTAATATTCGCAATATTTGCAGCAGACTCAATCGCATCATTAATGCCGCCAATTTGATCTACTAGACCCAGCTGTAATGCCTTTTCTCCAGACCATATTCTTCCGCCGGCAACTGCAAGAGTCTCTTTGTAGGGCATCTCTCTATTTTCTGCAACTTTAGTAACAAATTTTTCATATATGTTATCTATCGAAGCTTGTGTTGAATTTGTTATATATTCTGGCATAGGTAATCTCGGATCCCATTCACCAGCTTTGGTAGACGAGACTCCGTCCACTTGAATACCTGCCCAGTCATAAATGCCGTCAAGTGTGGGAACAATGCCATAAACTCCTATTGAACCTGTTATAGTTTCTGGTTTTGCCCAAATCTCATCTGAAAGTGTAGTGACCCACACGCCTCCTGAAGCAGCAATATCTCCCATAGAAGATACTATTGGTCTTCCAGTTGATTTGAATTCATTTAAAGCATTTGTGATAAGTTCGCTAGCCCAAACATCTCCTCCTGGACTATTTACTCTCAAAACTAGCGCTTTAACAGAATCATCTTCAATAGCTTTTTGTATATTATTAACAATAGTATCAGAGCCAGCTACACCATATACAGCTTCTCCAGTTACAATCACACCCTCTACATTTATGATAGCAATATTATTTTTTGATTCTGAAAAATTAAAGGGCTCCTCTAGATTATCAAGATACTCATATATTGAAATTGAATCAGGAAGTTTATTTTGATTGTTATCACTATTTGGAAACTCTTTAAACATCCAATGCCTTAATTCTTCTCTTGTTACTATTTGATCAACTAAACCAAGATCAAGAGCAATTTTAGCTGGCTCTGGATTCGTTAAAGACAGTTCATAGAAAGAGTCACCATAACTTTGAATAGATCCTTCTGGTATATTTCTTCCAGACTCCATCATGTCTGTCATCTTCTCCCATAATGGATTTGCAAATTCGTTCCATGCTAATTTATCTTGATCCGACATACTATTTCTTGTGTAAGGTTCAGGACCACTTTTAAAATCACCTGCTGTAAATATATGATAATTTAGATTTATTTTTTCGAATAAATCCTTATAAAACTCTCTTTTACGAGAGAACCCAAAGGCACCTACCGTGCCATATTCATTAATTAGAACTGTGTTTGCTTGTGAGCTAATTAAGTATGCAGCATTGCCGTAACCTTCAGCGTAAGCTATAACTTTTTTACCATTATCTTTGATATTTTTAACAGCATTAGCAATTTCAAATGCTGTTGAATAATACATCCCCAACTCTGAGACATTTACATAGATTGCTGCCAAAGAATCATCTTGTGCTGCATTTTCAAGAACTTTTAAAAGATCTTGAAGTTCGTGCTGCTCAACAGATGGGTCTCCAAGTAATAGGGTGTCAAGTGTTGGAGAACCTATAACAGCAGTATCAACGACTACTCCAGTCGGCTTAAACCATAATACTTTACCGTCTGTATTAATATCTTCATCACCTGATCCAAGATTAACTAAAGTGCCAGTAAAAGTGGCTAAAATTCCTACTGTAGTAAAGATAAGAAAAGCGACTGTGAAAACATTAAGCGTTATTCTCCTCATTCCTGATAAGAATTTATCTGTTTTAGTCCATATAGAATCTGTTTTTTTCATTTATATCTCCATTTAAAATCGGAATTAATTAGTTTCATCAATTATATATCTGCAATACTAACATTAAAAAATTTTATTGGCTTTATAATTTTTTATGTTTCGCAATTTTTTTGGGACCCAATAGAATATGAATAAATAAAATAGATATTGTTAGGATCTCCACAATATCTAGCCAATAAGCATCTGTACCAAATACTCTTAAAGACACAAATAAAAAATAGATAATTAGAATAAATCCAAACCATTGATATGAACGAATAATCAATTTATTTAAATAAAAATAAAATATTATTAATGGAAAAATCCAAAAAATAAAAGCAATAAGATTAATTCTATCTAGAATTACATTTATCAACTTTGTTGTAAAAAGAAATATAAATATAAAATGAGTTAATATTTTATAAGATCTAATTTCAGTCATTCATTCTCGAAATTAAATCAGCTAATCTCATTCCACTTTTTCTAGCTATTTCAAACTCATGTTTTGTAAGTTCGCTTGATGAGTTAACATTTTCAACATGAGAAGGGCCATATGGCGTTCCTCCAGATTTAGTTTGGTTTAACTCATTTATAGAGTATGGAACTCCAGAAATAATCATGCCTTGGTGAAGCATATAAGTTATTAGGTTATAAAGTGTAATTTCTTGTCCGCCATGCATTGAGCTTGTTGAAGTAAATGCCAAGCCAGGTTTGTTTTCAAGAGAATTAGCTGCCCATAAATCACCCGTAGAGTCTAAGAAATATTTTAAAGGCGATGCAATTGATCCAAAGCGTGTTGGGGAACCTAGAGCCAGTCCGCTGCAGTCTATTAGATCTTCTTTTGTGCAATAAATCTCATCTTTTTTAGGGATACTGGGTTCAACTTTTTCTGTATTCGAAGAAACTTTTGGAACTGTTCTAATTTTTACATTTAAATTTTTTTCTTCAGCACCATCGGCTATCGCATGCGCTAGATTCCTTACTGATCCTGATGCAGAATAAAATAATATTAGTAAATAATTCTTTTTCATGTTTACATTTTAGGCATTAATTATATTATGTATGCGATGAAGAACAAGATTATACAACTTTTATGCCTTTTCATTCTTTTTAGCTGTCAAAAAACTGATATAGAAATTTACAATGGTAGGGACACTAACATCGAAAATTTATATGGAAATTGGATTGTTATTAACTACTGGGCAGATTGGTGTGCACCATGTATAAAAGAAATTCCTGAGCTAAATAATTTTGCTAAGAATAATCCAGATATTCTTGTTTTTACTTTTAACTTTGACTTTTTAGAAGAAGATGAATTAGGCCCAATTGCTGAGAAATTTAAAATTCAAATACCCTCATTAATAAGTCATCCTTCTAGTATTTGGGGCATTGAAACTCCACCAGCTATTCCTGCAACTTATTTTATTAATCCTAAAGGAGATATTGTTTTATCTCTATTCAAGCCACAGACTGAAGAGACGCTTAACAAAATTCTGAATAATTTAAAGAATGAGATCTAAGTAGTTTTCTTGAATTATAACTTCAGGATTAATTCTCACTTTATTTAAATATATAGTCCAATGAAGATGTGGACCTGTTACACGACCAGTGGACCCGACTTCGCCAATTTTTTGACCTTTTTGAACAAATTCATTCTCAGATATATCTATTTTAGAAAGGTGACTATAAGAGCTTAAAAGACCATATCCATGATCTATAATAATAAAATTACCAGAGTAAAAAAAATTTCCAACTAAAATTATTTTTCCATAATCTGGAGCCACTATAGGCGTTCCTGTTGCTGCAGCAATATCTAGAGCAAGATGGGGCGATCTCGGCGTTCCATTTATAAATCTTTTTTTACCATACCTGCTAGAAATTAGACCTTCAACAGGCTTTATAAAATTTAATTCTGACTTAAAAGATCTAGAAAAAGTATTTAATGCATTATTTATAATTTGTGACTCAATATTTACTCTTTCCAAGTCTTTCTGATTTAAATTTACCTTAGAAGTATCTGAAATAGTAATTCTTGATTCGCCAAAATCTTTTTTGTTTATATAAATCTCTTTTTTATTAATAGTAAGATATTCACCTTGTTTATTGAAAGGCAAAGGAATTAACTGATAAAGTTTGTTATCTTTTTCAATGGTAAGACTCAAATTAGAACTTTCTTTTTCTATTTTGATAGCGATTATCTCTCCCGGATTGCCACTTAACTGTGCTTCTAGATTATCAGCAACAATGAAAAGAAGAACAAAAAAGTGAATACTTTTATTTAAATTCATAACTATTTAACTTCTATTTTAATAGACCCATCTTTTAATCTTGCAGATAGCTGTTGACCTTTATCAACTTCTTTTTTAGATTTAATTGCAATACCATCATTATTAGTAATTATAGAATAACCCCGATCTAAGATTGAAAAGGGACTGAGTATCTCAATATTTTTTAATAATTTTTTAAGGTAGTTCTCTTTTGCAAGGATTTTCTCTTTAATTCCTCTATTTAATTTATTATTGAGCGTAGAAATTTCATCTCTTGTATATTTCAACTTAGATGCCGGATTGTTATTATTCATTTTTAAACAAATATTATTAATTCTATTCTTATTATTAGAAAGTATCATTTTTTGTTGCTGTTGAATTCTAAGATCAAAACTATCAAGAATCTGTATTTTTTCTCTTATTAGTAGTAATGGGTTTTTTAACTTTGTTTTATTGAGAATAATTTTTTGATTAAGATTATCTATTTTCTTATTTATTTTTCTAAATATATTATTTTGAAGTTCATCAAAATATTCTTTTAGATTAAATTTAAATTCAGTTATCATTTCAGCTGATGCAGTAGGTGTTGGCACCCTTAGATCTGCTACAAAATCACAAATTGTAAAATCAATTTCATGGCCAACTCCTGAAATTATAGGAATAGGGTAGTTATAAATCGATATAGCAAGATCTTCATTATTGAAGCACCACAAGTCTTCAATAGAGCCGCCGCCTCTAGACAAAATCACAACGTCAATTTTGTTTTCTTTGTTAGCATTATTGAATGTGATTATTCTCTCTAAAGCTTTGATTATCGAAATATGCGCATTTTCTCCTTGTACAACTGCTTCGCTTAATGATATCTGAGTGCTAGGAGCTCTTCTCATGACAGTTGAGATAATATCTTGAAAAGCTGCTGTGCTTGGTGATGTTATCACTCCAACATGCTTAGGGTTTTGAGGGATGACTAGTTTTTGATTAGAGTCAAATAAACCTTGATTTTTTAACTTTTTCTTTAGTTTCTCAAATTCATGAGTTAAATTACCTATCCCTGAGGGCTCAATTGCTTTTACAATTAATTGAAAATCTCCTCTTATTGTATATAGACTTACTTGACCTTTTATAATGCACTGATCGCCATTCTGAGGAGTAAAATTTTGTCTTATGTTGACACTCTTAAACATTGCACATTTTATTGCTCCGTCTTTATCTTTTAGTGTGAAATATACATGCCCTGAACTTGGTTTTGATAAATTGGATATTTCGCCAATTACAGATACATTATTAAAATTGTGTTCCAGTAAATATTTTGCTGATTTATTTAACTCGCCAACTGAGATAATTTTGTCTTTCTGAATTACAATATTACTGGTCATAATTTAAGTATAACTTTATGAATATCAATTTTCATAGTAGAAACCATTTTCTTATCTTGGCATTTGGCGGTATGTTAATTGGCTTTGCGCCAATATTTGTTAAATTTAGTGAATTGTCCTCTTCGGCTATTAGTTTCTATAGAATGTTATTAGCCCTACCATTTTTATTTATGTTTAATTTTATATTAAACAAAAAAGTTTTTTTTTCAGTTAAAAATAAAAAAACAATTCTTTATACTGCTGTTGCTTCGATTGCATTTACCACAGATTTAACTTTATGGCACTATAGTATGGATATTACTTCGGTATCAAATGCTACAATCATTGTTAATTCAGCTCCAATATTTGTAGCAATATTATCTTTCCTTTTTTTTAAAGAAAAAATAACTAAATCATTTTTACTATCTTTTTTTGTGACATATATTGGCATTGTAGGACTTATATATTTTTCAAATAATTATTTTAATGGAAAAGTTTTTGGTGATATTTTGTGCTTATTGGCTGCTCTATTTTATGGTATTTATTTATTAGTCATTGCCAAGCTGGGTAAAGAAAAATCACTTAACATTATTTTTTATACAACTTTTTTTTGTTGTCTTTTTTCTATCATTCCAATGATTCTTGAGGGTGGAATGATTTATCCTGAATCAAATTTTGAATGGACGAATTTATTTTTAATGGCTTTTTTGTGTCAGTTTGGCGGCCAATACTTTATTACTTATGCAATTGGAAAAATTTCTGCATCTGGTGCATCAATTGGACTTCTTATGCAGCCTTTAACTGCAACAATTTTAGCTGTTTTTTTCTTTTCAGAATTTTTAAACATGTTACAAATAATGTTTGTTTTAATAACATTGTTTGGAATTTATTTAGCCAGAAGCACAATTACAAAACAAATTTTAAAGCCTGATTAGATAAATATATTATGAAATTTTAAAAAATTTCTTTTGTATACTTAAATTTAATTAATATAATACGTTTCGTGGGTGATTAGCTCAGTTTGGTAGAGCATCTCGTTTACACCGAGAGGGTCGGCAGTTCGATCCTGTCATCACCCACCATTT